>JAEEGL010629525.1_pt1 | contig 11002 bp, 7 predicted proteins | sample 9134231 | NCBI WGS metagenome assembly JAEEGL01 (sample SAMN16246548, study PRJNA631951) | gut metagenome | biome: gut microbiome; feature: rumen; material: fiber-attached | host: Bos | place: Iran: Karaj | collected 2018-10 | reverse complement strand
TTGCAAACCAATACCGGTATTTCAACCCAAAAGTTGGTTGTCAAGTAATTTAGTATAAGATATTTATAAAAAGGCAGGCCGAAGAATGACCTGCCTTTTTTTCTGTTTTAATAAATTTTGGTATGATAAAATCAATGACCGGCTTCGGTCGGGCGGTAGTGGAAACGTGCGGAAAGTGCGTCACAGTGGAAATCCGCACGCTGAACAGTAAACAGTTGGATTTGAACACGCGTATTCCGCTTGTCTTCAAGAATTACGAGAACGATATCCGTTCCATCCTCTCCAAGGAGCTGGAACGCGCCAAGGCGGATTTTACGATTACGGTGGAAAACAGATCCGTCAGCAGCTCGGTTACCATCAACAAGGAGCTTGCGAAGTCTTATTATCAAACACTTAAAGAGATTTCCACTGAATTAGGCAACCCGGTGGAAAGCGACATTTTCCTGCATGTGATGCGTATGCCGGATGTGGTATCCACCCCTCAGGAGGAGGTCAGCGACGAGTTGTGGGAGGCTGTGAGAGCCGCCATCCTCGATGCTTGCCGTCAGCTGAATGAGTTCCGGATTTCCGAAGGCAAAGTGCTGGAGCAGGACTTTGTCAAGCGAATCACGCTGATTCGTAATATGATAGATGAGGTTACACCGTTTGAGGAGCACCGCATCGTCAAAATCCGCGAGAAGTTCGAGACTTCGCTGAAAGACCTTGCCACGAAAGTGCAGTATGACCCCAATCGTCTGGAGCAGGAGATCTTCTTCTATCTGGAGAAATTGGACATCACCGAAGAGAAAGTGCGCCTGCGCAAGCATTGCGACTATTTCATCGAGACGCTGGAGGAGAATCAGTCTAACGGCAAGAAACTCGGCTTCATCGTGCAAGAGTGCGGTCGCGAAATCAATACGTTAGGCTCCAAAAGCAACGATTTCGACATCCAACAGATTGTGGTGCGGATGAAGGACGAGTTGGAGAAGTTGAAGGAGCAGTTGGCGAATATCTTATAATGGTTATGGGTTATGGGTTATAGGTTATTGAGGCTGATGAATTGTACATTGTAAATTGAAATAACATGGGAAATATATTATCACTGATCGGTCGGCCGAATGTGGGCAAATCGACCTTTTTCAATCGCTTGATACAGGCGCGCGAGGCCATTGTGGATGCCACGGCGGGCGTGACGCGCGACCGCCATTACGGCAAATCCGACTGGAACGGATACGACTTTTCCGTCATCGACACGGGCGGCTATGTGGTCGGTTCGGACGACATTTTCGAGTCTGAGATCCGCAAGCAGGCGGCGTTGGCCATCGAGGAGTCCGACGTTATCGTCTTCATGGTCGATGGTCGCGAGGGACTGACCCCTTTGGACGAGGAGATCGCGGACATTCTGCGCAAGTCCAAGAAGCCCTACTATCTGGCGGTGAACAAGATTGACAGTCCGAGCAACTACTTGGACTACACGGAGTTCTATGCCTTGGGAATTGGTGATATTTATCCCATTTCCGCTGTTTCGGGCAGTGGTACCGGCGATTTGCTCGACGAGGTGGTCAAGCATTTCTCCAAGGACAAGGACGACCTGCCCGACGACTTGCCGCGTATCGCTATCGTGGGCAAGCCGAATGTGGGTAAGTCTTCCATTATCAATGCTTTCCTTGGTGAAGACCGCCATATCGTGACCCCTTTGGCCGGCACGACCCGCGATACGATTTTCACCCGCTACAAGAGCTTCGGTTTCGACTTTTACTTGATCGACACTGCCGGCTTGCGCAAAAAGAGCAAGGTGGAAGAGAGTCTGGAGTTCTATTCGGTGATGAGAGCCGTGCGTTCCATCGAAAACTCCGATGTCTGCATTGTGATGGCCGATGCTTCGCAGGGTTTTGACGCCCAGGATCTTAACATTTTCGGTTTGTGTGCCCGCAACCACAAGGGCATCGTGTTGGTGATGAACAAATGGGATTTGGTGGAAAAAGACACGCATACGCACAAAAATTACGAGGATTTGGTGAAGAAGAAGATCGCACCGTTCACCGATGTGCCGATCATCTTCACCTCGGTGACGGAGAAACAGCGCATCTACAAAGTGTTGGAGACCGCCATTCAGGTCTATCAGAACCGTCAGCGCAAGATTTCGACCTCGGAACTGAACAACACACTGCTGCCGATTATCGAACATACCCCGCCGCCTATGAACAAAGACAAGGTGATTCGCATCAAATATATCACGCAGTTGCCGGTGGCGTACCCTACGTTCGCGTTTTTCTGCAATCTGCCGCAGTATGTGGTGGATTCCTACAAACGCTTCTTGGAGAACCAGATCCGTAAGAATTGGGATTTTGCCGGCGTCCCGATGGAGATATATTTCAGGAAGAAGTAGGTTTCAAGTTTCAGGTTTCAGATTTCAAGTTTTGTTCTCCTAACCCCCAAATCAAAGTAAGAGAAGTAATTAAATGAAAAAATTGTTCATAGAAACATACGGTTGTCAGATGAATTTCGCGGACAGCGAGGTGGTCGCCTCCATCCTGAAGGAGATGTACACGCTGACCAAAGAGATCCAGGAGGCCGATTTAATCCTCATAAACACGTGTTCGATCCGCGACAAGGCAGAACAACGCATCCACAAACGTTTGAAGGAATTAGAGGCGTTTAAGCGCAAAAAACGGACATTGCAGGTGGGCCTCTTAGGTTGCATGGCGGAACGGATGAAGGAGGAACTGTTGGAAACGGAGCCGGTGCTGGACTTCATTGCGGGTCCGGATGCCTACCGCACGCTGCCGGAGCTGATTGCCGAATCGCAGAAAGGACAGACGACATTCAACGTATTGCTCTCAGAGGAAGAGACTTACGACAACATTATGCCGGTGCGTTACGATGCCAACGGCGTGTCGGCGTTTGTCTCCATCATGCGCGGCTGCAACAACTTCTGCTCCTATTGTGTGGTGCCCTACACCCGAGGTCGCGAACGCAGTCGCAGTCCGAAGACCATTCTCGGGGAAATTGAAGATTTGTTAAAACACAACTACAAGGAAGTCACACTGTTAGGACAGAATGTGAATTCCTATTTCTGGAAAGAGGAGGGACAGGAGGTCTCTTTTGCCAAGCTGATGGCGATGGTGGCCGAGATGTCGCCCGAGATGCGAGTGCGCTTTGCCACTTCGCATCCCAAAGACCTTTCAGACGAGCTGATTGAGACGATTGCGCGTTACGACAATATCTGTAAGTGCGTCCATTTGCCGGTGCAATCGGGCAGTAACGAAATGCTGGCCAAGATGCGCCGTGTCTATACCCGCGAAAGCTATTTGGAGCGAGTCAGGAAGATCAAGGAGGTGTTGCCTGAATGCGCCCTCACGACGGACATTATCGTGGGATTCAGCGGGGAAACACTTGAGAACCATCAAGATACATTGTCCATTATGCGAGAGGTCGGCTACGAGTACGCCTATATGTTCAAGTATTCGGAGCGCGGCGGCACATTGGCTTCCAAACGCTATCCCGACGACATTCCCGACGACGAGAAGACCCGCCGTTTGGAGGAGGTGATTGCCTTGCAGGGCGAACTTTCGATGGAGAGCAACCGCCGCGACGTGGGCAAAACCTTCCGCGTGTTGGTGGAAGGGACGTCGAAACGTTCTGATGACCAGTTATTTGGTCGAAACAGTCAGAACAAGGTGATTGTTTTTCCGAAAGGCGAGCGCAAAATCGGGGATTATGTGGATGTGACGGTGACGGAATGCACGCCGGCAACGCTGTTAGGGAGTTAGCAGTTGCGGGCGACCCCAATTCCCCTTCTATTTTAGAAGGGGTGCCCGAAGGGCGGGGTAGTAATATAAAATAGCTTCTTTGAGCAGCCTCGAAGAGGCAAAACGCACGAAGTGCAATTAACCCCACATAAGCGAAGCGTAATGTGGGGTTGTTAAAAGTAAACAATGAACGATATTCGAAATATTACATACGATCAATTAATTGCGTTTTTGCGCGAAAACGGCGAGAAACCGTTCCGTGCGAAACAGATTTGGACGTGGTTATGGAAGCGGGGGGCGGGCTCGTTTGACGAGATGACGGACCTCTCGGTGGCGTTTCGTGCCAAATTGAAGGAGAATTTCACCTTCCACCGTGCGGAAATCGCCGGGGAAGTGCAGAGCAGCGACAAAACCACCAAATTCCTCTTGAAATTCCACGACGGCAAGATGGTCGAGGGCGTGCTCATTCCAAGCAAGGAACGCGTCACAGCGTGCTTGTCCACCCAAATCGGCTGTCCGCTCCACTGCGCGTTCTGCGCCACCGGTACGATGGGCTTTATCCGCAATCTGCACTACAGCGAGGTTATTGACGAATATGTCTTGCTGAACAATCGGGCGCAAGAGATTTACAACCAGCATATCACCAACATTGTCTTCATGGGCATGGGCGAGCCGTTGCTCAATTTCGACAATATGATGGCCGCCATCGACATCCTGACGGGCAAGGACTATTTCGGGTTGTCGCCGGCGCGGATAACGCTCTCCACGGCAGGCATTATCAAGGGAATCAAGGCATTGGCAGACAGAGGTTTCCGTTGTGGATTGGCCATTTCGCTGCATAGTGCCGATCCGGTAGTCCGTAGGCAGATTATGCCAGTGACGGAGCACAATCCTTTGCACGATTTGCAGTCGGCGTTGGCTTACTATCACGAAAAGACGGGCGAGCGCATCACCATCGAGTATCTGTTGCTCTCCAAGGTAAACGATTCTGAGAAGGCAGCCGAGCAGTTAGCGCGGTTCTGTCGTCCTTTCCCCGTGAAAATAAACATAATAGAATACAATTCCACCTCGGATTCCTTATTTCACAAGACTGACCCGACGCGCCGCCAGCGCTTCATCGATGTGTTGGAGCGTTGCAACATGGTGGTGAACATCCGCCTTAGCAAGGGTCAGGACATTGCCGCCGCTTGCGGGCAGTTGGTGAAGAATAATTCATAATTTCTCCACCACGCGATACCCGCCGGTTTTCTTGGAACCGACGTATTCGATGAGGCCGTCCTGCTTGAGCTGCGCGAGGATGCGGTTAACGGTGGCGGTTGAAATGCGTCGATATTTTTGGATGTCAGATGCAGGACATAATGGATGCTCCGATATATAGTCGATGATACTTTGCATCTGCAGCTCTTTTTTACTTTGACATGTTGTTTTCCTGTGCGGTTGCTTCTTTTCAGACTGTTTTGTCTCCCTTATGCTCACATGGTTTTGTAGATTCTTCAATGCAGAGGATTTATATTGGTCGGTGACAAAGAGATCCATTTTGTCAGGGGAGAACTTCACGGAGACGTAGGATTCGGTAAAACTTTTGATGTTGCCATAAGGTACGACAGTGTCGCGGGAGATTTGGACGGCGTAATCTGCGCAGATCAGCTGGCAAAGCCGTTTCAAGGAGCCATAGCGGAGAAGATTCGATCCGTCGGCAAGATAGATTTGTGTGTGGTTTTTGTTCTGTTGAAAAAAGGATATAGAGTTGAGGTGAACGGTGAGTTCCTTGTTGTCATTGTCTTTTGCGCTGATTGAGCTAAAGTCTTTTAACAATATCTTGTCCCGATTCTGGATTTGTTTGCTGAGAAAGGGTATCACTTGGACACAGAAGACACTGGCGGAGATTGCGGCATTACGCAGAAATACAAGAAAGCTTTCAAAAACAAAATGCTTAACGGCCTCGTCAGGGAACTGATAGTGGAGATTGGGGAAAACATCAGGAAAAACCATGGCCATTTCTTGAAAGGAAAAAGCAAACGTGCAGACGACATTCCACAAAATATATGCCCGCAGCCTGCCTTCCATGAGAACAGGAAAGATCAGGAGGGCATTGATGTACACCATGGCGAGAGCAAGCACCCCTGAAAGATATTCTTTGTACAAATGTGGGCAAGCAGCGGTTCGTATAAAGCAATAATTCCCGAACAGGAACACCACGACAAAGCAGAACAGCAAATTGGCAAGCAGTGATAAGATGGTTTTTCGATAGTTCCTCATAGCCTATTTTTTCTGCAAAAATAATTTTTTTTCCCAAAAATGACACCGAAAAAAAAGACATGAATTATCATTTGTTTTCTGTACAACCTATTTCGTCATAAAGAGACAAAAAAACAATAAAAAAATAATGATAATTATGATATTTCTGAAACAGCATCCTATTGTTATACACAAATTGTTAATTATCAAATAAATACAAAAACAATACTTCGCCTAAAATAAATAATTTATATTATCATTTAGTAATAACAACAGGGTGGTTCGTCATTATTTCGGCAAATCCAATCCAAACGAGAATGATAAAAAGATAATCAATTACTATTATTTGTAATATTGCACAAGTCAAATCTAAAGTGTGTAATTATGAATAAAAAAAAGAAAAGAAACCTTTCGGTTATTTTAGAAGTATTGGCGACGGTTGTGTTATTCGCGGCATGTCAAAAGAGTAATGTCAACAATCCTCCAACGTTATCTCCACACCGAGTCATTGTTGAATCTCGCAATGGGGAAAAGACAATCAGTTACCTGCTGGTGACCCAAATTGGGCATGATGCAAAGACTTGTAACGGATGTGTCCTCTTTGAGGGAAAAATGATTCACAAAGACTGTATGCGACACGGGAACTATTGTCGGTATGGGGTCTCTGTCGTCATTGACACTCTCGGAGGATGTATTACTGCCACCACAGTGGATACGTTTGACTTAACCTCGGAGAACTTCTTCGCGATGCCAGCCCGTTCGCTGTATTATTACACAGAGGACGACAACAACATCGTCTATCTGAACATTCCAGAACAAATGGTTTACCGCGACACCGCCACGTTGCAGTTCACTTTCACGGGGCTGTTCTTGACGAATGTGCCGGAGTATAGTAATGATTAGGGAAAGGCAAAGCAGCCAACACGGCACGGGGTTGCCGAGGTAGAGACGCAAAATTTTGCGTCTCTACGGGGCGGCCCGAAAAGAAACCAGCCGTGCGACAGAAATAATCATATTTTGCAGCGTTGTTTGCTTATCTTGATGTTTAACGGACTTCGCACCAAGATCGGCGGCAACGCGGAGAAGTAAAAAATAGAAGTCCCCATTAGCATTATGAAAAAGTTCATTACCCTTTTCGCTTTTTTGTGCGCGCTGATACCCGCCCGCGCACAATATGAATCATTTTTTGGCGGGGAGTCGTGGGAATATGCTACGGCTTTTCATCCTATAATGGGCACTTCCGATTATGATCCGGAATTGCTTAGTTGCCTGACAAACACCTATAGATTTACACGCACGGATACGGTGACGATTGCTGGACAAACGTACTATAATAGCACTTTCGAAGGATCAGGAGCCCATCAGGTGAAACTGAGGGAGGATATCCTCAACGGTCGTCTGTATTCTTTAATTGACAACAATGAAATCCTGATATGCGATATGTCGTTGGAAGTAGGGGACACCTTCACACAGCCTATTCCGACGTGGACTGAATATGTGGATACCATGCGAATGATGGTAGATTCTGTGACATTCGTGAATTCGAAAAAGGTCATCCATCTTTCAGCATTAACCGAAGAAGACGAGTACTGGTGGTTCTCGTTCTTCGCCCTGGAGGGAGACTACAACATAACCATGCGTTTTATGGAGGGCGTTGGCCCGATGTATGGAATTGTCCCTCCATACCACGATGGGGAGCTCTTGTTATGCCTCACCAAGGATGACTCATTGTATTATATGACACATCAAGACATGGGATGTTGGCAAAGTGTGACCAAAGTGCCGGACTATGAGGACGTTTTTTTGACCATATATCCAAACCCGTCAGATCACCTGATAAATTTGGAATTCTCAACTATGGAGAATATTCAAGGCAGTGTCTTCATCCGCGACATTTTGGGGAGGGTTTGCTTCCACACCAACGTCACTATGCCAACTGAGCATTTGAATGTCAGTAGTCTTTTGCCAGGGGTTTACATGCTCACTTTCATAGACCATCAGAATCGTAAAATCACCAAAAAAATTGTAAAAAACTGAAACGTTATACTTTCTTCGTTGTTTTATTAATGCCTATACTACTCCTTGCACAGTCGCACAGTTGGGATGGCAGAGGCATATCTTCAAAAGCAAAAGTTCGTTGTCTGAACATTTTTGTAAATATCATTTATGACCAGCATCCTGAATATAACGCCCCCTTTTCGGACACAACCTACTGGGCGCCCATTTCAAATCCTGCTTTGGAAGGTGTTAACAATGCCGCCATCCCGAAATATCTGTTGGACTGGATGGACACGGTGTATGTGGCGGGACAGACTCATGGCTACTGCACACGACTATATGGCGAATCCTCTTTTGACAGCCTGCAAATCACCGGTGATTTTGTGGTAGTGAACCTTCGGGAAAGCACAGCTCGATCTGTAACAAATGTGGATACATTAACCATTGATAAAATCGGGAGAGCCGCAATAAGGATGATTAACGAGAACGGCCTTCAAACGTTGTATGGACACAATACATTATTGGATTATGACTGTAATCAGGATGGAAAGGTTGATTTCATGAACCTGTTGGTCAGAAACATCAACAAGCAACATGCCGATATCAATCCAGGAAGTGGATATGGCACGCCAATTGGGGAAAAAATCAATATTGAGGGTAATTATATTTATGCAAAAGCAGGCACACGGCAGTGTGTGGGTGACGGTAATTTCTATGTAAACCCGACCAACATCGTTACTCATGAGATATCGCACAGTCTGTTTGGCAGTAATGCCTTCCATACTTCGGGCGGTAATCATCGGTATCCGGATGGAACTGTGATGCCTTTTCTGAATCTTCAATGCGGCTATGGCCTGATGGGTGCTGCCGAATCAGGGCTGGTTTCCTGCAACGGCTACGAGCGGTGGCGCATGCACTGGAAACATCCGCAGGCTATAGACTATATCTCGGCTCGAGATATCAGTAACACCCAATCGGTGGTGTCAGATATTTCGAAGGAGTTGGGTAATCGGAATTTCATATTGCGCGATTTTGTCACATACGGAGATGTGATACGCATCAAATTGCCATACAAGGATAGTATCACATCCTCAAACCAGTACATTTGGTTGGAAAACCACCAGGTTGGGAACAACAATAAACTGGATTTTCTTCAATATTCCAATACGGAATCATGCAGACCACAAGGTGCCGCGGGTATTTATGCCTACTATCAAGTCGGCAGGGATGTGTTGGAAGGAACTTACGACCAAATATGGGATACCCATCACCGCGACAATTTGAAAATCATTCCGGCAGAGGGATATTACGATTATGAGATGTTGGCAGAAACTCACAACGTGAACTGTGTCAATTATGGCGAACACAACTTTGTTGTGCGTCGTGGCAACGCTAATCCGTTATGCGGCGGACAGGATCAGGAATTCCCCTTGTTTCCTGAAGCTACAGATAATGTTTTATACACTTCACGAGAATATGAAACTTGGAGAAAATACATAGACACAGTTAAGGATGATCATCTTCCTCAGCTTGGTGACACACTTGACGCCTTCAAAACCCATGCCAAAATCAACATGGGTACAAATCCAGGCTCCAACAATGCCAAAACATACTATAGCACTAATTACAATCCCAGTACGATCATCAGTTCGCGACTTCTTGAAAAAAACACACAGACCACATATCTGTCTGGACTAAGTATAGAAATGACTCCGATACAAGGGACTGGCAACTTCCTGGTGAACATCCGTTGGGACGACTACGACATCACCAACGACACACGCTGGACGGGGATGATTGCGCTGAAGGAGACGGCCATCCTTACAACGGGCAACACCATCATTTTGGCGCAGAACCGCACGGTGGCGCAACCCACAAGAGACCCAGAGACAGGACTGTTTGCCGGCAGGACAAGTTGGAAATGCGAAAATGGCTCCTATTTCCGGCAGGATAGCGGATCCGTGGTACGATTGACGGAAAACAGCAGTCTGGTCTTCGAGCCGGGAAGCCGCTATGAGCTGTCCAAAAGCGCTCGGCTTAAGGTCAAAGCGGGTTGCACCGTCACCGTCCAACAAGGAGCACATGTCTGTTTGAAAGGTGTTGTCGAGGTGGATTCAGGCGGTGTTTTCAACCTTTATGACACGGCCAAAATGGGAGACTTGTCCCGCATCATCGTCCGTCCCGGCGGCAAGCTCGTCGTGGATGGCGGCACGCTGACCTCGGCCTGCGACGATGTGATGTGGCAGGGCATCGAAGTGGTAGGCAACCCGGATAAACGACAGATACCCCAGTGGCAGGGCGTAGTGGAGCTGACAAACGGTGCCACCATAAAGAACGCGCACTGCGCTATCCGTACCGGATTGCACGGGGACTCGGTCTACTTCACTACCGGCGGGATAATACAAGCCGACAGCGCGTTTTTCATCAACAACCGACGTTCCGTGGAGTTCATGTCCTACACCAACCACTCGCCGGCTGGCAACGTCATGAACAACCAAAGTTACTTCTACAGATGTGTGTTCACCGTGGATGACGACAATCTCTTCGGTCAGGACAACGGCTCTTTCATCGACCATGTCACCATGTGGGCGGTGAGAGGTGTCAAATTCAGAGGATGTGACTTCAGAAACCTTACCACAACGTCGGGTGACCGCCGTCACGCCATCTACACGGAAGACGCCGGGTTCTCGGTGGATGACTACTGCAGCGCAAATATATATGTGGACTGTGAGTGCCCTGGTTATTCCAAAAGCTGTACCTTTTCCGGCTTCACCACCGCTGTTGAGGTGAACACTTCGGGACACCAGTATTCCGTGAACGTCAATCATGCGCAATTTACAAACAACGGCACGGGAGTTCGTATCAACGGCAACAACTATGTCACAGTGACACGAAACACGTTCAATCTGGACAGCTGGCCTTCGCATTCAGGAGGCAACGTAGGCCTTTACCTGAACACATGCACGGGATACTTGGTGGATGACAACACTTTTGAGAGAACCACATATCCTTCGGGACAGTTCTTCATTGACAAT
>JAEEGL010351911.1_pt1 | contig 11002 bp, 9 predicted proteins | sample 9134231 | NCBI WGS metagenome assembly JAEEGL01 (sample SAMN16246548, study PRJNA631951) | gut metagenome | biome: gut microbiome; feature: rumen; material: fiber-attached | host: Bos | place: Iran: Karaj | collected 2018-10 | reverse complement strand
TTTATTTTTAGGTTCTCTCTGGTGCTACACCCAAACCGGGAAACGACGCTGGATCCTGACCTCCGGCATCGCCTTAGGGTTGATGTATGCCACAAAAGAGACTTTTGTTTTCAATGTGGCGGCAGCAGTCGGCGGATTGTTCATTCTGCTGGGATTAGAGAAATTTAAGGGTGCTCCTGTTCTTTTTTTGAAGAGGATCCCTCTGACTCATTGGCTGCTGGCTTTCTTCGGATTGATCATAACAGGACTTTTATTCTTCACTTCTTTTTTCACCAACTGGGCCGGGCCTATTGATTCTCTTCGCACCTATATGCCCTGGCTCAACCGGGCCGGAGGTCAGTCTCCCCATATATGGCCATGGCACTATTACCTGCAAAGATTTTTCTGGTTCAGCAAAGACGGTGGTCCTCATTTCACAGAATTGTTTATCCTGCTGCCGGCTGTACTGGGCATCTGGGCCGGATTCAAAGATCATTTCTCCCCTGCTGTCCGGCGATTCTCCATTTTCTTGGGCAGTTATACTCTGCTGCTGGGCATCATTTATTGCGTTATTCCTTATAAAACTCCCTGGTGTTTTATTTGCGTGATGCAGGGATTTATCCTTCTGGCAGGCATTGGCACTCATTACGCGATCACAGCATGGAAAAACGGTGTAGCCAGAGCGTTCGTCTGTTTGGTTCTCGTTGCAGGCAGTGTTCACCTTTTGGGACAGGCCAATCAGTTGAATAAAGAATATTACGAAGAATCCAAAAATCCGCATGTTTACGCTCACACGATTTCGGATGTGCGGAATATCGTCCGCACCGTTGAGAAATTAAGCAGCATCCATCCTGATGGAGAGAAAATGCTGATCCAGGTCATCACCAAGAATGGCGACTGCTGGCCTCTGCCCTGGTATTTGAGAAAGTTTGATGATACAACAGGATGGTACAGCGATGTGCCGCAGGATCTTCGGGCTCCTGTCCTGATCTTCTCGCCCAATTTTGCGTCTCTTATCAAAGAAAGAACTGAAAACGCCGAGTCTTTAGATAAAACTCCGCATTATAAATACGCGGGGTTCTATGGATTCCGTCCGGGAGTTTTTTTACAGATCTATGTAGAAGAAAAACTATGGTCTGAATATGTCGCTAAAGGACTGGCGGCAGATGATGACGAGGACGAAGATGAATAATTTTTGATCGACCTTCATCAATGAATATACAATTAGTTTAAATATGCGCCGCTGTTTGCTCACGATATTAGCAGGATTTTTCAGTCTCACCTTAGTATTCGGTGAAGAATTCCTCATAGAAGATTTCAACTCTACTCCTCAAAAAACATGGAAATTCTGGAATGGAAATGAATTCCCCGGAGCTGAAGGACATTTTGAGATACTGTCAAAAAATGGCACGGACAAGTGTGGAAAACTGTCCTTTGATTTCTCTAAAGGCGGGGCTTATGTCTCCGCTGAATGCCAGCTTCATGATGACAGATGGAAAGAATCGGACCCACTGACAGGTATCACTTTTGACCTTTTTAAGCCGGAAGGAGTCCGTGTCAAGATCCGTCTGACAGACAGCAGCAACCAAACTTTTCAAAAAGAAATCCGCGCAGCCTCTGACCGATGGAGCAAAGCCTATACCTCTTTGGATTTTTGGGAAGATTCCTGGGGCGGTAAAAATGACCGTATTTTTCATGGACTGCCTACCCGATTGTCCATCCTGGCGGATAAACTCCAGATCAAACGCGGAGAGATTTTATTTGATAACATCAGATTGTCATCCGGAGTTCAGGAAAATGAAGTTCAACTGGAACATTCTTTCAGAAAAATAGTACCTGCTCAGTCCTGGTGGTGCGAAAATGGAGAATGGAAACCTGATATCGGAGAATTGAAACTGAAGTTTTCTCAAAACAAGCGCTCCGCGTCTTTAAATTTTCCGGCCCGCACTTTACCGGGAACCCCTAAAAAGATCATCTTGCGCGGTAAAGGTTCCGTGGATGGATTGAAAGTTACTTTCCATACCCATACTCACTTCATGACCTTCTTAAAAAGGGACATTTCCCCAACCGCCGCGAATGATGGGTTTGAATTTGTCACAGCAACTCCGCCCGGAAATGACTGGAACTGGGCCGGAGGCGAGAATGACGGCAAGATCCATGGCCCAATGCGCCTGGGACGGATCGACTTTACGTGCACTCAAGCAAGCGAGATCTATCTAAAAGATGTTGATATTATTCTTGTCACCACCGCACCCAATGATTCCATCCTGATGCAATACGCGGAAACTCTCTCTGATAATGAGAATATCCATTTTATTTGGAACGGGCAAGTCGTCTCATCCAAAGCGATAAAAGGCGATCTGCTCTGTACTCTCAAAAATTGGAATGGAGAGACACTGCAAGAAACTAAACGTTCCATCACTATTCCCGGCGACCTGGATAAAACTTCTGAAACATTCACATTCCCCGTTCCGCAAAAACTCAACTTTGTGGAGGCTTGTTTTATCTTTTCCGCGCCGGGTTTGAATGAAGATGAGATCTACAGCACCTGGCTGGGAGATTTTCCGCGCAATACGGATTTCACCAAGGATATGGATTCCCCCTTCGGTATGGGCGTGTATTTATACCGTCTGCCAATGGATCAAATGGAAACCGTCGCGCGCAAGGCCGCTGAAGCCGGGGTGAAATGGACGCGAGAGGAATTCAACTGGAGTATACTGCAACCCCGCAGAGGTGATTATAACTGGGCACATTTTGACCATTTAGTGGATGTCGCGGAAAAATACGGTATTCAAGTCTATGGCATCACAGCTTATTGGAGCGGCTGGACCAAACCTTATACAGAAGAAGGCATCCAGGAATATCTGGAATATCTGAAAGCCTGTGTCACCCGATATAAAGGCCGTATCCATCACTGGGAAATCTGGAACGAGCCAAACATTTTCTTCTGGCAGGGTCCTAAAGAAATGTACACCGATCTGCTCCGGCGATGCTATCAGATGATCAAAGAAATCGATCCGGAAATCCAGGTACTGGGACTCTCCACCGCGGGGATCGACTTTGATTTTATTGAAACCAATGTCAAAAAAGAAGCTCCGTTCGACATTTTGACGATCCATCCCTATCGTTCCATATTGGCTGAAGATACCTTTATCGAAGACCTCCAAAAAGCCGACAAACTCGTACAACGGCCTGATGGATCTCATCGCCCTATATGGAATACGGAAATAGGCTGGGCAACTCATACGGAACATCCAATCGTGAGACAGGATTTTGTTCCCCACTCGGAGCGGAAACAGGCAGAACTCCTGGCCCGGACGCATCTCACTACGATCGCTTCCGGAGTCAACCCCAAGAATTTCTGGTATAACTTCCGCAACGACGGAAACGATCCCTGGTATTTTGAATTCAATATGGGGATCACACGTCAGGATTTTTCTCCCAAACCGGCTTACGCTGTTTTCTCGACCATGACTTCTATCCTCAAAGGAACTTCTTTCAAGGAACTTGAAACCAGAGAGGATAATACTTATATCGCGACCTTTGAAGGACCCAAGAAACAAGTCAAAGCCATTTGGAATCCTCAGCAGAAAATAACACTTTCACCGGAAGACGCGGAATTCGCCTGCGATATCAAAATGAATGCCATTGGTGAACTTCTGCCAGGCCAAAAGATCATTGTCCCCAAAGGTCCTCCGGTCTATCTGATTTCCAACAAATAATAATGGAACGACTGAATCATATTTTAAAACGAGTCCTTTTCCTGATACCCCTCATACTGGTGATCAGCTTCCTGGCTTTCTGCCTGGTACGGGTAGCGCCGGGGGGGCCCTTTGACTCCGAACGCAAACCGGCCTCAAAAGAAATCGAAAAGAATCTGGCGGCACGCTATCACCTGGATCAGCCGGTCTGGAAACAATACCTGTATTTCCTAAACGGGATCGCGCATGGCGATCTGGGTGCTTCCCTGAAATACCGCAACCACACCGTCACGGATATCATCAAACAAGGGCTGCCCATCTCCATGATGCTGGGGCTCTTATCCTTTGGGCTGGCACTGGGGATCGGTGTCCCATTAGGATTCATCGCCGCGATCCGGAAAGGGACCTGGGTGGATTATTCCGCCACTTTGTTAGCACTGGCCGCGATCTGCGTGCCGGGATTCATTCTGTCCCCCATGCTGATCCTGATTTTTTCTATATATCTGGGGATATTCCCTGTCGCGCTTTGGGGAAGTTTTTCGCACATCGTCCTGCCGGTATTCGCGCTGGGTATCTACTTTTCCGGTCGTGTCGCGCGTTTGACACGGGAAGGAATGATCACGGCTTTGCAATCGGATTTCATCGTCACTGCCAGAGCAAAAGGACTCTCTGATTTTTCAATTTATTTCAAGCACGCGCTGCGTCTGGGTATTCTTCCGGTACTCTCTTATTCAGGCCCGCTTCTGGCAGATCTGCTGACCGGGTCTTTCATTGTCGAAAACATTTTTCAAATTCCCGGCATTGGAGTTTTCATGGTCAATTCTTCCCTGAATCGTGATTATACGATGGTGGTAGGCTTGGCATTGGTTTACTCCATCCTTCTGCTTTTTTTGAATTTGTTAGTAGATATCCTCTACAGTTACCTGGATCCACGTATCAAACTGCAATGAGCCGCATCATATCTCCATCCCTGCTCGCGTTCAGACGATTCAAAAAGAACCGTCTGGCAGTCATCAGCGCGGTTTATCTGGTCTTACTGCTGATTTTTATATTGATTTATCCATTTTTTTCGGACGTAGATCCAAATGAGACCTCGGAATTTATCAATACAGCGCCCAGCTTGTCGCATCTGTTTGGCACGGATGACCATGGTCGTGATCTCTTCTCCCGCACTCTGTACGGGACACGCATTTCGTTCCTGGTCGGTTCTGTGGGAGCTTTAGTCAGTTTGGTGATCGGAGTCCTCTGGGGTGCCACCGCCGGTTATCTCGGCGGAAAAATAGACTCCATCATGATGCGCTTTGTGGATGTTCTCTATTCCCTTCCCTCCATCGTCTTTGTTATCGCGCTGATGACTTCCCTGGAAGGGATCACTCAGCAATGGTTTTCCGAAACCGGCCTCCTTCATGGGAACTCCGGGCATATCGTGCGGATGCTTTTCCTTTTCATCGGCTTAGGCGCGGTCTCCTGGCTCACCATGGCACGCATTGTCCGTGGCCAGGTCCTGTCTTTGAGGGAAATGCCGTTTGTGGAAGCAAGCAAGATTTTAGGAGCCAGTCATTTGCGTATCATCCTCCGTCACATCATCCCCAATATCGCGGGAGTCGCCATCGTGTATCTGGCGTTGACCGTTCCGGCTATTATCCTGAATGAATCTTTCCTCAGCTATCTGGGCATCGGCGTACAGCCACCGCAAGCCAGCTTAGGTTCCCTGATCGCCGGCGGCGCGGGGCAGATCAATCCTCTCAAAATCTATTGGTGGACAATCTTTTATCCCACAAGTTTACTGGTTACGGTGCTGCTTTCCCTTAATTTTTTGGGAGACGGACTCCGGGACGCTCTTGATCCAAGAAACGTAAAGTAAAGGGAATCAATCAGATAACTCACATATTTCACTCTAAAGTTTTTTATGGACTTGCGAGTCTCTTTTGCAGTAGAATGGGGGTGCCATGAAGGTGCTTTATCTGAATGGGCCAAATTTGAATATGCTGGGAGTGCGTGAGCCTTCCATTTATGGGACGCTTTCGCTGAGTGATATTGAGCAAAAAGTGAAGAAAAAAGCTTCCCAGTCCGGCATTGAGGTAGAGTTCCGGCAGAGCAATCATGAGGGCGTATTGGTTGATTGGATACAACAAGCTCTGGGTGAATTTGATGCGATTGTTCTGAACGCGGGTGCCTATACCCATACGAGTGTCGCGATACGTGACGCGATCAAAGGGACCGGCATTCCGACTGTGGAGATCCATCTGTCGAATGTTTTTTCGAGAGAGGATTTTAGACACAAATCCTATTTATCACCCGTATGTATTGGGGTGATATGTGGTTTTGGTGCAGAAAGCTACACATTAGCATTAGATGCTATAGCGAATTTTAAGAAAAAATAATCAGTTTGCCCCTGCGGCAACAAACAATTGCCAGGGCATTATTATTTTGGATATTAAAGACATTAAGTCCATAATTGATTTGATGAAGCTGAATTCCCTCTCGGAGTTCGAGCTGGAGAAAGAAGGCTTCAAAATAAAACTCAAACGCTCGATAAATGGAACAGAAGATGAGACTTCTGTGGAAAAGATGCCCGCATCCCATTCGCAAAAATCTCATACTCCTGTCGCGGAAACAGGCAGCGCGGCTCCTTCCAAAGATCCTGTATTGGTTGATATAAAGGCTCCGATGGTAGGTACTTTTTATCTTTCTCCGTCTCCTGAATCCGCTCCTTATGTTGAGAGAGGCTCGCAAGTCAACCCGGATACAGTCGTGTGCATCGTTGAGGCTATGAAGGTCATGAATGAAATCAAAGCCGAAGTGCGGGGCACTGTCGTGGAAGTAGCGGCAACCAATGGCAAACCGGTTGAATTCGGCCAAACTCTTTTCAGGATCAAACCTAATTGATTTCAGCCATTTGATGGTAACCGGTCTTAAAGTCAAATAGCTGGTTCTTATGTTTGAAAAAATCCTTATCGCGAATCGTGGAGAGATTGCGGTGCGTATCATTCGCACCTGCAAGGAGATGAATATCCGCACGGTAGCCGTTTACTCCGAAGCGGATGCCAATTCCATGCATGTCCAGCTGGCGGATGAGGCTATTTGTATCGGCAAAGCCCCCGTATCCGACAGCTATCTCCGGATCGACCGCATCATCAGCGCCGCGGAAATCACTGATGTGGACGCGATCCATCCGGGATACGGGCTTCTTTCGGAAAACGCCCACTTCGCGGATGTCTGCGAAAACTGCAATATCAAGTTCATTGGTCCCAGCTCGGATGCCATGAACGCTCTGGAGGATAAAGCGCTCAGCCGTCTTCTGGCCAAGAAGGCCGGCGTTCCTATCCCGCCGGGATCAGACGGGACTGTGGACAACCGCGAGGACGCTCTGGATATCGCGCACAAGATCGGATACCCTGTCCTGATCAAGGCTGTGGCAGGCGGCGGCGGATGCGGTATGCGCATCGCCCACAATGATATTTCTCTGGTCAATAATTTCTATGCCGCCAAGACGGAAGCGGAAAAAGCCTTCGGGAACAGCGGCGTTTATATTGAAAAATTCATCGAGGTCTCTCACCATGTCGAGTTTCAGATCCTGGCCGATAACAAGGGAAATGTCGTTCATCTGGGCGAGAGAGACTGTTCCATCCAGCGCCGGAATCAAAAGCTTTTGGAAGAGACTCCTTCTCCCCTGATAGATAACCGCTTCAAAGATCTGCGCAAGAAAATGAGCCGCGCCGCTATCGCTATTGCCAAAGCGGCCAATTATACCAATGCCGGCACGGTCGAATTCATCGTGGACGAGAAAGGGAATTACTACTTCCTGGAGATGAACAAGCGCATTCAGGTGGAGCATCCTATCACTGAAGAAGTCACCGGAGTGGACATCGTTCGCGAGCAAATATCCATCGCGGCAGACAATCCTTTAAGTTTCAAAGGCATCCAATCCAACGGACACGCCATTGAATGCCGCATCAACGCCGAAGACCCTCAAAACAATTTCCGTCCGCATCCCGGAACGATCAAAATGCTTTACACTCCCGGCGGACGCGGTGTGCGCTTTGACAGCCATATTTACGCAGGCTACAGCATTCCTCCCTATTATGATTCCATGCTGGGCAAACTGATCGTCTGGGGCAAAGACCGCCCCGATGCCATCAGCAGAATGTCGCGCGCGCTGAGTGAGCTGATGATCACAGATGTCAAAACAACAGCCAATTTCCTGCAAACGATCCTCACCAATCAACAATTCCTCAGAGGTAATTATACCACTAATTTTGTGGAGAAACTTCTCAAGGAAAGCTCTAATTGATTTGTAAAGAACCACAGATAGACACGGATATACACAGATATTTTTATTTAATAACAAAAAGATAAACCGTAGAGACGCGCGACCCGCGCGTCTCCTTCGTAAAGTCCTGAAAGGACGGCCAGATTACAGGCAGGGATGAAGCGAAGCGAAATCCCTGCAACGATGTCAACAACTGTTTAAGTCCCGAAGGCGACGACAGACAAAAAACTACTACCTTCATAATAAAATATCTGTGCATATCTTTTCAATTCGCTCTGTCGTCCCGTCGGGACTTTGATTGGTGGGGGAACCGTTACCGGGGGTTACGCTTCGCTCACCCCCGGCTGTAATCGGATCGCCCCGTCGGGGATCTTTGTTTTCAGCTCAAAAAGCCTCTATTTCACCGGAGCCAGAGCCACGCGGAACCCGCCGTAGTCGTAGCAGTCGTCGGGCATGTAGAAGACCCGAAACGCCGAACGGCAATTCCTGGCGCGGCCGTCCCAGCTGCCGCCGCGTACTACGCGATGCAAGCCCATGTCAGGTCCCGTAGGATCGGTCACCGCTGAAGTTGGATAATCTTCATACCAGTCTAAACACCATTCCCACACATTTCCGTGCATATCATACAATCCCCAGGCATTCGGCTGCTTCTGGCCTCCAGGATGGGTACTGATCAAATTATTATCATAACTCTCCTTGCCCCAATTGTACCAATACCAACACACTTCATCCAGATTGGGACAAGGTTCTTTCCACCTCTGTTCCTCTGTCTGGATATTCTTTCCGTTATTGAAAGCTGTGGTCGTTCTGGCACGGCAGGCGTATTCCCACTGCGCTTCAGTCGGCAATGAGTATTCATACCCTTCCGGCAGGCGACCCGCTTCGCGTTCAATGGCCGTCAATTTGGCACAGAATTCCTTTGCGTCAAACCAGCTCACATTTTCCACCGGCAGATCGGCTCCTTTGAACCTGGAAGGATTCGTTCCCATAATGGCTTCATACTGTGCCTGAGTCACCTCATATTTACCCAGCCAGTAACCCTGGGTCAGGGTCACCTGATGCTGAGTTTCATCATCATATCTGCCCAGTTCGTCTGTCGGACTGCCCATGATAAAGGTGCCCGGTTTGATCCAGTTCATGTCCAGATTTATTCCCTCGGCCAAAGGGATCGTCATATTAGAATCATGCACCAGCGCGACGCGGAAACCCGTTTCCTTATCCTTGCTATTATTGTTTCCATAGGCAGCCCGGTTCGCTGAACGGCAAATAGCGGAATAGCGCGCGCAACTGCCTCCGCGACGGATACACATATTTGATACCCTCAAATCCACGGGATCGGACTCCGGACTGTTTTCATAATAATCACTGTTGTACCAGTCCAGACACCATTCAAATACATTCCCGTGCATATCATAAAATCCCCAGGCGTTCGGCAGCTTCCTCCATCCTACCCTAGAAGTCCAGCCATGACTATTGTCATCATACCAGCCCACTTCATCCATTTCGGGACATACGTACATATCTGACAAATTCTTCCCGCTGTTCAGGGCTGTGGTCGTACCGGCACGGCAGGCGTATTCCCACTGCGCTTCGGTCGGCAATGAGTATTCATACCCTTCCGGCAGTCTCCCGGCAGTTTTCTCAATGGCTGTCAGCTTGGCGCAGAACTCCATCGCCTCATTTCTGCTCACTTGTTCCACCGGCCGGAGTTTCCCCACAGAGTAGGAAGGATTCGTTCCCATCACCGCTTCATACTGCTCCTGGGTCACTTCATACTTGCCCAGCCAGTAGCCCTTGGTCAGTGTCACCTCATGTTGGATTTCATCCTCATCTCTGCCCAGTTCGTCCGACGGGCTGCCCATCGTGAACGTACCCGGCTCGATCCAAATCATGTCCAGATCAACATCATCCGAAAGCGGGATGGTCATGTTCTTAGAAGTCTCACCTTTAGCGCAGAAGAAGAGCTTTTTATTGTCAAACGCAACCACATAGGGACTGAAAGCGGATTTCACCTCTACCCAGCTGATCGCATCGGTGCTCTGATAAAGTGTCCCCGTGTAGGTCACTATCAGATTTGTTCCGTCTGTTTCACAGCTAATGGTCGGTTCGGCTGCCAGGGCTGTTACCGAAGCCAGCGCCAGACATAATGAGGTCAAAATTGTTTTAGAAAATGAATTCATAATCAATAGGCCATATAATTTGGCATTTCAGAATAAGATAGCACCATTTTTACGATAGTGCAAGCAAAACACGATATTTTTCAGAACCGCATTAAATACATATAATTTATTCAAAATCAAAATGTTTTGTAGAGACGGCCGATTCGGTCGTCTCGGAGACGCGCGGGTCGTGCGTCAATATTAAACTATTGTTATTGAATAATTTATATGTGTGTATCTGTGTCCATCCGTGGTTCTTTTAATATCATCTGTGGTTCTTTTACGCCGTGATCCCTTCCATCCGCAGCAGACGGGCTTTTCGCTCGATGCCGCCCGCGTAACCTGTCAGACTGCCGCCGGCACCCACCACCCGGTGACAGGGAATAATGAGGGAAATACGGTTGTGCCCCACAGCTCCGCCAACGGCCTGAGCCGACTTACAGCCAAGACGGCGGGCGATCTCTCCGTAAGTCATCGTATGTCCGAAAGGGATCGTGAGCAGCACCTCCCAGACGGCTTTGCGGAAACCGCTCCCCCGCATCACCAGCGGAGGCGTGAAACCGGGATCCCTGCCGCCAAAATAAACATCGAGCCAGCGGCAGGTCCTATCAAAAACAGACAGCGCCCGCTCCTCATGTTCAGGAGCGAGCGTGTCGGCAAAATACTTCTGCCCGTCGAACCAAAGCCCGGTCAGAGCCGTGCCGTCCGATGCCAGAGTGATCCCGCCCAGGGGCGAATCATAATGTGCCGTATAATCACTGATGATCCGCCGCCTCTCTATTTGATGAACTTCACCTTCGACTCATCGCGGGGCTTGAAATCCGGCTTCTCATCGGGATAACCCACGGCGATGACAAGGGTCGGTTTATAATCCGCCGGAATGTCGAGGC
>JAEEGL016577087.1_pt1 | contig 11003 bp, 8 predicted proteins | sample 9134231 | NCBI WGS metagenome assembly JAEEGL01 (sample SAMN16246548, study PRJNA631951) | gut metagenome | biome: gut microbiome; feature: rumen; material: fiber-attached | host: Bos | place: Iran: Karaj | collected 2018-10 | reverse complement strand
CAACCCATTAAATAACTTGGATAAACTCTGCAGCCGTATTTACTTTCCGAATATGAACCGGTTTTCGCTCTGTTTTCGAGCAGACTTTTCGCGATTTCATAGCGTTTCTTAAACAATGCGTAATGAAGAGCTGTCATACCGGATTTAACTTGCAAATTCGGATCTGCCTCTTTTTCAAGAAGATATCTGACGACATCTGTCCTGCCGTAATACACCGCTTCGATTAAAGGAGTAAAGCCTTTCTCTTTTCCATTGAAAATTTCGTAATCAAGTAATTTTATTATGTAATTGCCAAAAGTTCTGTCTATAAAAATTCTGTTTTTCTGAACATCTATGACATTTTTGACCGGAGTTTTTACAAGTTCATTAGTTTCTTCAATGACAACTCTTTTCATAGTCTCAGAAAACATAGTTGCTACCATGCGGCGGAAAAAGAGCTTTTTATTTTCTGAAAGCTGCCCATGTTTACAGCCTGAGTCATGAAGGAAATTGACTTTTTTAAGATGCTTTGACAAAGGATCCCCGGAATTTTCCATAAATCTGCACAATCCTTTCGGGTCCAGAACATCTTCTTCTGAAATCGAAAAATCCCAGAGTTCTTTCCCGTAATTGTCCACAGGAACGCCGCAATCTTCAACCAGATATTTGACTGTATCGAGATGTCCTTCCCCTGCTGCTGCGTTGACTGCATGAGTATAAAATGTACCGGGATACTTTTCTCCGATGCTCAGAAGTCCGACATTATTCATGTCCGCCCCTTTCTTTGCTAAAAGATCGAGAATCTTGACATTGCCCTTATATGCCGTCCACATTACAGCCGTTGCCCCGGTTTCATCTGTTTGATCCACATCAACCCCTTTTTCTATCAAGGCTTTTGCCTTTTCAGTTTCGTCATTCTTGATGTATTCGATAAGAGTCTTTTCTTGCCGCACATTTTGCAACAACGGCATAACGGGAGTGAAAACCAAAAGCAAAGAAACAAGAATAAGAACAGTTGCTACATATTTTTTTGCAGGGAACTGAAACTCTCTGACAAAAATTCCGGCGAGTCCGCAAAGCATGGCTGATAGAAAGAGTTTTACAGCGATCAAATAAATCATATTGAACATGGTGTTAATTAAAAAATGACCGGAAAAGAGAGGTATGAAAAAGAAAAGAACTCTTTTACTGCCTTTGACATCATAGTTTTTTCTAATCAGAAAAAATCCGGTAAAGAAACAAGCTCCGCCTAAACATAAGGGATAATAGTCAGCGAGGGAATCTGACGGCAGAATATTGAAGTGAAGCATTGAACCCAAAAAGATAGCAACAACAAATTCCGCAAGAAAGACAATCAAAGTATTGAGAAAAATACCTTTAATAAGTTTCAACATGATAAACCCATAGTTCGCCATAAGCAAAAAAGAAAAACTGTTGAAAATATTACATATTTCATCTTACAATCTTGTCCATATTCCACATCAGATAGAGCGGCAGACTGATTGCCGCAGTTCCTTCACAATCAGTTACGGCGAGGTTTTTGAGCGAAAGTTTGTAGCCGTTTTTTGGTTTGAATTTCTTGCAGAACTGCTTGAAACTCTTTGCCTGGGTATTTGCAGCAGTTTTCACTTCAACAGGAAATATTTCACCCTCTTCCTCAAAGAGAAAATCGAGTTCCGCGCTGTTTCCTGACCGCCAGAAATAGGGGTTTTTCCGCAGTGTCACAAGTTCGTTCAGGACATAATTTTCAGCAATCGCACCTTTAAATATTTTCAGGTTGTCGCCATCTCCCAGAATATCTTTGTAGCTTAAGCCGAGTCTGCGGCAAAGCAGGCCGGTATCAGCCATGTAGACTTTGAAATATGTCGCATCTGCGTTTGCTGAAAGAGGAATTTCCGCATTCTGGACAAGCTCCACAAGATGAACAAGCCCTGCGTTTTTGAGCCACTGCAATGCCGTTTCAAGCTCGTGGGCGCGTTTTCCCTCCTTCACATGGGAAAAGACGAATTTGTTGTTTTCTTTCGCAAGCTGTTTGGGAACAGAATCCCACACAAGCCTGATTTTTTCTATTTCTGAAACCGGAGCGTGCTTTGAAAAATCGTCGGCATAGTCGCTCAGGATCGTATCCTGAATCTCCTGAACCGCCGCAAAATCCTTCGATGCAACATATTCGTTCACCGCTTCCGGCATTCCGCCGACAACATAATACTCCTTCAGAAGACGCTCCAGCGGTTTTGCATAAACTTCCGGGATCACGCGGTCTGTTTTCCAGCCGGCAAAAAGTTCCAGATATTTTTCTTCACCTTTCGCGGCCAAAAATTCGTCGAAACTCATCGGGTGCATCTGCATTCTGTTCACTTTGCCGACAGGAAAGGAGAAATTTTCCCTTTTCAGCGCGACTCCGAGAAGAGATCCGGCACACGCGACATGAAGATCGCGTTTGTTTTCGCAGAAATATTTCAGAGCTGTGATTGCACGCGGAGCCTCCTGGATCTCGTCGAATATCAGAAGCGTTTTTCCCGCCGTGATCCTGCACTGCTCAAGCAGTTCGATTTCACGGATAATGCGTTCCACATCGAAATCGTAATCAAAAACAGAGGCATAAGCACGGCTTGATTCAAAGTTGATGTAGCACACATTTTCAAACCGCGTTTCTCCGAATTCTTTCAGCGTGTAGGTTTTTCCGCACTGACGAACACCTGTGATAAGCAGCGGTTTGCGGTTCTTGCTTTCCTTCCAGGCAATTAAATCGTTAATGAAATTTCGTTTCATGGTGCCTCGTTTTCACAAAAGTCGTACCACTTTCGTAGAATTTATAACGTTTTTCATAGGACTTTTGCAAGTTTTTGGGGATTTGAGATTATTTTGTCAGTTTTTCTGTTGCTAAGGAATCCAGCGTTCTTTTTTTGGCGGAAAATCCTGAATCACTTTTTTTACGAGATATTTGATCGGATATTCGCTGACAAATCTGACTTTTCCTGATTCTTCCAAGACCATATATTTCCCGTTTTTTGAAGCAATCGCTTCGCCATCATAAAAATAATCTATATAGTCAAATTCTATCGGAAAAATCTCTTTTCCGGCTTTGTCGATCACACCGTACAAATCGTTATTTCCGACAATAAAAATTTTATCTGTAGTTTGAATCGGAAAAGGAGCAGATATTTCATCATATTTTGCAGGAATAATGATTTCTCCGTTACTAGCCTCAATTCCTGCTTTTCCCGATTTTCTGAATATGTGCCACGTTATGAATTTCTCATCTTTATCACCGTCTGAATCAGGGAGTTCTTTGCCTTTAATATCAAAATATCTCACCTGCTTTTCAGGAGTTTTGACTTCAATGCGTCCTTTATAAAAGTGTGCACCGAAATTTAAAGAAAAGTTCCCCCGCAGAACGATTTTGTTTGCCGTATCAAAAATAAGAGTTTCCTCTTTTGTCTCAAAAGATGTCATACCCTCCCGAAGATCCCAGAGCGTGCCGCTCCCTTCGGTTTCAAAAAGTAGTTTTCCGTCCAAGTCAAAAATATAAGATTTGTCTTCATCTTTTTTGCAGGCATATAAAAGTTTGTTGAACGCCTGTATTTTATCGTATTCGCAGCTAAGAATCTCAGTCCCGTCGCTTTTTACCACACATTTTTTGCTTGTTTTTTCATCTGTGACAATCAGCAGCCCGTTTTGCATTATCCATATACTGTCGTAAATCGCATTGAGCTCAATCTTTCCGTTTTTATCAATAAGTCCCCATTTCCCTGAAATTTTAACAGGCGCAAAACCGTTGCAAAAACTGCGGACACTCTCAAAAATCGGAGCAATTTTGAAAATTCCTGACTCGTCGATAAAGCCGTATTCATTTGGCCCGAGTGAAGCCGGAGCAAGCATTCCGGCATCAGGTTTAGCACTATCAACTGGATTAAAAGAGCCGATTTCATAAAATGTTCTGCTGATTATTCTTCCATTTTCGTTGATGAGCCTGATCCCGTCCTTTGCGAAAAGCGCGATTCTGCCGTTTCCGAGGACTTCAATCTGAGTGTGTTTTGCCGGTGCCATCTCATTCCCGTTCTCGTCAAGCAGACCATAGAGACCATTTTTGTGGAGAAAAACAAAACGGGCTTTCGGAGATTCAGTTTTGGTGCCGGTCGGAACAGAGGCGCAGGCTGCCAGAAACAATAAAATTATTAAAAACATCAGTTTTTTCATTTCATCTCCCTTGTGAACGCGCATCCTCTTAATGCCCGCATTCAACAAACATTAATAAGCAACGGATTTTACTGAGTTTTCAGAGAAAGACAAGGGCAAATTCCCCAGCATCTCGAACTGGTCGCATTCTGACTTCTTGCGCAGCCGAAACCGCCGTTAAAATTGACAAAATCAGGTTTTTCCCTATAATCCCGCCGCTTCATGTTAATTTACAAATCCGAAGCTGGAAAGGTGGTGAAACAAACATGCGTAGACAGAAGATCATCGCTCCTTTAGAGGTTTATGTAACCGACGACTTGGAAAAGGCGATCAAAATCCTGAAGAAGAAAATGGCTCTTGAAGGGCTTTACAAGGAGATCAAAAAACGTCGTCACTACGAGCCGCCGTCAGTTCGTAACCGCCTCAAAAAAGAGGAAGCGGAAAGAAGACGCAGAAAAAACATGAAGAAAAAGAGAGGTTAGTTCCTCCTTTTTTGGCCGGCCGTCCTTCGGGGCGGCTTTTTTTTACTTTTTTACCGCCGCTACTGTCAAACCAAAGCTTCATCCGTTTTTTCAAAAAGAATGCCGGGACACTCCCCTTTTTTTATTGCTACAACAGACCAAAATCGCTACTATCCTAGTCTGTTTGTCGCTTAGAGAGGTGAAAGATGAGTTTTAAATCCCAAGTTGTCGGTTTCCAGCGGAATTTCTGGATTTCAAACATTATGGAGATGTTCGAGAGGCTTGCCTTTTTCGCAGTCCGTGCGGTCCTGCCGCTCTGGATGGTCGCGACCGCAGACAAGCACGGTCTCGGTCTCTCGTTCACGGAGAAAGGGCTTATCTACAGCGTCTGGGCGGCGTGTCAGAGCCTGATCCCGATGTTCAGCGGTTCATTCACGGACAACTTCGGCTACAAACGGAGCCTCTACACAGCCTTTGCGATGAACACCTTCGGATACATCCTGATGGCGAATGCGACCGGTTTCTGGAGCATGATGGTCGCAGGGATCGCGGTCGGGACCGGAACCGCCATCTTCAAGCCGCCTATCCAGGGAACAGTCGCAAGCTCGGTCACTGAAGAAAACAGCTCGCTCGGCTACGGGATATTCTACTGGGTCGTCAACATCGGAGGTCTGATGGCGCCTCTGCTGGCAAGCGGTCTGCGCGGCAACGCGACGGACGGCTACACCTGGAGCTATGTCTTCTACGCGGCTGCGGCGGTCACGGCTCTCAACTACCTGCCGGCGATTTTCCTCTTCAAGGAGCCGGACAAGGTCAAAAAGTCGAAGTCGGCGAAAAAGGCGCTCGACGACACACTGACAGCCCTGAAAGATACCGATTTCATGATTTTCCTCGTCATTTTCAGCGGCTTCTGGCTGATGTTCATGCAGCTTTGGGACCTCTTCCCGAACTTCATCGACCAGTGGACCGACAGCCGGAATCTGGCTGAGATAATGCCCGCCTTCATGACGGACCACGGCAGCGTCAAGGCTGAACAGTTCATCAACATCAACTCGCTCTGCATCGTCATGTTCGTCGTTCCTTGGAGCATGGTCACTGGCAAATTCCCGAGACTTGTGGCGATAACAGTCGGCATTTTCATAACCACGATCGCCTTCTTCTCTGCCGGTATCACGATGGCCGGGACCGTCACGGCTCTCTGCATCGCGCTCTTCAGCCTCGGCGAAATGACCTGCTCACCCAAGTTCAGCGAATATATCGGCGTCAACGCGCCTGCCGACAAAAAGGCGCTCTACATGGGGCTTTCAAACATTCCGTTCGCTCTCGGCTGGATCGTCGGAAACGCCGTTTCAGGGCCTCTTTACGATGCTATGGCGAACAAAATACACATCACGAAATCATATCTGCTTGAGATCAAAAAGGTTCCGCTGGAGACGCTCTCGTCGGTCGTCGCAAACTACAAATCGGCAAACCCGGACAACCTTCTTCCCGAGACTCTCGAAAAGATCAACGTCGAAACCTTCAATTTCTTCCCGTACCTGCAGGAGATCACCGGCCTTGACCAGTACGCTTTGAACCAGATCCTCTGGGATACATACAAGCCGTGGATGATCTGGGTCGTGATTTCATCCTTCGGTGTCTTGACAATTTTCGCGATGCTTGCATACAACGCCCATAAACGCAAACAGAAAGGAGCGGCATAATGACTAAGATTCCGATAACCGAAAACGATATTTTAGAAGGAAACATTTCCAATGTAGCAAAGGTCTTCGACACGCTTTCCCAACAGCCCCGCCAGGCTGAATGCGAAGGCACGGTCACCCTTGATTTTGTTTCGATGACATTCTACACGATGGCACAGAAATTCAGTCAGCCCGAATACCGCAGCTGGTTCAAAAAACTGGACCGGGAATGTCTGAACATGCCTTTTTACCTCTCCGACGAATCGATGCTCCCCTACCTGATGGGAAATATCGAGTTTTCGATCGACAGCAGCCGCAAAATGACCTTTAACGCAGAGAGCGCAAGAGAGTTCATCCGCGGGAAAAAAAACAGTCTCGCAAGCTTCTGCCTCGGCAACAACATAGATCCGAAGAAGAGCATGGCGCGGCTTTTGACAAATATCCAGACCCCGGCAGAGGCTTCGCCGAATCCGCCCGTAAACAGCGAAACCGCCGATTCTGAAAGCCCGCGTTCTTCAATGGCAAAATTTTTCAGCAAATACCCCTATTCGGCAAAAACGATCCTGAAGGACGGCGAGATGAAGATCCAGCTCACCATTTTCCTCGAAAATATGCCGGGCGGCGCCTCGATCCTCGGGATATACTTTGTAAACCGCAATGTGCCGCAGCCTTACTTCTGCGTTGTCTGCGGAAACGACGAAGTGGTCCGCGACTTCAACTGCGTGCTTTTAAGTTCCGAAAACGACTTTACCGCCTGCCTCGCCAAAAGAAATGAAGTCACATGCAACTTCTGCGTCAAAGACGAACTCGACAACATGGTCGCCTTTTCACAGGAATACAAATACGTTAAACAGACGACAGAACAGGATGCAAAGACCCAGATAGAGCTTCTGAAGCAAAACGTTGCCCAGAAAAAAGCTGCTGACACCGGCGCTTCCAGGCAGACAGAGACTTCCGCCCCGCAGCAGGAGATCTCGGAAGCGATGCTCGGATTTGCGCCTGAAGAGCTTCAGGAACCGCAGGATAAGCCGGAATCCATGATGGAGGAACAAAACGCAGAGCCGCTCCAGGAGCCGGCAAAACCGGTTTCCGAACCTGAAAAGAGCGGCGGAAAAACCGCTGAAGCGCCGGTCGTACCGGCAGACGCAAGAATAGCGAAACTGGAAGAGCGGATCTCAGAGCTCGAGAAAAAGCTTACCGAAAGCAACTCTCTCTATCTCAACGAACTTACGAGGATCCAGAAAAAGCTGGACGACATTACGGTTAAGCAATTTTTAAAGCTTCTTTACCAGAAGATCGTCAGATGACATCGGTAATTTTCAACGGAACAGGCTCATCGACCGGCGTGCCGCAGCTCTTCTGCAGCTGTGATGTCTGCAAATTAAAGGATCCGCGCAACAGAAGGACGCGTTTTTCTATCACGGTCATCGAGCGGGAAACCGTTCTGCAGGTAGATTTCCCGTTTGAGATGCGCCAGCAGCTCCTGAGATCGGGCATCGACCACATCACCGGAGCGTGGCTCACCCACCCGCACAGCGACCATCTGTCAGGGATCGACGACCTGAGGATGGCCTCCTTCCGCAACGGAACGCCGCTGCCCTTTTTCCTGAACAGCGAAACCTACGAGATCACATCGACGCGTTATCCCTACCTGTTCTTTGAAAACGAGTACCTTACGCGCCCCTTTCTCCGCCCTGTGATCCTCGACGGGACCCCTGTCGATCTTGACGACCTCCACATCATTCCGATCCGCCACCTGCACGGCGAAATGGTCGTCAGCAGCCTCAGGATCGGTGATTTCGCGCTCGTTGCCGACATCAGTTCGATCGAAGAGAGCGAGTTCAAGAAGCTGAAAGGAGTCAGGACCCTTGCGATCGCAGCGACAGTCCACAAGGTCCACCCGCGCCACTTCAACCTGGATCAAGTCATTGAATTTATTGATAGGATCTCGCCGGATCAAGCATATCTCACACACATGAACCACACCTTTGACTACGAAGAGACACTCGCGGTCCTGCCCAAGGGCGTTGTTCCCGCGACAGACGGTCTGAGGATCGAGATTTAGACTAGTTTTTTTCGAGATTTCTGACCCTGTCTTCAAGCGAAGGGTGGGTCGAAAAGAGGTTTGCCAGACCTGAAAGTTTCGGCGGATAGATCCACATATGGGCCGTAGCCGACGCAAATTCGGATCCGCTGACCGCCCTTCTAGGCTGGTTGTGAAGCCTGTAAAGCCCGTTTATCAGAGGTTCGGGAGTACCGAGAAGCTCCTTGCTGTAGGTATCCGCCATGTATTCCCGCGAACGGCTGATCCCCGCCTGAATCAGGGTAGCGGCAAGCGGAGCCAGAATTATCGTAGCCAGAAGGCTGAAGATGTTTCCTCCGCCGTCACGGTTGGAACGTCCTCCGCCGAAAATGGCGCTCCACTGGGCGATCCTCGCGATCATCATGATCGCCGAAGCTATCGATGCCACAAAGGTCTGGAGAAGGATATCGCGGTGCTTGATGTGACCGAGCTCGTGCCCGATAACACCAGCAATCTCATCCTGAGTCAGTGTCTCCAGAAGCCCTTCAGTCACGGCGACAACAGCCTTTTTCTCGTTTCTGCCCGTCGCGAAGGCGTTCGGCTCCTGCATCGGAACGATATAAAGGTCCGGGATTTTCGCGAGCTGCGCCCTGTTCGAGAGATCCTCCAGAATCCTGTAGAGCCAGCCGTACTGAGCCGGATCAGCTCTTCTCGCCCTGTAGGCCTTGATCACCATCGTATCGCAGAAAAAGTAGTTGAAAAGGTTCATCGCAAGCGAGATCACGAACATCAGAACCGCGCCCTGCTCGCCGCCTACGGCACCGCCGACAACGACCAAAAGCACGCTCATCGCAACAAAAAGCACCCCTGTCTTAATTGAATTCAGCATTGTTCCTCCAAAATCAAAAATCCCTTCTGGTTATAATCAGAAATCGGAAAAGGCAATATTTTAATCCTCTCTTTGCCGGAAACGTAAAAACTCGGCAAAGAAAAACCAACAAGTTCAAAACTCTGCCGCCACCTACCACTTCATCTCCATCGGCAACGACAAAGATGACAACGTAACCCGTTGCGATTATTAAGAGAAGTTATACCGACGGTGTTATAAAAACACGCCAGAATCCTTTGTCATCCTTTTCGATGTAGCCGTTTTTCTGCAAGGTTTGCAGCATTTTCTGCAAGGCGGAACGGTTTATTCCGATTTCATTCTGCAAATATGACAAGGTGGCCTTTGCTTCGATCTGAAGTTCGCGGAGGATCTTCCCGTAAGTCGGTGTACGGAAAGCTATGCGCTCGCCGTCATACCACCAGACATTTTCATTTTTTTCCGTTACAAAAAGGATGTCGTTTTCGACTTCATGCGTTATTAAATCGACCATATATTTGTGGAAGGGCCGGATGCTTTTCAAAGAAGCGCGGACTCCGTCTGACGTTATTGGTCCGACTATCAGATCAGCGCGGTGCAGCGCATCAAGATACTCCTGTTTCAAGCGGCTGCGTACAACTATCATCGGCAGACCGTGCCTTGCAAGAATATAATTGACCAGAAGCCTTGCAATACGCCCGTTTCCGTCCTCAAACGGGTGAATGCGGATATATCTGTAATGGAATAAGATTGCGAGATCTATCGGAGAAACGCTGTTTTTTTGTTCCTCTTCGTTATACCAGTCCACCAAGTCCGCCATAAATGCCGGAGTTTCCTCAGGCGCCGCATAGTCAAAACGCTCGCCGTAGCGGGTTATAACGCTGTTCGGACGGGTTTTGTACTGCCCCGAATGAACGGTATAACTCGCAGGCAGTCCGCCCGGAAGAGTACTGGAAACAGTATAGTCTTCACGTATAAGAGTCCGGTGCAGAGCACGAATGAAGTTTTGTGTTAGCGGCTGATGTGCCTCCGCTGCCTCTTTCAGCATCATTTTCAAGCCGACATCGCTTGCCTTCATCTCTTCGTATTCATGAAAATCCGACGTACCGATAACTTTATCGAAAAGCAGAAGCAGCTCCGTCTGCCCGTAAGTAAGGGTGTTGCCTTCAATGTGGTTGCTGTTGTAGTTGAAATCTACTGTAAAGCGGCGGCTTAGCCTCCCTTTGTCAATTTCAGATAGCGGCTGCAGGTTTTGCCATTTTTCCAAGACCGCCGAAAGTTTCCTGTTTTCCATAAAATTCTCCAAAACCACCAGATTCGGTGGTAATGTTACCACTAAAACAGCAAAAATATACTGATTTTGCTATAATGTGCAAGAAAAGAAAACAAACCCCTCAGTCTGTCTGCGACAGCCAGCTCCCCAGCCTCAAGGGCGCCTAAACGAGAAACTTATTGCCGGAGCGTGACCGGCCCGCCCGCAAATTTTCTTTGAAAAAAACTGTCCGTTGAAATAATAACTGCCGGATCTGCACTGTTTTTTGGAGAGTAAAATGGCGAATTTGGAAAGAATTGCTTACATGAACCACAGGATCAAGACGCGCGGTTTTGTTACGCGTCAGGAAGTTGCGGAACGTTTTGAAGTCCACATCGACACGGTCCTTCGGGACATCGGATATATGCGGGACTATCTTTCCGCGCCGATAAAATACAGCCGCGAGCTTGGCGGATATGTTTACGAATCGCCTTTCGGGATGCTTTTCGATTCGTTCGACGCTGCTGTTTTCTACTATATTTTCGTGCAGCAGCTGCGCGAT
>JAEEGL014979762.1_pt1 | contig 11003 bp, 9 predicted proteins | sample 9134231 | NCBI WGS metagenome assembly JAEEGL01 (sample SAMN16246548, study PRJNA631951) | gut metagenome | biome: gut microbiome; feature: rumen; material: fiber-attached | host: Bos | place: Iran: Karaj | collected 2018-10 | reverse complement strand
TCCCCTTTTCTTGTTAATATAGGAAAGATTTCAGGAGGTTTTTCTCATGTCCAACAAAAACAAAACGATCTGGACCAAAGACTTTATCTTGATCTGTCTTGCCGGTCTGGCAACGAATATCTGCATGCGCATGCTCGACTCCAACCTCGCGTCCTTCGCGAACTACACCTGGGCTTCCAAGTCCCTGGGCGGTCAGCTGACAAGCTTCTTCAATATCGGTTCCATTCTGATGGCGTTCTTCGCCGGCCGTCTCGTAGATATGCGCGGCAGAAGAAAGATGCTGATGGCGTTCTGTATCCTGTTCGCGATCCCGACCGTCATCATGGCGCTGATCCAGGTCCCGGGCGTCGCTCTCGGCGCACGTCTGATCCAGGGCATCGCCAAGGGTGTCGTCACCGTTGCTCTCGCTTCCATCGTTTCGGATATCACTCCGCGCGAAAGAATGAACGAAGGTATGGGCATGTTCAACCTCGGTGCCACCGCTTCCTTCGCGTTCGGCCCGATGCTCGGTCTGGCGCTCGTCGACCTCGGCGGCTATAAGCTGATGTTCCTCGTCTGCGCGGTCTCCTATGCCGTCGGCGCTGTCTTCGCCCATTTCATCCGTTACGAAGACAAGCAGGAAAAACCGGTCGTCAAAGAGACCGCCGCTGAAAGCGATGATGAATACAAAGGTGTCTGGAAACTGATCGCCAAAGAAGCGATCCCGGCTTCCCTGAACAATACCATCTTCTTCGGCTCCTATGCCGCGATCCTCGTCTTCCTGACAGTCTACGCGCAGGAGATCCTCGGTCTGACTTCCACCCAGATCGGCCTCTTCTACACCGTTGCGGCTGTCGCGATGCTGGCGGTCCGTCTTCTGACTGCGAAAGTCGGCGACAAATACGGTCCGCTCTATCTGATCGTTCCCGGTCATCTGATCATCATGACCGGCCTGCTGCTGCTTGCACTCTTCGCAAAACAGAGCTATATCGCCTTCCTGGCTGCCGGCGCCTGCTACGGTGTCGGCCAGGCGATCACTACGCCGGCTCTGAACACCTGTGCTGTTCTCGATACACCGGCTAAGAGATCCGCTACTGCGAATGCCACCTTCTACTTCATGATGGACTTCGGCATCCTGTTCGCGTCCGCCGGTTTCGGCGCCCTGATCGACGCTTCCGCGACTGCGGAGATCGGCTACCGGATGACCTTCCTCATCTCGATCGGCGTCTGCCTGTTCTCGATGCTGCTGGCGATCTACTTCTTCAACAACAAAGCGATCGCCAAGAGAAGAAAAGACCTTTAATCCGCAGACATAAAGAATCAAACAGCAGTTCCTGGGAACTGCTGTTTTTTTGTGTGCGTCTGCACGGATTCCATTGTGCATCTGCACACTCTGAAAAGATGCCTGATTGTAAGAATTGTTGTCTGTCACATTCAAAACCGGCTGACAGGCGTTCTAGAATATAATCAAGAACAGTCCGCAAAAGGATAAAAGATCATTCATATGGAAAGGAGCGTTTTTTCATGAAGAAGAACACTGAATGGCGCAACATTCCCTCTTATGACCCCAACGATAAGATGACGTGGAAAAAGGTCAAAAGAGAGATCAACGGCAACGAGGTCGATGTCATCTTCCGCAAAGGAAACCCCGGCATGACAGTCGAGGAGGCAAACGAGAAACGGGCAAGAGGTGAGCAAGTCAACAACTTCTCGATCAGTCCGCACATGCGGCCGCGCACTTATGTCGCTACGGACGTAGCGCCGCACATCCTCTGCGAGCAGGACGTTGCGGTCAAGATGCGCGACGGGATCACGATCTATGCCGATATCTACCGTCCGGCGAACACCACCGAACCGCTTCCTTTAATCATCTCCTGGGCTCCGTTCGGCAAACGCCCGGCAGAAGGACAGGACGGCTGGAAGATGATGGGCGTTCCTCCGGGAACGGTTTCCACGATGGCGAAATTCGAGGCATCCGACCCGGGCTTCTGGTGCCGCCACGGGTATGCTGTCGCAAACGTTGACCCGCGTGGTGTCGGCCATTCCGAAGGCGATGTCGTACTGTGGGGCGAAGAAGACGGCAAGGACGGATATGATTTCATTGAATGGGCAGCTGCACAGGCATGGTGCAACGGCCGCGTCACGATGATGGGCAATTCCGGTGTCTGTATGGTCATCTGGCGTATTGCTGCCGAACAGCCTCCGCACCTCACATGTATCGCTGCCTGGGAAGGCACAGGTGACATGTACCGCGAATCAATGACCTATAACGGCATCCCGCGTCCGTGTTTTGAAAGCAGGATCGTCTCCAGCTGCGCCTGCTCAAATTATGTCGAGGATCTTTGCGCGATGCTGATCGAACATCCATACTATGATGATTACTGGAAAACAAAGACGCCAAAATGGGAAAAGATCAGAATACCGGCATATGTCGCAGCCGGCATGTGCCATTTCCACCTGCGCGGCTCACTCGAAGGCTTCCGCAAGATCCGCTCCCCGAAGAAATGGCTGCGTATGCACCGTGAGATGGAATGGCCGGATACCTACACCCCGGAAAACATGTTCGACCTTCTGCGCTTCTACGACCGTTACCTGAAAGACGAGAGAAACGGTTGGGAATTCACGCCGAAAGTACGTGTCGATGTCATGGACGCTTACGGCTTCGACTGGATCCACAATAAGGAAGAGGCGAATTTCCCGGTTCCGCGCACAGAATACAGGAAACTGTATCTCGATGCCCGCAACAACAGTCTGAATGAAGCTCCGGTCGCCGAAGTATCCGAGATCGAATATGACAACGCTACCGGGCATGCTTATTTCGGCATTCATTTCAATGAGGACACAGAAATCATCGGCTATCTGAAACTGCATCTGTGGATCGAATGCCGCGGTTACGACAATATGGACATGTTTGTCTGGGTCAAGAAATACAGCGCCGACGGCCAGTATCTGCCGATCCACTGCATGAAAGACGATTACCGCGGCACCTGGGGTGAAGCGAGGGGCTGCCGACGTGAACTCGACGAAAAACTGACGACTGACTTCCAGCCGGTGCAGGCGCATCAGAAAGACGAGCCGATGGAACAGGGAAAGATCTATCCGATCGATATTGAGCTGATGCCGCATGCCCGTTACTGGCATAAAGGCGAGGAACTTCGCGTTGAGATCGATCCGGAATTTGTCAAAACGCAATGGCACCAGGATCCCGGCTTCGACTTCATCACCGATAACGGCGAACCGGGCAAGGCAACGCATGTCATCCATACCGGCGGTGAGTATGACTCTTATCTGCAGATCCCGGTCGTTCCTCCGAAATACCGCAGCGGAAACTACATCTATAAATACTAGACGGCCGCAAAACTGACCGATCAATCAAAAATCCCGAACGGAACCGTTCGGGATTTTCGTTGTCTCTTTTTCCGGCGCCTGTCTCAGTATTTCGCCGCGTATTCTTTCGGGTAATCGTAAAGTCCGAGCACCCGGATGATGCGCAGCGACATCATCACACGCAGGATCTCTTCCCCGTTCTCCAGCTCACAGTGCAGGATCTCCTTGATCTTCTGCATGCGGTAGAGAAGCGTGTTTTTATGGATATAGAGCAGTTCCGCTGACTTGGCGGTATTTCCGAAGTTGTCCAGATACACATACAGAGTCGTCGTCAGGTTGGAATTGTTCTTGCGGTCGTAATCGAGCAAATCAAGGACCGTCGGGAAGATATAGGCTTTCAGATCGTCGTAGCGGTTGATCACGTGGAACATCTCGATCGGCGCGATGATCGAGAAATAGTTGATCGTCCACTGCGGGTATTCGGTGCCGACATTCGCCGCCTTTTTCGCCTGTTCATAGAATTTCTTTGTTTCCTTCAGATCAAAGAAAGGATTGCTGACGCCGGCAACCAGGTGGTTCCGGTTCGCCAGGGCATACAGCGGTTCATCGATGATATCCCGGATATTCGTTCCCTGCGGCAGATTAAAGAGGATCACGAGCTCAGTATCCCGGACGAGATAAAGGCTGTTCACCAGGATCGGCTTCAGCTGCTCGGTCACGAGGTCAAAGACGGAGGAGTCGACTTCTGTTTCCTCGCTGGAATTCTGGATGACAGTCACGTAAAAGCGTTCCTTCACCTCGATGACCTTATCGATATTGATGAAACGGTTGATACGGTCAGCGGAGACTTCCTTGCTGGTAAGCAGGTAGTTCACGAACTGAGCCTTCACCTCGTTGCGGTTCTTGGTATAGAGTGATTTTTTCTGCAGTTCCTGAGAGAACAGGCGGCTCAGACGGAAGAACATCTTCTCGTCGAACTCGTCGAATTCGCTGGTCGTTCCCAGCATGACGAGCTTGCCGACTTCGATCCCCTTGACCCGGATCAGAACACTCAGCTGCTCACATTTCAGCTTGCTGTTAGTATGCCGAACGACGGTATCGAAGTCCTGCTCGCGGACCTTTTTGACCGTTGCTTTATCCAGAAGAAATTTTTCCACGATCTTATCCGTCAGCGGATCTCCGTTGGTCGGCTGTTCCAGATCGCTGAAAAGTTTACGCAGGATCGGTTTTTTCGCGATATCCTCGTCATCATAGGAAAGCTGAATGTAATTATTGGAACGGCCGATCGCGATCAGCGGATTTCGAAGGATCCTGTGAGCTGCATCAAGGATGTGCTGCGTTCCCCTGTTGTCGAAAAGCGCTTCCGTCAGAATACGCATTGAATCATGGCGGCGCATATCCTCTGCATTCTTGCGCTGCAGTTCGGTTACGATATCGTGGATCTTAGACTCATCTGAGATGACCGCAATGTTCACACGGGCACCTTCAAAACGGCCGATCCTATCCTTATTGCCGAAGTAAAGGATGTTGATTGTCTTTTTGGTGTCCGGAAGTTTTTTCAGATCATCGCCCTGCGCGACATACAGGATATTCTCTTCCGGCTTTTTATCGTTTTTCTGTATTTCCATGAAACCGTAAAGCTGGGCATTGCTGTCCACGATCACGACGGGTTTGATACTGTACTTTTTGAGATAACCCAACAATTCCTTGAAAATCATCAATTATTCCTCTGCGTTGTGCAAACGCACTATACCACGCATTTATTATAACCCATATATATATACGTTTGAACAATTTACTTTTATATCTGTTTTTCATCTGTGATCCTCTTTTCAGACTGTTTCCATTACATTGGACAAAAATACAATACTTTTTCCCGTTCTTTGAGGAGTTTCATTCATGCGCACATTGTTGAGGCTTGACAAAAAACGTAATATTTAAGCATAAGACATATGTGTTTTTTAAGGAGGAAATCTACTTATGACAATTAGAGAAGAAGCAATCCAGGTATTGATCGAAAAGGCTGTTAAGGTTTTCGGCGTTAAGGCAGAAGATCTCAGCGAAAACACAAGTTTCAAAGACGACCTGGCTTGCAAATCCAGCAACATCGTTCAGTTCTCCGCAGCTCTCGAAGATCATTTCGATATCGAAGTTCCTTACATGGAACTGGCTCGCAGAAAAACGTTCGGTGAAGCCGGCGATCTGATGGAAGAATTATTCGCTTAATCATTTCAACTAATAGCGGCGCTGCCGCTATTTAAAACAAAAATAAACAACAGGAGGAAAACACCAATGGATGTACTTGAAAGAGTATTCGCCAAAGCTAAGGAAGCTGACATCAAAGTCGCTTTCCCGGAAGCTACCGAAGAAAAGATCTTGCTCACCGCAAGAGAAGTAACCGACAAGGGTTACGCGACCGTCTCACTGGTCGGCGTTCCGGCTGATATCAAAGCCGCTGCTGAACAGTACAATGTATCTCTCGAAGGAATCAACCTGATCGACACAACTGACGAAGCTGCCATGGATGCCGCTGCTGAAAAATTCGCATCCATCCAGGACGTTATGTCCAAGAAGGGCATCCTGCGCCGCTGCAAGGCTGACCCGATGTATGCCGCTCTTATGTACCAGGCGATCGGTGATGTCGATGTCTGCTTCGCAGGTCTGACACACACCACCGGTGATGTCATCCTCGCCGGACAGATGGTCGTAGGCCTCGCAGAAGGTATCAAGACCGTTTCTTCTGTCGGTATCTTCAATATCCCCGGATTTGAGGGTTCCGAAGGTCATTTATTAGGCTTCGGCGACTCCGCTGTCTGCGTTGACCCGAGCAGTGAAGACCTCGCTTCCATCGCGATCGCAGCATGTGACACGATCTCCGCCCTGACAGGCTGGGAACCGCGTCTGGCCCTGCTCTCCTTCTCCACTGACGGAAGCATGGAACATGAAAAAGTCGATAAGGTACGTGAAGCAAGACGTATCGCGAACGAACTCCGTCCGGATCTGAAGATCGACGGCGAATTCCAGTTAGACTCCGCGATCATTCCGGCTGTCGCAGCCAAGAAGGTCAAGAGAGAAAGTGCTGTTGCCGGTAAGGCAAACATCATTATCTGGCCGGATATCAACTGCGGTAACGTAGGTGTCAAGCTTGTTCAGTACATGGCTCATGCCGATGCATACGGTCCGATGCTCCAGGGCTTCAAGAAGATCGTCTGCGACTGCTCCAGAGGCGCGCCGGTTTCCGAATTAGTCGGTAACGTCGCTATGTCTGTCGTCCGCGCACAGGCTTTGAAAGAGGCTCAGTAAGCATGGGATTAAAGATCTTTACCGTTAACCCCGGTTCCACTTCCACCAAGATCGCTCTGTTCGATGGCGAAAAGACTCTGTTCTCCAAGACTGTCGACCACGACGCTGAAAAACTGAAAGAATTCGTCAAGATCACCGACCAGATCCCGTATCGCCGTGAAACTATCATGAACGAACTGGAAAAAGCCGGCATCACTCTTGATGATGTTGACGCTTACGTCGGACGCGGCGGCGGTCTGCTTGCTGTCGAAGGCGGTGTCTACAAAGTCAACGATGTCCTGCTTGACCACGCAACCAGAGGCGCCAACGGCGTTACCCATCCGGCTCAGCTGGGTTCTCTGATCGCCAACGAGTTTGCGACCAAATACGGCAAGCCAGTCTTTGTCGTCAATCCTCCGGATACAGACGAACTGATCGATGAAGCCCGTATGACAGGCATCAAGGGCGTTTACCGTAACGTCCATCTGCACGCTCTGAACCTTAAGGAAACTGCGATCCGCCATGCGGAAAGCCAGGGCAAGAAATATGAAGAACAGAACTATGTCGTCTGCCATTTAGGCGGCGGTCTGTCTGTCAGCGCTCACCGTAAAGGCCAGATGATCGACGGTAACGACATCGTCGGCGGCGAAGGTCCGATGGCTCCGACCCGCTGCGGCGCTGTCCCGGCAGCTGAAATGCTCAAGCTCTGCTTCGCAAAAGACGCAGATCCGAAAGCTCTGAAAGGTCTCGTTCAGAAGACCGGCGGCTTTGTCTCCCATCTGGGAACCAGTGATGCCCGCGAAGTCAAGGCAATGATCGCTGACGGCAACAAGGCTGCTGAAAGAGTCTGGAACGCTATGCTGTATCAGATCGTGAAGTTCATCGGCGCTATGGCCTGTGCGCTTCACGGTGAAGTCGACGGCATCCTGTTAGGCGGCGGCATGGTCCATGATAAGGATCTTGTCAACGCTATCAAGGAAGGCTGCGAATGGATCGCTCCGGTCTATGCTTATCCGGGCGAATTCGAAATGGAAGCTATGGCTGCAGGCGCTATCCGCGCTTTGACAGGCAAGGAAACAGTCAAGGAATACACCGGCGAACCGCGCTGGAAAGGCTTCGAAGACTAATCCAAAGTCCGTTCCGAAACAACAAAACACAAAACCTCCGGAAGAGTCATCGACCGGAGGTTTTTCTTTGTCAGAACAAAAGTCCGCGGAATCCGCGGGCTCTGATTGACTATCGATCAGATAAAGAACTGGAACGCCGTAAATGCGGTATAGATGCAGAGAAGCAGGATACCCTGCCAGCGGTACAGTTTCCCTTTCAGGATCGCCGGAACACAGAGGATCGCCATGACTCCCAGCATGACCGGAATATCGACGAGCAGTGAAGCGTTCATGCCCATCAGCAGTTTTTCGGAAGGAACAGCGAACGGCGAGATGCTGATCGCAGCACCGCTGACCAGAACGATGTTGAACAGGTTGGCGCCGATAACGTTGCCCAGAGACAGAGCACCATGACCTTTCATCAGGCTGGTGATCGCGGTGACGAGTTCCGGCAGGGATGTTCCGAGTGCGACCATTGTCAGACCGATAACGGAATCCGGTACGCCAAGAGCCGACGCGATGATCGTTCCGTTGTTGACCAGCAGATTAGCTCCTATCGCGATGATCGCTGCGCCGACAACGAGCAGGATGAGTTCTTTCCAGAGAGGCTGTTCCTCCTGGGTCTCTTCCTCTTCAGCAGTTTCGTCGCTTCCGTCTCCGTTTTTCATCTGGCGGACAGAAAGAACCATATAAATAAAGAACATCGCCAGGAACATAAATCCGTTCCAGCGTCTGAATTCACCCTGCGTATACGCGATCAGAGAATAGATGAGAGCAGCCAGGAAAAAGGCGCCGGCAGGAAGATACAGCGATTTCTTATTTACCGGACCGGGCTTGGCGGCGATCGTGATCGCGGCGATCAGACTGGTGTTGCAGATGATCGAACCGATCGCGTTGCCGTAGGAGATGCCGCTGTTATGCTGAAGCGCGGCCTGCGCCGAGACCATGACTTCCGGAAGCGTCGTGCCGATCGAAACGACCGTTGCGCCGATCAGGATCTCCGGTAAGTGAAAGCGTCTGGCAAGTCCGGCGGCACCGTCGACGAACCAGTCGCCTCCCTTGATCAGGAATACGAATCCGAGCAGAAACAATAATATAGGTTTAATCATACACTTGACCTCATTCAGATTTAAAAAACATAACAGCGACATTATAACGCGATTATGATTTTTTTACAAAATATCTGAAATGTTTAGTTTTTGAAATACTGTCCTATAAGATCTGTCGACATAGGCAACGCAGGAGTATCCCGGGAAAGAATAGGACAGATACTCCATCCCCTCTTCCGGTTCCAGGACCGAGAAAGTCCGTATATCTGTCGGCTGATTGCGCTTGATATAGGACTCCTTGCGGGACCAGAGTTCAAAGAATTCCTTTTGTCTGTCTGCGCAATGATCCAAGTATTCCCTCTCGTCTGCGGTGAAGAAATGACGGATGATGATCTCGTGATCATGGTGAAAGACTTCCACATCGACACCGAGCGGCCGCTCGCTGATCCCGAGCATCGCGTAGTCTCCGGCATGTGAGATGGAAACAAAGTTCCGGCGGTCGGAAAAATACGGTTTTTCCGTTTCATCACGCAGGATATTCGCCAGCTCCGGATGCTTTCCGCGTACATAGTTTTCCAGCAGTCCGACTCCCGCAGACAGTGCTTTATCCTCTTCCTGGCGATACTTGTCCGTCACTTTCCGGCGCTCTTCGCTGATCGCTGAAAACGCTTCCGCAAACAGTTCGGAAGAGTGCAATTCATGGCAGTCAAGCAGATAGATTTCGTTGTTCATTTGTCTAATTATATCATGAGTTTCCAATACTTCTTTAGGTAGCCGTCCATTGTTTGAAAAGCATTGAAACAACTACAATATCATCAGGGAGGAATGCGTTTATGAATCCATTCAATCAAACAAATCCGAAAACTCTCGGACGTAGTGTTTCCATCATCGGCGTCGGCTGCACACCTTTCATGGAAACACTGAACAATCCCGAGACCAACGGTCTGACCGAAGGTGAACTGTTCGGCTACGCTGCCTTAAAGGCAATGGAAGACGCCGGCGTTTCCCCGAAGGATGTCCAGTTCTACTACCACGGCTGCGCAAGCCCGCTGAATGGCTCCAACTATCTCACACCGAACATGCAGGTCGCTGAATGGTTCGGCATGAGAGGCAAGGCTTCGCTTCATCATTCCGAAGCCTGCTGCACCGGCTATCTGGCCGTCGATATCGCTGCCCAGGCGATCGCTTCCGGCAAATACGACATCGTTTTGACCGGCGGCATCGACTTCGGTGATGCACTCGCTATCCAGGGAAAACCGGCTTATATCCGTGAACCCTTCAGCTTCGAGAAATTCCAGATCTCTACCGCCTGGCTTACAGACAACGCTTATACCCGCCATCTCCTGGCAAATGTCGGACACGATAATACCGCTGACTGGTATAAGACAAAAGCCGGCCTGACAGACGATCAGATCGATAAGGCTCTGTGCCAGCTCGCCATCAACGCACGTCATAACGCTCTGAATAACCCGCTCGCGATCGAACATAAGCTCTATGAAGATGTTGCGAAAGAAGCAGGTTACGACGATGTTATGGAATACATGCAGTCCAACCGCAACCCGAAGGTCGGCGCGATCCAGCGTATCTCCGGTCTTGAACACAAGTGTGACGGCGCAACCTGCGTCCTGCTGTGTGCGACAGATCTGGCTGAGAAATACACCAAGAACAAACCGATCGAGATCCTCGGTGTCGGCAATTCGGCTCTTGAAGCCAGCAACCCCCTCCTTGAAGTTCACGCGACCAGAGAAGCTACCCGCCAGGTCTACCAGGAAACCGGTCTGACAGGCGACGATATCGATCTGCTGTACGTCAACGACTTCATCATCACCTCGCAGCTGCTGGCTGCCGAGATCACGGGCTACATCCCGGAGAATGAAGCGTGGAAGTATGTCATGGACGGCCGTACGAACTATGACGGCGACAAACCGATCAACCCGAACGGCGGACGTACTGCTTTCGGTCATGCGCACGCAGCTTCCGGTCTGGCTGACTTCTACGATGCCGTACTTCAGATGCGCGGCAAGGCAGAAGATCATCAGATCAACAAGATCCCGAAAACAGTCTTCTTACGCGGATTCGGCGGCGGACAGAATGTATGTAATGTCATCATCCGCACAAAGGACTAAGAAAGGAACTAAATCATGGGTGTTAAATTAGAAAGACTCGTCAAGAGATACTACGAAGCTCTTGAAGAAGGAAAAGTATTAGGTCGTAAATGTCCGGTATGCGGAAACGTTGAATGGCCGCCGGTCTATGCCTG
>JAEEGL012851414.1_pt1 | contig 11003 bp, 9 predicted proteins | sample 9134231 | NCBI WGS metagenome assembly JAEEGL01 (sample SAMN16246548, study PRJNA631951) | gut metagenome | biome: gut microbiome; feature: rumen; material: fiber-attached | host: Bos | place: Iran: Karaj | collected 2018-10 | reverse complement strand
GAGGAGGACACTTTCGGCAAAGACTACCGTTGCTACAAAACGATGATCCGGGAATTGTGCTTCGCCAAAGGCTACGGCTCGATGGAACGGGTCCTGAACCTGCCGGAGGCCGACCGGCGGCGCCTGGGGCAAAAGCTGATGCGGGAAACGGGGGCAAACGAGAAGGAAGTCGCCAAACTTCTCAGACTTTGAGGGCGGCTATGAATAGTGCGGCAGCGCTTTCAGCAGGGCGCGGCAGCCGAGGAGGATGTCATTGTAGGCAGTATCGAAGTCGCGGGTGTACCAGGGGTCAGCCACGTTGCGGTGTTCGTCGGCGTAGTCCAATAGGAGATGAATCTTGCCGTCCGGGTCGTCGCCGGCGATACGGTGGATACCGCGGATGTTCGCCTCATCCATGGCGATGATCAAATCGTAGTATTGATAATCGGCCTTCTTCATCGGCCGCGCTGTGCGGACTGTATCGTAGGGGATGCCGTGCCGGCGCAGGATGGCGGCGGCCGGCGGATAGATCGGATTCCCCCACTCTTCCTCACTGACGGCCGCTGATGCGACCTCAAACTCATCGGAACGGCCAACCTCTGCGGCCAGATGGCTGAACATCGCCTCAGCCATCGGGCTGCGACAGATGTTCCCCAAACAAACAAATAGTATTCTTTTTATCTTATTCTGTTCCAAGATTATATGAAGTATGAATAATGGTTGGTTTACTCCATAGTTTACTTATTATTCTTTCTAAGTTTCCTCAACGATGCAAGAGTATTCACTGACAAATCCAAGATAGATACCTGTGTCTTATCGTGGTTTTTCAACTTGAAATGGAGTAAGTGATTTGAGAAGTAATCAAACATTGCTGCCCTGATTTCTTCATTCATTCCCAAGTCAAAGAAGAAATGTTCAAGCCCTTCCCTATATTCTTCCTGCTTCTGTTCCCTTGTCGTTGAGGACTGATTGTGGAATAGCCACCTGTCAGGGTTGGAGGCACAGATATCTTGGAAGAACCGCTTGAACTGCTTGTTTTCAACGGCGATTTCCATACGCTGTATCTTTTCCTCCATTCCATTCCAAGCACGTGTCAGCACTTCCTTGTCCTTGCGTGATTGGGCAAGTTCTCGTGCCTTGTCATATACTTTCAACGTACAATTGTTCCCTGCTTCATACTTCGCTGAATGGATATACAGAGACGGGCGGGGTGCTTTCTTTATGCGGCTCCGCTGATAGTATTCCCAATAGCCGTCAAGGATTTCTTCAGGGTTTTTGACTCTCTTCCATAGTAAAACCATATCAAATACTTCGGGTTTCCCTACGGCGTATTGTATTCTGCTGATAACGCTTGCTTCCGTGTCGCAGGCAATTTCTATGGAAGTGACATTGTTGAACACTAACCCCAATTGGCTGAACGCATAGAACGGATATGAGAAGTAGTTGTACTTGGCTATGCCCTTGTTTTTCCCTTCATAGACATAGTTCGCCGTTTCGTACAAAGATTTCGTTGCAAACGAGAAAAAGCACTTACTTCCATACTTCTTGGACTTGTTAAAAGTGAATGTTCCCAACTCCACAGGTGGTTTATCATCAAGGTACATTTTTGCAGTGATATCCTTATCATTCACCACTTCGTCACTTTCAAAAGTCAAATAGAACCCGTCATAATCAATCACGCTGTGAGGGGTACTATGATAAGCATTATACAGGTTGTCATAAAAGTTTTCGGGTTGCAACAAGCAAATCCGAACCTTGTCTATGTTGAAAATCGTCTTCATTCCAATGCACAAACTCTAAACTATAGAGGGAATAGCGGCTCAACGGGGCTTTGCCCCTCGCCGCCGCAGGGCTTCCCCACGCCCCCTGCAAAGATACACTTTTGCGACAGCATTTCCCTATTTGTTAATAGAAATCTTGTTCTGTGTCAATTCCCATTGGTGGGGCAAATATGACAAGCATATCTGAACACACCTTTATGAACCCTGTTTGCAGATTGATAGATTTATATCCAAAAAATAAATATATCAAATCTACCTTTCTTTCCAATCTTTTTTCGCTTACCAAACTATTTATTGGGAAATGTTTGAATATGCTGAACGGATTTGAAAGACAGACAGAACATCTTTCTGACTATGAGAGATGTGAACTGCTACCAATTATGGTAAAATGCCTTGCACGCAAGAAAGGAAAAGAGAATGCGGTTAAGAATGCTACTATGTGTAGCAGATTGGAGGAACGTGGGTACAAGGTGGGAGAAGCCCGCATTCGTAAGATTATAAATTATATCAGAATAAAGAACCTTGTACCCTGCCTAATGGCAACCTCCGAAGGATACTATATTTCTGATAGCGAGACGGAAATACGTGATTATATTTCTTCCTTGCAGGGACGAGAAGAAGCCATTCGTGCCGTTAGACGTGCGTTGGAAGAACAACTTGAACAACTGCTTAAAGGAAATGTTTAAGTTTTCGGAGCGTGCCGATAGCAGTCCCTGTTAGTTGTTGAACGTTTCGTAGCGAAATCCCCTTCCTTAACAGGGATAGTTCCTTGGAGTATTGTTCCCTGTATTCCTGTTCGGACTTCCTGTACGTTGAAGGACGTCCAAGTTTCAGGGACTTGTCTTCCTTGCGTCTTTGTAGATAGGCAGAGTAGCCCATTTGCATTCTCGTACGGATTTGCTGCCTTTCAAGTTGGCTGATTTCAAGCGTTATCGTCAGTATGAGAGACGTGACAGGAGATATCTTGCCATTATCGTCAAGCGTGGACAGATTGTAGTTGGCAAGATACAGGTTTACCCCATTGTCGGCAAGCGTGCGGATTATCTGTACGCCTGTAATCAAGTCACGGGAAACACGGCTGATTTCCGTTGCACAGCAAAAGTCAATCTTGCTTTCCTTGACGTAGGCAATCAAGTCCAAGATTTCCTGCCTTTCCTCAATAGGGGCGGCTCCACTGACATAACCACCAAAAACTTTGACGATTTCCCAATCACGTTTCTTGCAGATTTCCGTCAGCGTGTCAATCTGATATTGATAATCCTGCAAGCCCTTTTCCTTGTCCGTGGAGCAGCGGCATAGAAGCACACAACGTTTCATATCTGCTTAAATGTTATATGTTTCACGTACACGTTTCTCATAGTCAGGGCAGTATTCCACCAACCTGTCAACACATTCCACAAGCCCGTCCAAGTAAATCCCGTCCTGTTCCACCTTCGTTGAGCCGTCAGGGTTGAGGACACGGACGGAAAACAAGTCCCAACCTTCGTCAAACAGAACCTCAACCTTGCCTGTATGATTAAAGCCCTGAACGTTGAAGCGAAGCCCGTTTTCTACAGGAACGGGATTATGAAAGCCCCAAGACAGGACAATCGCAAGATAATGTTTGAAGATAGACAGAATGTATGTAGCCATTCCCATATTGTTGAAGTTTGTGGGGAGGGGTTGCCCCCCCCCTGTTTGACTAATAAACCTTAATGAGCGTTTCAAGCGAGAAACAACGGAAGTTCTGACGTTCCAAGTCATAGTATGTCACGTTGCCGAATTGGGCATTGTGCCGCCCTGTGTTCTGTATTTTTGGTGCAACAAGAGAGCCATACAGACAGCCAATGGCATGACGGATTTCCTTCTTGGACTTGGAGTAGAAATCAAACTCCACGATTTCACCTTTGGACATGCGTTTCTTCAATTCCGCCACCATTGCAAGTTTTGCCCCAAGGAGGACAGGGCTGATTTGCCCGTTGGACTTGGCGAGCATAAAAGAAGCCCGTTCAATATCCTTGTTGTTCGCTACGATAATGTTTGCTGCGGTTTTCATATCAAAGTGTATTAAATGGTTGATAATCTGTTTTCGTTTGCTGTATTTCTGTTTGCCGATACAAATATAGTTCAATTTTTCTGAACTTCAAAATGAAATATTCATTATTTATGAATTTTTTTCACTTTTTTGGAACTATGTTGGGATTATTCGCCCCAAAAGTTTATCTTTGGTGAATTAAAGTTCGTTTTATGGAAACTTATTTTGCTAAAAATGCCGATATCCTACTGAAAGAGAGACACTTGACACAGCAGGACTTCTGTAAGAAGTTGGGGAAGAGCAAGTCCAATTGGGAGAACATCGTGAAAACCAAGAACCTTGAAATGCTTTCACAGATTGCCACAATCCTTGATATGAAGGTTGAGGACGTGATTGGTTTGAATAGGCAAAAGTTCATTATCAATGGATTTGTGAAAGTTGCCGATACCACATACGAAGTACAGAACAGAGAGGACGTGGAGAACCTGCTGAAGAGAATTATTGATATGGAGGTGGGGTATGCTTCCATTTCACAATAAGATTGTTTAACTATGATAGTTAAATTGCCTAAACGCACATAACGATATGCCCACACTGCATTGGATAGGGAAAGAGAAAGTTGTGAACCACCACCAAGAAGTCCCGTATAGGGTGTTGGAACACAAATATGGCTTCCGTAACGGAGAGCAATCCACCGAGCCCACGGGGAGCGGGAATATGATAATCCACGGGGATAACCTCGTAGCATTGAAGTCGTTGCTCCCGCAATATCAGGGGAAAATCAAATGCATATACATTGATGTGCCCTACAATACAGGAAATGAGAAATGGGTTTACAACGATAACGTCAATGAACCCCATATAAAGAAGTGGTTGGGAGAAGTGGTTGGTACAGAAGGAGAGGATTTGTCTCGCCACGATAAATGGCTATGTATGATGTACCCACGGCTTTGTCTCTTGCAGAAACTATTGGCAGAAGACGGGGCAATCTTTATTTCTATTGATGATAACGAACAAGCCAATCTTAAACTTCTATGTGACGAAGTATTCGGGCAGAAGAATTATGTTAAGACGTTTATTTGGTACACTCAAGGGCATACTGATAACCAAGACGTTATAACTCACGTTCACGAGTATATCTTAATGTATGCGAAGCGTTCAGAGCAACTTAAAATCCGTCCTGTCGTTGATACTAATATACCTGCTGACTCAAAAATATTACGGGATTTTGCAGAGAACTCTATCACGAAGAATGGAGAAAAAAATCCACCGAGCGTGTTCACTATTCCTGTAGGATTTCCTTGCGAAGTTGACAATCTGAATTTCCCGCCTCAAGCGAACATAGAAGAGTTTATGCAAGAAGTTGGGAGCGGAAATATTACAAGAGAATTGACTGCCAAATACAAAATCAAGTACCCCGCAAGATTGGACAATATGATTGTTGAGAATGGAAAACTCGCCAAGCCGTGTCGTGTCTTTTCGGGGTGGATGAACTTGAGCAAACTGAAAAAGTTTTCCACTGATTGTAAGCCATTTAAGGATAACGATGGCAGCACTATGAGATATTACATTTCCAAGAATGGCGTGATTTACTATGTGCGAGAAGGAAGGACGTCTTCATATATTCAATCAGTGTTGCAAAACATGGGGACAACGGAAACTAACAAGTATATGCTTGAAAGTATGGGAATTGTTTTTGACTATCCCAAGCCCTATGAATTGATTAGGTTTTTGCTGTCTATGGTTACAGAGGACTCCGATATAATCCTTGACTCATTCGCAGGAAGTGGAACAACGGCACATTCTGTCCTATCGCTGAATAACGATGGCGGGAAACGTCATTTTATTCTTGTAGAAATGGAAGATTATGCTTCTACAACTACGGCGGAGAGAGTGAAGAAGGTTATGCTTGGATATGGAGAAGGTAGCAAAGCGGTTACAGGTACAGGCGGAGCATTTGATTTCTACGAATTGGGAGTGCCCTTATTCCTTGAAGACGGAACCCTGAATGAAGAAGTTGGTGAAGACATTATCAGGGAGTATATCTTCTTCTCCGACACGCAGCAGCCATTACTACAGGGTTGGAGCCCTAAAAACAAGTATTATTTGGGAAATGCCTTTGAGACGGCGTACTACTTCTACTACGAGCGTAATGCAATGACTATCCTCAACCACGAAACGTTGAGGCAGATAGTCACCAAGCGTGCGGAGCAATATATCATTTATGCTGACATTTGCACCTTGACGGAAGACGAAATGAACCGCTTGGGTGTTGTCTTTAAGAAAATCCCCCGTGACATTAAACGCTTTTAGGATATGGAACTGAAGAATTACCAACAGGAAGTCCTGTCCGATTTATCCACATTCATAGATATCGTCAAGGAGAAGAACAATCTTGCTTCGGCATTCCGTGCTTTTTGGGAACGTAAGGGCGTCTCCATAGACAAAACAGGAGAAGGTTATCTGCACCCATACGATAATAGCGTACCAGGTGTTCCGAAAGTCACTATCAAAGTCCCCACGGCAGGAGGGAAGACATACATTGCCTGTAATGCCCTGAAACGGATTTTTGACGGATTGCCGAGCGGAAAGCCCCAAGTGGTAGCGTGGTTCGTTCCGTCCGACTCTATCCTCAAACAGACGTATGAGAAGTTAAACGACACGTCTCACCCATATCGGCAGCGTATTGATAGTTTGTTCAATGGCAACGTTTGCATTGTAGATAAGGAAGCAGCGTTATTCGGTACAGGTATCAGTCCGACACAAATACGGGAGCAACTGACGATATTCGTCTTGAGCGTGCAGTCGTTTGCCGCCAAGACGAAAGAAGGAAGGCGTGTGTATAGGGAGAATGAGAACCTGACGGAATACACTGCCCTGTACGATAGTATGACAAAACGGGTTGACGGAGCCGATGACACGGCGTTTATCCAAGTCCTGTCATATTTGAACCCTGTCGTAATCATTGACGAAAGCCACAATTTTGAAGCCCCGCTACGGGTTGAGGTACAGAATGCCATTAACCCCCGCTTCATACTTGAACTGACGGCTACGCCACGGAAAAAGAGCAATATCATTAGTTTCGTGGACGCAATCAAGTTGAAGGAGGCGAATATGGTGAAATTGCCCGTAATCGTCTATAACCACCGCACTACCAATGACGTTCTGACAAATGCTATCAACTTGCAGCGTAGTTTGGAGAAGAAAGCCATTGAACAGGAAAAGAACGGCGGTTATTATATCCGTCCAATTGTCCTGTTCCAAGCACAGCCCAAGACAGATACGGATAGTGAGACATTTGACAAAATAAAGGCAAAACTAATCCAAATAGGAATACCCGAAGAGCAGATTAAAATCAAAACGGCACAGAAGGACGAAATCAAGCGTACTGACTTAATGAGCCGAAATTGTCCTGTCCGTTTTATCATTACTATCAATGCCCTGAAAGAGGGGTGGGATTGCCCGTTTGCCTATATTCTTGCGTCCTTGGCAAACAAAACGTCAAAGGTGGACGTTGAGCAGATTTTGGGACGTGTCCTGCGTCTGCCATACACAACCAAGCATAAGAGCAACCTGTTGAACCTGTCCTATGTTTTCACGTCTTCGGGAAACTTCAATGATACTATTCAGACGATTATTAGCGGGTTAAACAAGGCGGGATATAGTAAGCGTGATTTCAAGGTATCGGAACCCGAAACCTCAACGGAAGAGCCGAAGGAAACAAAACAGATAGGCGGTTTATTTGGCAACTATGTTGACGGCTACGATACAGCAAGTGAAAACAGCGGTGGAGTTTTGCTTGAAGAGCCGTCTGCCTCGTATGGAAGTTCTGATAAAGACGAAATCGGCGTTGATGTTGAGGCGATTAAGGAGGGCATTTCCAACAGCAAACAGGCAGATACTGAGGTTATGGAAAAAAGGGCTAACGATGTTAGCAAGCAGTATGACGATGAATTGGAAGAAGCGAAGAAAGACAATGACAATATCCCCAACGATTTGAAAGATATGCAAAAGTATTATCAACTGAACAAGGTTTTCAAGGAGCAAGCGGAAGGCATAGTGCTGCCTATGTTCGTTAAAAAAATCACTGCTTCCAACATTTTTGACGAAAACGAAGAAAGCGACGTTCCTGTTACCAAGAAAATGCTTGCGGAGGGATTTGAATTGAGCAAGGCGGATAGGAATATATCGTTTGCAAGTCCTACCGCTCAAGCACAAATGATTGACTTGTCCAAGACAGACGATTATACTCCCAAGGCATTTAATCTAAAAGAAGCAGATTTGAAGGAGTTCAGAAAGTACTTCAATTCACTGCCCAAGGAAGGGAAGCGGCGTCAATTGGCGGCTAATCTTGCAAGAGCAATGCATTATGACGAAATCCCCGAAAAAGATATTAAGGATTTTATCTTCAACGTGATAAAGGATTTTGACGGCGAGCAATTAAGCGAATTGAATGACAATATCTTGGGAACCCAAGGCAGAATTAAGGAACATATCAACGCACTACTTGTTGAGTATCAAGAGAAACGCTTCAAAAATCTGCTTGACTTGAGCGTAATAACCTGTGAACCGATTTATTCTTTCCCAAATCGCCTCACGTACAAGAAACCTGCTGTCGGATTGTCAAAGGGATTGTATGAGGAAGAAGACGGCGATATCAACAACTTTGAGTACGACGTTATCAAAGAGGTTTCCAACTTGGATAATGTGGTGTTTTGGCATAGGAACCCCGACAGGGCAAACGGATTTGGAATAAACGGCTTTATCAATCATTACCCTGACTTTATTGTGCTGTTGAAGAGTGGACGTATTGTTCTGCTTGAAACCAAGGGTGGCGACAGAGATAATTCAGATAGCCGTAGGAAGTTGGAATTGGGTACGTTATGGGCAAACAGGGCGGGTGACAAATACCGCTACTATATGGTATTCAGCACACCGAAATTGGACGGAGCCATTACTATTCTACAATTGCTTGAGAAGTTGAAGAACCTGTAATGCATCATAGCAAAATCATATACTATCCGTCCTTGTCGGTTGAGGACAATGCCAAGAAAAATGGCGTGTCCGTTGCTGCTGTCAGGTATTATATCAAAGCGAACCATATTGACAGGCGAGCAGAAGAGAAAGCAAGGATTATAGCCGATTGCAGGAAGTATATGTCTTTTCACCCACGTGCTTCCAAGAGCAAAGTTGCGAAAGAAACCAAGTACGGACTTTCCACCATACGGAAGTATTGGGACTATATCAGCACTGATAAACCCTTCGTGGATTTTGATAGAGAAAAAGCCAATTTGCGACAATCTAATATCAAAGCCCCTGACAAGGTCGCGGCAAATAAGTACGAACTTTGGAGTGACATTCTGAAGGAAATCCCCGATATGTTCAGAGTGGCGGAAACGGAAGACATAAGGGGACTACGGAAGTTCTTCAGGGAGAAGCCCGAAATGCCAATGCTTTTTATAGGAAGCGGCGGGCAGCAGGGTTGCTTACCTGCTATGCTTTATAGTATGAATGGCGGTATCGGCAAGGGCATTACCCCGTACACGTTCCCGTCTGTATCTGACACAGCCCTGAAGCATTCCCGTGTCCTGCTAATGAGCAAAGGCGGGAGGAATGACGATATCGTGTATGCTTCCCGCAGAGCCGTAGAAATAAACCCCGCAGATACGGCGTGCCTGACGTTCCACGCAAGCGAAGAGAACAGAATGATAAAGGTGCTTTCAGGCACGAAAGCGAAGATTTTCCTGTTCAATCACCCCGAACTGAAGGACGGATTTACTTCTGTTCGTGGTAAGTTCTACAAACTTGGATTGCTTTACAGGGCATTTACAGGCGAGCAGGAAATCTTGTCCAAACTGAAGGTGGAATTGGAACCCGACAAGTGTTTCACTTACCGACTAAACAGGACAGGTATAGATTTGCCTAATTTTAAGCAAATCAACCATTTCCTTGTCTTGTATGGGAGTTATGCTGAACCCGTGGCGGTGGATTTTGAAAGCGTAATGACAGAAACAGGGTTAGCGTCCGTCCAAGTGTGCGATTATAGGAACTTTTGTCACGGGCGTTTTATCTTCGCCTCCAACCATACAAGAAATCCCAAAGAGCCAAGAGAGCAGAGTGACGCTGCAATGGTTATGCTGATTACACCACGAGAGAGAAAGATAGCGGCTGATATGTTGAGAGACGTTATCCCTGCCCTAATGCCCGTTATCCTTGTGGAGACAGAACATAACAGCCCACTTGCAACGCTTGACTTGGAGGTGAAAACCAATGTTCTGATTGGTGAAATCGGTGAGAAAGCGTATGGCATAAACCCGTATTCCCCGCAGAATTACTCCGACATTGACAAACGTGTGCCGATAAACAATATCAAGTTCACGGCGGATTTCAACGTATGGGGCAATCTGACATACAAGGAACCTGACAAGAGCCACGAAATAGCCCTAAAAAAGCAGATAGAAGAATATATCCGACAGGAACACGAAAACACGGAACGGCTTGAGCAATCAACCCTGCCTCAACAACGGATAAGTAAAGCGGATATATTGAAGGAAGAGCAATACAACGCCTCAACCTGCCTGTGTTATGCTTTCAGAAAGAAGGAGGATTTGCACAAGGCGGCGTATATCCCGTTTGGCAATATGAACGGCGGTTTCCCATTCAAGATACAGGGCGTTAAGTTCAATCAATCTGAAGGGGCGTACATAAGCGGAATGTTCTCCAATAACACGCCTGAACACATTGCCGTTCAACAGAAATTGGCTGTTGCCAAAAGCGGAATGGACGCAAAGAAGGATATCCGCCACAAGTATCAGAGCATTGCCCGTCCTGATTGGTATGATTTCAACCTGGAATATATGCTTTTCTGTGTATGGACGAAGTGCAAGGCGAACAAGAAGTTCAGGGAATTGCTGCTATCCGTCCCACGGGAGGCGATAATTGTTGAGGACACTTCATTTCAACCACGGAAGAAGAATGATACGTCCGCCTTTTGGGGGTGCAGAAATGCCGATATAAAGACGTTTAATGATTTAGTGGAGGATTACGTTAACCTGACGAACAAAGACAAGAATAAGACGGAAAAAGCAAGGATTGTACAGGAGTATCGAAATGACTTCTGCAATTATGGCGTATTTCGTGGCACAAACGCTATGGGCAAAATCCTAATGCTGTGCAAACAATGCCTCCACGAAGGAACCGAACCTGACATTGATTATGAACTACTGAAG
>JAEEGL011181775.1_pt1 | contig 11003 bp, 10 predicted proteins | sample 9134231 | NCBI WGS metagenome assembly JAEEGL01 (sample SAMN16246548, study PRJNA631951) | gut metagenome | biome: gut microbiome; feature: rumen; material: fiber-attached | host: Bos | place: Iran: Karaj | collected 2018-10 | reverse complement strand
TTTTCACAAGAACACCCGATCGCAACTGCGTATAGCAGCGGCAACCGGTGGACAAAAGACGAAAACGGGAAAAAACTATACGTTAATCTTTCCAACTACTGCGTGGAAGGAGAAAGAGAATTGACGTGGTTGGTAAATGGCGTAAAAAAGTACCACCGCACATTTTCTACCATTGTGAACACGTTGGTTGAAGTCGGATTTACTATTGAGAGAATGATAGAGCCCTTCCCCGACGCGGAAATGCTGAAAAAGCATCCCCAACATGACAATTTGTTGCACAAGCCCGATTTTCTGCTCGTTAAGGCTAAAAAGATGTAGACATATTCCTGTTTTGGCGAGCTAAAAGCGTGTATTATTTTAGGGGTTTTACCTTTGAAATGTATCATTTACGGAGTCTTATACAAAAAAGCACCCGCGCCTTGTGCGCGGGTGCTTTTTTGGTTCCGATGTCGGTCTTCGAACCCTTGAGTTTCCGTCGCGGAGCGGCGGAAACTCTCATTTCACGCCATCCAAGTTTGTTTTCTTTTTCTCTTTTTCGGGCGTGAAATGGAGGGTAGCGCCCGCCTGCGGGCGTGTCGAATCCCAGTCTTCGGTTACATTTGCCCTCGTCCCTGTCGCCGTCGCATAGTCGTCCGCGGCGTGCTGCATAGCCGCCCGCCCCGCACTCCTTGCTTTGGGTGACACCGATTGTGAAAACAGTCCACCGGATTGTTTCCACGTTACTAACTGCAAATATCTCTTTCTCCGCTCGACCACTTTTGACAAACTGCAAGAAGTCGATTGACTATCAAATAAAAAAATGGTATAATTCTCTTATAAACCGCAAACGGAGGAATTGCAATGACCGATAGCGAACGCAAGAACAAAGCCGAACAGGTTCGCCTTGAACTTGATCCCGACCGATCCCCGGAGGCGATCGCCTTTCTCAGGGATCACGTCGACGAGGAGATCTCGGCATACGACCTTGCGACAGCCCTCGTCCGGTGCGATAAAACCGGAGATATGCCTCGCGTGCTTTTTGATTTCATCGTCGAGTTATACCAAGAAGCCGCCGAAGCCGGTAACGCCGACGCGCTGAACGATCTCGGCGCGCTGTATTACGACGGGCGCGGCTGCGAGCAGGATTTTTCGAAAGCCGTATACTACTACGATAAGGCGGCGAAGCTCGGCAACCGTCAGGCACAGGAAAACCTCGGCTATTGCTATTACTACGGGCGCAATATGCCAGTCGACTACGAGAAGGCGTTCCACTATTTCGCGCTCGGTGCGTTCGACGGGCATTTGATCTCGCTTTACAAGATCGGCGATATGTATCAGAACGGGTACTTCGTCGAGAAGAACCCGACGGAGGCGTTCCGCATCTACGATCGATGCATCGAGATGATGACCAACGCGGAGGTGCCGATCGTCGCAGGACCCGTGTTCCTGCGGCTCGGCAACTGCTTCCTATACGGGAACGGCATCGAAGAAAACGCGAAGAACGCGCAACTCTGCTATCAGCAGGCGGAGCGGTATCTGTACGATATGGTCGCCGGAGGCGACGTGATGTACAAAAAGAGTTTGCAGGCGGCAATAGACGGGCAAGCGAAAGCGAGAGAAAAACTGAACGAAAAACTGCCGGACAAACAATGGCTCGGCGGAAAGAGAGACTAATATGACCGGCACAGAAAAATGGAATTTGATAGTAAACAGATACAAACAGTTATATTCTCAACCGGAGGCGAAGGTGCAGGCGGAGTGGGAAACGTACTGCGCCGAACTATTTGAATACAAAAAGATACTTCACGAGATCGACGCACAGCGCCGCCTCACGGTCGGTTCCGGAGGCGCTATTATCCCCGATATCATTCTGCGGACAGACGGAAACGACGTTTTTGATATTGAGTTAAAGCAGTACTGTCGTTCGTTCAACGAGACATTTGAAACGCAGCTGATCAGTTACCTCAACATGACACATCTTTCTGTCGGGATGATCGTGTGCAGTAAGATATATCTGTATTATTACGAATACGCAACGATCTCGGTGAACAAGATCGAGATCCCCTTCGAGGCGGATCATCCGGACGGAATCGCTTTAATGGAAATGCTGACAAAGGATACTTTCTCGGCGGAAAGGATCAAAGAATTTATTTACGAGAAGAAGCGTCACGAAGAAAACATAAAAGAGATATCAAAAAACATTACGTCCGATTGGATCAAAGAAACTGTCAGGGCAAGACTACTGGAAATGTATCCGGAGCAGGACGTGGATCGCGTTCTGACCGATTATTCGTTCAAAGCAATAATGCCTGTCAAAACGCCTATCCATCCGCCGATTATTACGTCTCCGTCTTCACCTGCCGCAGATCCTCCTGCCGAAGATATTTCCCCTGTGATCCACGAATGGTGTCGTGAAAAAATGCGGGAAGGTGAAATAAACTTTCTGCAGGATGCTTCAAACAAAAAATACGCCAGATTCACAACTTCCGATCTGGATGAGATCATACCTTATCAGAATGGGTTAAAAAGCGGTTGGAACAACGGACGATTCTATTCATACGAGGTTGTTCGTTATAAAGGGCAGTTCAAAACATGGATAGCATTTAGCAATAAAAACGCCCCCGCCGATATCAGACAAGCATACTCGAAGATTATGAGTGTACTCGGTAGTCGTCCCAGAAAAGTTGATTGGCAGTGGTGGTGTATTTTCTCAACGTCGAATTTTACATATAATGAGAATACCACTCCGGACGAAATCAGAAATTCGTTGGAACTGCATTTTGCCCAAGTTCGTGCAAGCGTAAAAAAGTTGTTGGAAAGAATATAGAAACATACAAAAAAGCACCCGCGCCTTGTGCGCGGGTGCTTTTTTGAGGGAGACGTCGGTCTTGTTGCCCTGTCGTTGTCGAATCTTCGCCCTCGGTCACTCTAACTCTCGTCCCTTCAAACGTTTGACACCCCGTTGCAGTCGTGGTATAATACTATTGACCCTCTTTCGGGGAAGGTCACTCAAAACCGCAAACCGGGAGAACGGATATGCCATCCAAGAAATTGACCTTTTCAGAATCTGTGATGCTGATCGCCGGGGCGGGGATCGGCACCGGGATCATCACCATCCCGTACGCGATCGGAAAGATCGGGCTTTTCGGGACGATCACGGCGCTTGTCGCCGCGTACGTCGTCAGCGTGTTCACCTACCTCATTTTAGCCGATCTGGTGCGGAACTCGAAGCACCCCGAGGACCTGATCGGTTCGCTTGACGAACACGTCTTCACCGGGAAGGGGAAGCGGGCGCTCTCGGTGATCTTCTTCGTTCTGCTGGCGCTTCTGCTTCTGGAGTTCCTCGTCGTCTACACGGTCTGCGCGGGGAACGTGCTGGCGGATCTCTGCGGGATCAACCCGGTGCTCGCCAAGTTCCTCTTTTACCTCGCCGCCTCCCTGATCGTGTTTTTCGGGGTCAAGGGAATGGGGGTCGGGGAGAAGATCTCGGTCCTTTTGATCGGGGCGGTCGTGATCGGATTGACCGTGCTTTCGGTCTTTCATCGGAACGGTTCGATCCCCTTGACCTTCGGACGGGGCGGCGTCGTGTTCGCCGTCTACGGGCTGTTTATGTATTCGCTCTCGTCCACGTTCGCCGTCATCCAGGTCTCTAACCATATTGAAAAGCCCGAGCAGACGGGGAAAGCAGTAGTGAGCGGCATCGCGCTGAACGGGATCCTGACGGTGGTGTTTTCGGTCGCCGTGATCCTCGGGTCAAAAACCGTGACGGAGATCACCACGATCGGTCTTTCCGACGGGATCGGCATACCGTTCGTCAAGGTTTTGTGCTCGGTTTTGGTGCTCGGGGCGATGTTCACGTCGTTCTGGTCGATCGGGTTCGCGTTCTCGGACGTTCTCGGCGGCAGATTCGGGCTCGGAACGCGGCTCTCCTGGCTGATCACGACCCTGCCCGCCGCCCTGATCGCGGCTTTTCTTCCGCTGTCGGTTTTGGACTACGTGCAGATCGGCTCGGGCGTTCTTTCGCTCCTCTTTCTTCTGATCGTCTTTCCCGCCTATCTGCACGCCGTGAAGAATCCCGTGCAGCCCCTCTTGCTCGGGCGCCTGTCCGGGAAGCCGTTGCTGCTCGCGATCGTGGTGATCGGCACGGTGTTGATGGCAGCCGCGTCGCTCGTCCCGATCTCCTGACTGAGGGGTAACGATATGACGGATTATATAGCGCGACCCGAGGACGGGGAAGAGATCTCGCGGATCCTCGACGCCTCGACCAACAACGGAATGATCGATCTTCTATACACAAGGCGCCCCGACGCCTACGCCTCCTATATGAAAGAGCCGGGGGAAGCCCGCGTTTTTGCCCAAAGAAAGGACGGGGTCGTGATCTCGACCTGCGCCGAGCTGATCCGTGAGGTCTATATCGGCGGGGAAGCGTGCAAAGCGGCGTATATCTGCGGGCTGAAAAAGAACCCCGACTATCCCGGCGGCGCGGGTATCGGCGCACGGATCGTCCGGGAGTTCCGGCGGGACGATATCGACTTCTATTTCTTCGGGGTCCTGACCGACAACCCGCGCGCCAAGGAAATGTTTGAAAAGACTTCGCGGCTCTTTGTGACCAGGCACGTGACCAACCTGAAAACCTACATCATCAGCCCTCGCGTCAGGATCAAGGCGCCGAAGCACGCGCTCCGTTTCCGTCAGGCGACCGAGGAGGATCTGCCGGCGCTGCTCGACTTCCTGCGCGACGAGGGGAGAAAGAAAGACCTGTTTCCCGTGGTCCGGTCGCTCGACGCGTTCTATAACCTGCACGTCGGGGACTTTTACCTGCTGCTCGACGGGGACGCGATCGTTTCCTGCGCGGCGCTCTGGAACTCGACCGCATACAAACAGTATATCGTCAGGCGGTACAGCCCCCCGATGAAGCTCGCGCGGCTGCTGAATCCCCTGATCTCTTTGCTCGGGTACGTCAAACTCCCGAAAGAGAACGTGCCGCTCGATTTTCCCATGCTGTCGTTCTTCTTGACCAAGGACGGGCGGGAGGATCTCTTCTACGTCTTCTTGAACGAAGTGAGAAAAGAGGTCGGCAAACGCTACGGGATGTACGTGTTCGATCTGCCGGACGGGCATTTCGCAAGAGAGACCCTCGACCGCACGCCGCACGTCGGGTTCCGCACGATGACCTACGAGATCAGATTCCCGTGGAGCGAGCAGGAATATAAGACGGTCGATCCCGCGCGCCTCGCGACCGAAAGCGGTCTATTATAAAAAAACTTCCCCGCGAAAAGCGGGGAAGTTTTTTTTCGTTTCAGCGTTCTTCGTCCGAATCCTCGATTATTCCGAGCGTTTCTTCGGTCAGACGGCGGGCGATGGGCTTGCCGTCGGAGAGGGTCACGGAGAGCAGCGGGAAGAACGGTTTGCTCGCGCCTCTTTGCGTTGCGCCGGGGAAGGAAAAGACGAGATATGCGCCGTCGCCGGTCTGCCAGCGGGCAATCGAGATCCCGTTCCCGGAGACGAGCGCGGTTTGACCGAGGGGTTGACTCTTCCGAACGTGCAGCAGCGTCACGCGCCTGCTCAATGCGGGATCGTCTTTCACCGGCAGGATACGTACGTTGAAGAAGTAATACCTGTAGCCTGTTATCTCCTCCGGCGAATCGGTCAGACCCGCACCGCCGAAGCTTGCCTCGTCGGCGGCGGGGAGCGAGGGGCCGTCGAGGGACGTATACTCCGCGACCTCGTGGACGGAAGTTCCCGCCTCGTGATACGTGTAATCGGAACCGACCGGGCGCGAAACGGTTCTCGGGCTGCCCGGCATCCCCGGGAACAGCAGGATAAGGAACGCGAACGCGAGAGCAAAGGGATAGACGAGGGTAAGCCGACTCCGGCGTTGGGCGCGGATCCGTCCCTGTTCGTTCGCGATCCTTGCAAGGACCTCTTCTTTGTATTGAGCAATCTCTTTCATAACAGTTCCTTTCCCTCCTCTCCCAATAGTTCGCGCAGGGCTTTTTTTGCGCGGTAGAGCAGATTGTCGATCTGCTTTTTGTTTTTGCCCATGACCGCCGCCGCCTCGACGTAGGACATCCCCTCAAAATAGATCAGGTGGATCGCGACGGACAGATCCCGGGGGAGTTTTCCGATTGCGTCCGACAGGATCCGGCTCCGCTCGTTTGAGAGGACCTCCGCCGCGGGGTCGTCCCCTCCCTCGATCCCGGCGGGGTCGGGGAGGTCGGTTTCCTGCCGTCTTCGCCTCTTTTTCAGGTAGCGGAACGCCAGGTGCTTGCCGATCATGTACAGATAGGTTTTGAGCGTGGTCTTGAAGTTGTAGCGGTCGGGGTGGACGAACAGCTCCGACGTCGCGTCCATCGCGATATCTTCCGCCGCGTGGACGTCCCGGACGTAGCGGTTGATAAAGAAGACGAGCCCGAAGAACAGTTCGTCCATGATCCCGTCGAAGGCACTTTCGTCCCCGTCGAGATAGCGGCGATACAGTTCGGCACCGCGGTCCATCGGATCCCCCCTTCCGCACCGTTTTCGCTCCCGCCCGCAGTCACCGCGGGAGGACGTTCGGTCTTCCTTTCATTGTAGCGGTTTCGGAAGAAAAAGTCAATCCCCGGCGAGGTTTGTCGCCGGGGGAGAGGGCGGCGTCAGGAGGGGTCGTTCAGCGTGCCGATGAAGAGCGGGAGGGCGTTTTCGAGGTCGTAGATCAGGTAGACGAAGGGGCGGTCGAGGGTGACGACCTTCGGTTCTTCCAAATAGAAATCGCCGGCACAGTCCAGAAAAACGCCGGTGACCGCCGCCGCCCGCGTACCTTCTTCTCCTACCTCGATAAAGGTCTTGTGCAGGACCCGGGAGATATAGAGCTCGCACGGATCGCTGATCCCCGAGAAGTCCGCCGCCGATTCGCTGAACGCGTCGGTCATCCCGAGTTTTTTTAAAGAGTCGTTCAAAAGGAGTTCGGTCCGGCTCTCGAACTTGGGAAGACGGGTCAAGACCGTGCAGGTTCGGCTGTTCTGCAGGATGGTCGCGATGCGTTCTCCGTCGAGCGTGGCGATATAGTCGGCGATCGCGGTCCCCTCGCTCGGGAGCAGGGCGGCGAAGGCGTAGCGTCCGCCGGCGTAGGGCTTGACGAATCCGACCGCGCGGTCGCCGTCCTCGAGGTACCGGGATTCGGCGCCGCAGAGGAATTCCACCCTGACCTTGTCGCCGTTCTCCTTTTTGAAGTCGCCGGACTGCACCGAAGACTCATCTCGGTAGGGGGATTCCCATTTCGCGTCGAAGGCGAGGGCGTTCAGGATCAGCATCATCAGGGAATTCGACGGAACCCCGTCGAGGATGCCCTCGATCATACCGTCGGTCTTCTCCCTTACCCAGCCGTTGATCTCTTCGACCGCGGCGCGGTCGAAGGGGGTGCGGTACGCCGCGGCGCGATAGACGTCGGCGTTGACCGAAAGAAACGAGTCCTTGACGACCAGTCGACCGACGTCGCGGATCCAGATCGCGTCGGCGATCGCAAGTTTGCAGTTTCGGTCGTTCGGGAGAGCGGCGAGGTAGGCGGTGAAAAAGGCGTTCAGCTCTTCGACCGTCATCCCGAGAACGCTCTCCATCTGGCTTTTCGTTTCACCCGCGGCGCCGTTTGCCGTCATGGCGAGGGCGGCGAGGATCGAGAGCGGGGAGAGCAGGGTGTTGTCTCCGTCGTACGCCGTGCGGTAGAGCCGGATGGCGAAATCCAAGGTGTCCGCCGCCTCGCCGGGGGCGGGTGTGACGTCGACCGTCTGACGGGCGCCGTTTCCCGCGGACGCGCAGCCCGCGACAAAGAGAAGACAGACCGGAAGCAGGGATAGGGACAGAAGCAGAGATAAGATCCTTTTTATCATTCGCGTTTCCTCCGTTTTTCGTCGCGCGGTTTTTTCACCCTATTATAGTATCGGAAAACCGAAAAGTCCTTATCTTTTTTTCAAATTTTTGCCCCGTCCCTCCGAAAACCGGAGAAACGGGGCAAAAACAGGGGGGAGGTCAGTTCGGGTTATTCAGCGTGCCGATGAAGAGCGGGACGCAGGTATTGACGTCGTAGATCAGGTAGACGAAGGGGCGGTTGAGGGTGACCGTCGGGATTTCGGGCGAGGTCGCGGACGCACCCTTGCCCGAGATCCTCGTGACTGCCCCCGCGCGCGTCCCTTTTTCGCCGACCTCGATATAGGTCTTGTGCAGGATCTCGTCGATCCAGAAGGCTTGGAAGGATTCGGTGATCCCCGTAAAGTCGGCGGCGTCGGGGGAGAACGCGTCGGTCATTCCCATCGACGCAAGGACGTCGTTTAAGACGATCTCGTATTCGGTCCCGAATTTCGGAAGCACGGTTTTGACCGAAGTATCTTCCGCGTTTTTCAGGATCGCGGTGACGGTTTCGCCGTTCAGCGAAGCGACGTACTCCGCGATCGGCGTCCCCTCGGTCGGGAGCAGCGCGGCGAAGGCGTAGCGGGATCCGTCGTAGAACTTGACGAACCCGACCGCCCGGTCGCCGTCGGTCAGATACCTGCTCTCGGTGTCCGAAAGATACTTGACGCGGGTTTCGCTTCCGTCTTCGAGGTGGAAGGGGCCCTTCGAAACCTGCTCATCCTTCGTGTAGGGCAACGCCCATTTCGCGTCGAGGGCGAGGGCGTTGATCAAAAGGATCATATCGTCCCCTGAAAAGCCGTCGACGATCTTATCGATCATGCCGTCGGTATGATCCTTCACCCACTGATTGACGTCCTTGACCGTGTCGCGGTTGAACGGGGCGCGGAAGGCGCCGGCGCCGTACACGTCGGCATTGGTCTGCAAAAACGCCTCTTTGACGGCAAACGCCTTCGTGTCGCGCAGCCAGATCGAGTTGGCGAGCGAGAGTTTCACGCCGTCGTTTCCGGTCAAGCCGTTCAGGAAGACCGCGCAGAACGCGTTGAGTTCCGGAACCGTCATCCCGAGAACGCTCTCCATCTGGGTTTTGGTCTCGCCTGCCGCGCCGTTTGCCGCCATGGCGAGCGCGACGAAAACCGAGAGCGGGGAGAGCAGGGTGTTTTTGCCGTCGTAGGAGGCGGCGAAGAGGCGGAGCGCAAAGTCCGTCGCGGACGATGCCGCCTCGTCGGAGACCGTATCGGACGCGCCGACGCTTGCCCTCGGTTCGATCCCCGCCATCAGGTCGATTGCGACGATGTCGTGCGAACAGCCGACGAGGTTACAGAAACACACGAAGAGAAGCGCAAGCACAAGGATCAGGGATACTGCTTTTGAACGAACCATAGTGATTCTCCTTTCGGAAGCGGGTAAGACGGGGCGGTTTTATTGCCGTTACCCGATCGGCAGAAAAACGTTTTTGGGCGCGTTATTCGAGCAGGATGCGACCGAACAGGTGTTCGTGGTCGATACCGCATCCCTTTTGATCTTCGGACACGTTCGGATAATAAGCGATGTATTCCGCCCTGACGCAAAGCTCGCCGTTGTAACCGTACCAGGACGGATAGATGGATTCCCGGACCGGTTCACGCTCGACCAGCCCTTTTTCTTCGATCATTTCTTCGATCTCTGCGGCGAGACGGTCGCGGATATCGTCCATCTGCGCCTGCGTGACGCCCGAGGTATAGAACTTCTTGAAGCCGTTTTCCCGGATCGTCCATTCTCCCTCGGGTTTGATCCGACTGGTAGAGAATTCGCAGCTGCAGTCGGTATTGAGCCCGCCGAGGCAAAACGTGAATTCGACTTTCACGAAACCGTTACGTTCGGAGTAGAATTCCCGCAACATTTTGCGCGGGATCTGTTCCCACGACGGATATTCTTCCAGCATCTTCTGATAGTATTCGTCGAGGACGGCTTGGATCTCGTCCGAATAGGTCTTCTTTATCGGGGCGACCGCTTCCTCCGGCGAGACCGGGATCAGCCGGAACGTTTCCGTGCCGTCGGTCGATGTTCCGGGCGCCGTCGTGTTCTCTCCAGCCGCCCCGCCGCATCCGGCAAAGGACAGGATGAACGAGCAGATCAGAACGAGGATGAGACACAGGGAAATCAGTTGTTTGCGCATAATCGGTCTCCTTCGGGCATGGGTAAGGCGGGGCGGTTTTTCAGCCGATACCCGATCGGCAGAAAGACGTTTTTGGGCGCGTTATTCGAGCAGGATGCGACCGAACAGGTGTTCGTGGTCGATACCGCATCCCTTCAGATCTTCGGGCGGGTTCGGAATAAAGGCGATGTATTCCGCCCTGACGAAAAGCTCGCCGTTGTAACCGTACCAGGACGGATAGATGGATTCCCGGACCGGTTCACGCTCGATCAGACCCTTTTCCTCGATCATTTCTTCGATCTGCGCGGCGAGACGGTCGCGGATATAGTCCATCTGCGCCTGCGTGACGCCCGAAGCATAGAACTTTTTGAAGCATTCCTCCTCGTAGATCGTCCATCCTCCGATCGGCGTTCCGTCGGCGGAAAGTCTGCTGTGAGAGTTATACGTGCAATAGCAATTCGTTTTGCGCCCACCGAGACAAAACCAGAACTCGATGCTCACACGACCGTTTCTTTCGTCGTAGACTTCCCATAGCATCCTGCGCGGGATCTGTCTCCACGACGGAAACTCTATCAGCATCTTCTGATAGCATTCGTCGAGGATCGCCTGAATCTCGTCCGAATAACTCTGTTTGATCGGAGCGATCGCTTCCTCCTGCAGGGTCGGGATCAGCCGGAGGGTCTCCACGTCCTTTTGGGCGGAGGCGGAGAGGGCGCTCCCGTCGGCCGAAGTATCGCCGGCGGTATCTCCCGCCGCCCCGCCGCATCCGGCAAAGGACAGGATGAACGAGCAGATCAGAACGAGGATGAGACACAGGGAAATCAGTTGTTTGCGCATGATCGGTCTCCTTTCGGAGTGGGTAAAGGACGGGGCGGTTTTTGACTTTGCGCCGTTACCCGATCGGCTCAAAGTCGGCGGCGCCGTGCTTGCAGAGCGGGCAGACGAAATCTTCGGGGAGTTCGTCGCCCTCGTAGACGTAGCCGCAGATCTTGCAGACGTAACCTTT
>JAEEGL010654935.1_pt1 | contig 11003 bp, 9 predicted proteins | sample 9134231 | NCBI WGS metagenome assembly JAEEGL01 (sample SAMN16246548, study PRJNA631951) | gut metagenome | biome: gut microbiome; feature: rumen; material: fiber-attached | host: Bos | place: Iran: Karaj | collected 2018-10 | reverse complement strand
GACCTGGGCGAGCAGGAATTCCACCTGGCCTTCATGACCGGGGACATGGACGCCGCCCACGCGAAGCACGCCGCCATGGGCTGCATCTGCTTTGAAAACCCCGCCATGGGCATCTATTTCCTGGAGGATCCGGACGGCTACTGGATCGAGATCATCCCCGACCGGGGGAGATAGGTTTTAGGTTTTAGGTTTTAGACAGGCGCGGGGGCGGCCCGGCCTCGCGGTTGACATCCCGGGCGGGCTTGGGTATAATGGGGCGGCAAAACGAGGGGAGGTCTGTCCTATGGCGGAACTGATCGGAAAGAGCTGCGTTGACTTTGCTTCCGCGCTGGCGTCGGAGGCCCCCGTCCCCGGCGGCGGCGGGGCCGCGGCCCTCTGCGGCGTGCTGGCCGCCTCGCTGGGCGCGATGGCGGCGCGGCTGAGCCTTGGCCGGAAAAAGACCGAGGCGGAGCGGGACGCCCTCGCGGAGCAGATCCAGATCGCGGACGCCCTGCGGCAGCAGCTTTTGGCGCTCATCGACCTGGACGCGGCGGGCTTCGCGCCCCTGGCCGCGGCCTACGCCATCCCCAAGGACGAGCCCAGCCGGAAGGCGACCCTGCGCGCCGCCTCCCTGACCGCCTGCGAGGCGCCCATGGAGATGCTGCGCCGCTGCGGCGAAACCGCGGAGCTGCTGGGCGCGCTGGAGGGGCGGGTCAGCCCCCTGCTGCTCAGCGACGTGGGCTGCGCCGCCGCCCTCTGCCGGGGGGCCATGGAGGCCGCCGCCCTGAACGTGTGGGTCAACACCCGCTCCCTGCCCGGGGACGACGCGGCGATGGCCCTGAACGGGGAGACCCGGGCGCTCCTGAACGCGGCCCGGCCCCTGCTGGAGGGGATCCGGGAGCGGATCGGCGCCAGATTGACCGATTCCTGAAGCATACACTTGTGCCAGAGTAGGAGCAGCGCGTTGGCGAAAGCCTGTAGTGCCGCGGGATGGGAAGTTGCCCGCAGACGAAGTCGGTGCTGTCTCCGCTTCCGCTGCCACCAGAGAGGAAACTCCCTTCGTGGCAAAGGTCACAGAGGGAGTTTTGTATGAAAAAGACATTTACCACCCGGCAGATGGCCATGGACGCGATCCTGGCCGCCGTCTGCGCCGTGCTGGGCTATTTCGGCCCGGATTTCGGCAACCTGAAGATCACCTTCGAGGGGCTGCCCGTGATCGTGGCGGCGCTGCTCTTCCGCCCGCTGGACGGCGCGGCGGTAGGCGGCATCGGGACGCTGCTGTATCAGCTCCTGCGCTACGGCGTCACGGCCACCACGCCGCTGTGGATCCTGCCCTATGTGCTCTGCGGCCTGCTGGTGGGCCGGATCGGCGACCGCTGCGCCCCGGAAAAGAGCCGGCTGCGCCTGGGGCTGACGGTTCTGGCCGGCGAGGGGCTCATTTTCCTGCTGAACACAGGCGTGATTTACCTTGACAGCAAGATCTACGGCTACTACTCCTTCGCCTATGTTTTCGGCAGCTTCTTCGTCCGCGCCGGCATCTGCGCGGCCAAGGCCGTGCTCTACGCCGCCGTGCTGCCCACGCTGCTGGCCGCTCTGCGGCGCAGCGGCGTTCCCGGCCGCAAAGCTCTCCAGCGCGCCAGCGCCCAGGCGGCCCGCCGGGCCCTGAGCGAGGACGCGCGGCGGGAGGCCGGCGAGGAGATCTGCCGGCGTCTGCTGGAGCTGCCCCAGGTCAGGCAGGCCAAAACCGTGCTGAGCTATCAGGCTCTGCCGGAGGAGGTGGATCTTCGTGCGCTGCACGATACGCTCCGGCAGCGGGGCGTGCGGCTCTGCTTCCCGGTGAGCATGCCCGGCGGCGTCATGGAGGCCCTGGAGCCGGGCGAACGGCCGCCCCGCGGCGAGGGCTCGGAGCCGGAGGCGCGGGAGCCTCGGGAGCCGGGCGCCTGGAAGAAGGGGCGCTACGGGATCCTGGAGCCGGATCGGGCTTACGCTTCGCCGGTGGCGCCGGAGGAGCTGGATCTGGTGCTGGTCCCCTGCGTGGGCTTCGACCGGAAGCGAGACCGTCTGGGCCACGGCGCCGGCTACTACGACCGCTATCTGCCCGCCTGTCACGCCCCCGCCGTCGCCGTGGCCTTCGAGGCCCAGCGACTGCCCCGGGTGGCCGCGGACGCCCATGACCGAACCATGGACGCCGTGGTGACCGAAAAGGCCGTCTATCAGAAGAAATAAACGGGAAAGAGAGAGAAAACCGGTATGAAAACCATCGAAAAGCTCTTCGGCGCCAGCGTCGCCGTGGTGAGCCTGACCACCTTGATCACAACCGTGACCGGACTCATCGGCTTTGCGCTTCCCCGCTGGGCGATCTGGGTCATCGGCATCGTGAACCTGATCTCCCTGCCGCTGCTGATCTACTCCACGGTGATGAGTCTGCGGGAAAAAGCCCGTACCGCCAAAAAGCTGGAGAAAAAGGCCGCGGGCAGGACGCCGGTCAAGGCCGCCGCCGCGCAGGAGGAGAAGGTCGTTCCCGTCGCCGTGAAGGTGCGTCCCAAGCCCAACGCGCAGCAGCTTGCCGCGAAGCGGGCGGCCTCCGGCAACAAGCCCAAAAAGGGCAAAAAGAAAAAGTGAGGCGCCGGCATGAAGCTCATTCTTGCATCCAACAACCCGCACAAGCTGGTGGAGATCCGCGCCATTCTCGGAAGCGAGTTTGACGAGATCCTCTCCCTGCGGGAGGCGGGCATCGACCACGAGACGGTGGAGGACGGCTCCACCTTCCTGGAAAACGCGGAGAAGAAGGCCCGGGAGATCATGGAGCTCTCCGGCTGCTGCGCCCTGGCGGACGACAGCGGCCTGTGCGTGGACGCCCTGTGCGGCGCCCCGGGGATCTATTCCGCCCGCTACGCCGGCGTCCACGGGGACGACAAGGCCAACAACCGCAAGCTCCTGCGGGATCTGGAGGGCGTGGAGGATCGGCGGGCCCACTTCGCCTGCGCCATGGTGCTGGTGCGGCCGGACGGCAGCGCGGTGCGGGCCGAGGGCCGGATGGACGGCGTGATCGCCCATGCGAAAGCCGGCGGCAACGGCTTCGGCTACGATCCGCTGTTTTATCTGCCGGAGCGGGGCTGTACCAACGCCCAGCTCACGCCGGAGGAGAAGAACGCCATCAGCCACCGGGCCAGGGCCCTGCACGCCCTGGTGGCGCAGTTGAGAAATAATACGTGAATTCGCAAAAAATCTTCTTGACAATTCCGCGAAAGCATGTATAATGTCTCTTGCGTTTAGCGGAGTTGTGTAAAGGTAGCACACCGGACTCTGACTCCGTTTGTGAGGGTTCGAATCCTTCCTCCGCTGCCAAAAAACAACGGCTCACCCATCGGGTGGGCCGTTGTTTTTTGCGTTCCCGGGGAGGATTCGAACGGGAGCGGTGTTAGAAAACGTGCCAGTGGCACGTTTTCCCCGCGACCCTGCCTCCGCCGCTGCGGAGGTCGAATCCTTCCTCCGCTGCCATCGTCGTAGCAAGCTACACATCGCTTGCGACGACTTTTTTCGCTTTGCGTCAAAAGTCCTCTCGCGCTCGTTCCGCTGCTCCTCCTCTCAAAATCAAAACCGCACGGCCGCTCCATGCCTCGTATACACTTCGGCACTCCGCTGTGCTGGGTTTTGATTTTGTTCTCCGCTCGGGCACAGGATTCGAAGCCTCACACCATTTCAATCGCGCGAAGCGACGAAGTCGCTGAGGGTTCAAATCCTTTTCCCGCTGCCAAAGCAAAAATCCTGTCGACAAATGTCGGCAGGATTTTTGCTTTGTATTCTTCAGTCTTCCGTCTTCATTTTTCAGTTTCTCCGTAGTATGGCTGGTGATGATATGAAAGAAAATATCTTGATCGGAAAACCCATCGACTTCGGCGCCCCGGATCGCAAAATGACCGCGCGAGGGCTTGACAAACAGAGAACCACATGCTATCATAAGTATGAAAAGTATAACAAAACATACTTTTTGGAAAGGAGTCGGAGCATGGCTAAGCCAGAAGGAAAATATGCATGGACAGTCACCGTCGGCACAAAGGGGCAGATCGTTTTGCCGAAGGAAGCGAGAGACATCTTCGATATACACCCCGGCGACACGCTGATCATTTTCGGTGATCGGGAGCAGGGGATGGCGATCCCGCCGAAAAGTCAGTTTTCCGCCTTTTTCGGCCGGGTCTTCGGCGAGAGGTAAGGAGTGATTCGGATGCCGAAAGTAATGGGGATCCCGCTGATCGGATTCATTCAGATGGTCATCGGGATCGGTTTTCTGGTATTTCTTCTGATCAAATATCTCACCCGCCCGAAAAAGAACAAAAAGGGCGAGTATCTCATCCGTGATGTGCACGTCATCGTCGGCGACGGCACCGAAAAAGAGCATCAGTACGTCTATATCAGGGACGGCAGGATCATGGAGCTCTCCGGCCGGCCGATTCAAAAGAAAAACGTGCAGCTCATCGAGGGCGAGGGCAAGACGCTCATGCCCGGCCTGATCGACAGCCACATCCACATCCAGGGCGGCTTCAAGTGTCATAACGAGGAAGAGAGCGACGTTTTCCTGAACGAGGAGATGCCCCGCATTTTTGCCGAGGGCGTGCTTCCCTACGGGATCACGACCGTGAAGGATCTCGACGCGCCGAAGCACTTTATCTACAAGCTCCGCGAGAAGCTGAGATCGGGGGAGATCACCGGCCCCGAGCTGCTGATCGTCGGGCCGAACTTCACCGCTCCGGAGGGTCATCCCGCCAACACCCTCGGCGCCAACAACGCCTGGGCGAGGGAAGAAATGGCGATCCCCGTCGCCACGCCCGAGGAGGTTTCCGCCGGCATCCGGGAGCTGAAGGAAGCCGGGGTCGATTTCTTGAAGTTCACCTATCAGGGCGGCGATTATTGGTATTTTGACAAGAAGCTCACGATTCAGAAGCTCGACAGGGAGCTGATGAAGCAGATCATCCGCGAGGGCAGGGAGAAGGGCTTGGAGGCCACCGCCCACGTTTTCTATTACGACGACGTCCGCGAGCTGCTGGAAGCCGGGATCTACGGGATCGAGCACGGGATCCTCGACAGGGATATCGAGCCGGACGACCCGATCCTCGCGCTGTGGAAGAAGTCGGGCGCGCACTTCGTCCCGACCGTCAATGCGATCACCTTTGAGAAGGAAGCGAGCAGAATGACCCACAGCATCCACAATCTCAAGGTGCTCTATGACGCCGGCATCCCCATCGCGATGGGCACGGACAACATGCTCGAATCGATGACAGGCAGCGTGGAACATAAGGAGCTCGAGTATTATGTGGAGGCGGGGCTGACCCCGATGCAGGCGATCGTGCTTGCGACCAAAAACGGCGCGGAGCATCTGGGCATCGCGGACAGAAAGGGGCAGGTCAAGGCCGGGATGGAGGCCGATCTGATCCTGCTCGACAAAAATCCCGCCGAAAACATCTCCAATCTCGGCGCCATTGACCGTGTATTTCTCAGGGGCGAGATCGTTTATTCGCAAAAGTCGATGCAGTCCTACGACCTGCCGGATTTCACGTTCCCCGCTCGCCTGAAGGCGGCAGAATACCGCAACCCCGAGACAGATGAGCGCCTGGTCGTCGATGTTGCGCGCTTCGAGAGCGAGGGCGTCGTCACACAGACGAGCTTCCGCGGCGGCGAGGAATGGGCGCGGGAGGAGTTCTGGCTGGAAAAGAACCTGTCGGCGCTCCGGTGGCGTTATTCCCGCCCGTCGGACGGCACCGAGCTGGACGCCGTCCGCGAAAAGGGCACGATCACGCTGAAAGGCAGCTTCAAGGGCCGGAAACAGGACAAGAGCTATTCGATCGGCGACGGCTTGTGGTATCAGATGATGGAGATGAGTCTGCCGGCCTTTGCGGCTTCCGGGCTTGATGAGATCCTCTTTTACCCCATCGGCACCGGCGATAATCGGGGCGCGATGTCCCTCGGCGAGTTTGCGGCGAAGAAGCTCGGCGACGAGGAAGTGACCGTAAACGGCAAGACCTATTCCTGCACCAAGATCAGTCTGGTGCTCACCATGTTCTCCTGGGCCTGGACAGGCCTGTACTGGTATGATAAAGAGAGCCAACTGCTCATCCAGAGCGGCGTGAAAAAGGGCAGTCAAGTAAAAATCACCCAGACGCTCAGGGAAGTCCGAACCCAATAACTGCGGCATCGCCCCCGTCCCATCCCCCGCCCTCTCTTTTGCGGTATCCCGACCCGCGCGGAGCCGCGCTGTTGACAAGACCGGGACTTGCTTCTATACTGGAGTTATATTCCCCGGGCCGGCTCTCCCCGCTTGCTTTTCTGCACTTCCGCCCGGAAAAAGGAGCGTTTTTATGAACAAAGCCACGGAAAAGCCCCGCCTCAGCTTTTGGGAGGCAACCAGCATCATCATCGGCCACGGAGTCGGCGCCGGCATCCTGGCGGTGCCCTATCTGGCGGCCCACAACAGTCTGCGGGAGCTGCTGCTGATCCTGGGCTTCTGTTATCTGTTCAATCTGCTGCTGCATCTGATCATCGCGGAGCTGAGCTACAACAACGACGGCGCCCAGTTCATTTCCTGCTTTGACCGGGAAATGTTCTCCGGCAAGCTGAAAAAGATCTTCACCTGGGCCGCCTTCATCCTGCTGGGCCTGTCGGTGATTTTCAATGTCAGCGCTTTCCTCACCGGCGCGGCCAATGTGTTTATGGAGTGGTTCGGCCTCTCTCGCCCCCTGGGGATGCTGCTGTTCTACGTCGTCGGCGCGGGTGTGGTCTTCTTTGGTCTCAAGCTGGTGGGCGTGTGCGAGAAATACTCCGTGGCCGGCATGGTGCTGGTGGTAGGCGTGCTGTTTGTCGCTACTCTCCGGGGCGAGACCCACGCCCTGCCCTCCGGCTTCCGCGGCGTCAACAACGCACTGGCTCTCTTCGGGCTGATCTCCTTCTCCCTGTCCGCGGTCATGTCCACCCCCCAGGTCGTCAAGGGCCTTGCCGGGGACAAAAAGCGCATCCGCGGCGCCATCGCCCTGGGTCTGGCCATCAACGCGGGGCTTATCTTCTTTGTGACCCTGACGGCTCTCCTCTCCGTGGGCGAGACCATCAGCAAGGACGGGGCCCTGCTGGATATGTCCAAGGCTCTGGGCGGCTGGGTGCGCGTCATAGGCTACGTGTTCACCCTCTTCGCCCTGGCCACCTCCTTCTGGGCCAACACCCTGAACCTGCGGGACATCGTGCGGGAGCAGACCCATTGGAACGAAAAGCTGAGCTGGCTGGCGGCCTCCCTGCCCTGCCTGCTGATCGCGCTGTTCAGCGTTGCCAGCTTTGTGGATCTGGCCCGATTTGCCAGCGTCATCCAGGTGGTCACCGGCCTGGGCGTCATCGTGGCCTACGCCCTGTCGCGCAAGCGGGTGAAATCCTCCGCGCTGGTGGGCCGCTTCGGCACCGCTCCCTTCCTGATCCTGGTTGGCCTGTGCACACTGCTGGCAACGGTGGGCGCGGTGCTGAAGGTGCGCTGAGATGAAAAAGGCAGTTCTGCTGGCCCTCGGTCTTCCGGCGGCTGCGCTCTGCGGCTTCACCGGGGAGCTCTATCGCCACGTGTTCTGCCGCGGGGGCTCGCCGCTGCTCACGCCGCTGCTGGACAAAAAGGGACACGCGGAGGACTACTATCTCCACCGGGACGGAGACGCGGCGCGGCTGCGCCGACTCCCCCAGGAGCGGATGGAGCTCCGCTCGTCCCGGGGCAAACGTCTGGCGGGCTTTTATATCCCCGGCGGCGGGGAGGGCAGGCGCATCGCCTTCCTGGTGCACGGCTACCGCTCCGAGCACGCGGAGACCGCCGGCATGTACTACGACTACTACCGCAGCCGGGGCTTCGACCTCTTTTGCTGCGATCACGAGGCCCACGGCGAGAGCGAGGGCCGTTTCATCGGCTTCGCGACCTTTGAGGCGGAGGACTGCCTGCGCTGGATCGAGGAGCTCCGCAGACGCTTCGGCGAGGATGTGGAGATCCTGCTCCACGGCTTTTCCATGGGCGCGGCCATCGTTCTGCGCATGGCGCCCCGCTGTCCGGAGAACGTCCGCGCCATCGTGGAAGACAGCGGCTTTCGGGACGCCCGGATCCAGCTTCGCGGCCAGCTCGGCGCGATGTTCGGCCCGCTGCGGCTGCTGCACCGGCTGATCGCCGGGGTGGATCTGCGCCGGGGCGACGTCCGCCCCGCGCTGGCCCAGGCCGGGCTCCCGATCCTTTTCGTCCACGGCAGACGGGATCCCAGCGTTCCCTTTGAGAACGGCCCCCTGCTCTTCGAGGGCTACGGCGGGCCCAAGGACTCCCTCTTCTGCGAAAACGCCCGCCACGTGGAAACCATGCACGTCTCGCCGGAGGCTTACGCCGCGAAGCTGGACGATCTGCTGCGGCGTTATTTCCGGCGCTGATCCCGGGAAAACGTCCCCATTTCCGCTTGATTCCCCGTGTTTTGGAACTTTTTCCCACTTTTCCCGTCCGATTCTCAGACCGCTTTTTCCTGTATCCCGTCGAAGTCTTCCGATCACGGAAAGGAGAACTCCATGAAAACCAAACGCTTCTTGATCTCCCTGTATGCAGTTCTGCTTCTGCTGGCGATTTTCCCGACGGAGGCCTTCGCCTCCGGCTCCACCGCCTATCACCCTCCGGCGATCACGGTGGTGAGCTACAACGCCCCGGATGACATGAAAATCCTGCTGCAGATGACCTATCGCGGCGAAACCTTCCCGGTGACCATGATCCGGGAAACGCGGGCCTGGGAAACCAGCTTCCGGGTATATCGGGAGGGCATTTACCGGGTTAGGGCTTTCTGGGGAAACGAGAAGGATTTCGCCGGCTCGAAGCTGATCTGCAGGACCGGCGGCAAGGAATACGTGGTCCCCATCCCGCAGAGCTTTCTGACCCCCGGCGGAAACCAGGACAGAATGACCCTGGACTGCGAAACCTGGGAGCTTCGCTCCGGGATGCCCGCCTGGCGCGGGCCGCTGACTGTGGCGGGACGGGTGTTGTTCGTGCTGGCGGTCAAGGGCTTGCTGTTCCTGCTGATGGGTTACACCCAGCTCCGCAGCTGGCTGTGCTTTCTCGGCGTCAATCTGGCGACCCAGCTCCCCCTGAACATGAGCCTGTACAATATGCTGACGGTGGATAACCTGTACTTATATTCGGCGATCGCTGTGGCTTCGCTGGTGATTCTGCTGGTGGAGATCCTGCTGCTGGTCATTCTGGTGCAGGAGAACAACGAGAATCGCACCTCGGTGTATGCGACTGTCTCCAATATTGCCGGACTTGCCGCCTTTGTTTCGGCCATCTCCCTGTTGCCGGTCTGAGGCAGTCCTCCGGACGGCGTCCGTCTCCTGTTCCCCACCCCGGCTTTCTTCTTTCTCTCGTTTCCGTTCAACCCTTCCGGATGGTTTTTTGCAAAAAAGTGCTTGCCATCCGGGAGGGTTTTAGTGTATAATAATTTGGACTGTTTCTATAGCAAAACACAAAAGTCATTTATATACTTTTCAGAGAGGAAGCAACACATGGAAACCAAAAACATTCGCAACATCGCCCTCCTGGGCCACGGCAACAGCGGCAAGACCAGTCTGGCCGAGAGCATGCTCTTTGTGACCGGCGCGAGAGACCGTCAGGGCAAGGTGGCCGACGGCAACACCGCCTGCGACTACGACGCCGAGGAGATCAAGCGGCAGATCACCATCGCCGCCTCCCTGGCCCCCATCAGCTTCGGCGGCAAGAAGATCAACGTGCTGGATTGCCCGGGCTACTTCGACTTCGTGGGCGAGACCCTGTGCGCCCTGCGCGCGGTGGAAGCCGGCGCCATCCTGGTCACCGCCAAGGACGGCATCTCCGTCGGTGCCGAGCGTATGTGGAAGGCCCTGAAGGCCGCCAATCTGCCCACCCTGTTCGTCATCTCCAAGACCGACGAGGAGCACGGCGACTTCTTCGCCGTGGTGGACGCCCTGCGCGAGAAGTACGGCAGCATCGTCGCCCCCGTGACCATCCCCTGCTCCGACGGCAGCGGCGTCATCGACCTGGTGAAGAACGTGGCCTACGTCACCAAGGGCGGCAAGACCGCCAAGACCGCCGTCCCCGCCTCCGACGCCTCCCATGTGGAGGATCTGCGCATGGAGCTCATGGAGACCGCCGCCGGCGCCACTGAGGAGCTGATGGAGAAGTTCTTCGAGGAGATGGAGCTCAGCGAAGAGGACATGATCGCCGGCATCAAGGCCGGTGTGGCCACCCGCGACGTGGTTCCCGTGTTTGCCAGCGCCGCCATGCAGAACATCGGCACCGAGGCCCTGCTCCAGGGCATCGCCGACTACGTGCCCGATCCCTCCGAGGCCGAGGGCATCGACCCCAACGGCCCCGTCCAGGGCTTCGTGTTCAAGACCGTGTCCGACCAGTTCGGCAAGTACAGCTTCGTGAAAGTGCTCAAGGGCACGATCACCTCCGACCTGAGCCTGCGGAACCTGCGCGCCTCCAGCACCGATAAGCTGGGCCGCCTGTACACCGCTACCGGCAAGGCCATGAGCGAGGTGAAGGACTGCTGCTGCGGCGACATCGTGGCCGTTGGCAAGATGGACTGGAAGACCGGCGACACCGTCTGCGATCCCAAGCTGGATGAGGAACTGCCCCCCGTCGAGATGCCCGAACCCTGCTACTCCATGGCCATTTCCCCCAAGACCAAGGGCCAGGACGACAAGGTCGCCACCGGCCTTGCCCGTCTGAACGAGGAGGACGTCTCCTTCACGCTGGTCAACAACGCCGAGACCCACCAGATGGTCATCTCCGGCCAGGGCGACATCCAGGTGGACGTGCTCTGCGCCAAGCTCCGCAGCCGCTTCGGCGTGGATACCGAGCTGAAGCCCGCCCGCGTGGACTCCCGAGAGAAGATCACGGGCAAGGTGGAGGCCCACGGACGTCACACGAAGCAGTCCGGCGGTTCCGGCCAGTTCGGCGACGTCTGGGTGCGCTTCGAGCCCCAGGAGGAGTCTGACGAGATGAT
>JAEEGL010192743.1_pt1 | contig 11003 bp, 7 predicted proteins | sample 9134231 | NCBI WGS metagenome assembly JAEEGL01 (sample SAMN16246548, study PRJNA631951) | gut metagenome | biome: gut microbiome; feature: rumen; material: fiber-attached | host: Bos | place: Iran: Karaj | collected 2018-10 | reverse complement strand
CAACCTGTAAGCATTTTTAATCATTTCACAAACGTCCAAAAAGTCACTCTTCTGTTCACTTTTTTGTTCTGTAATATATCCGTTATACCTATCATTAGCAGATGAGAGCAATTCCTCTGTGTCAAAAGACATATCATCGTCAAGTTTCATATTTAACATTTCTGAAACAATGGCTACCAGCCTTATTTCATAGTTTTCAGCATTTTTATCCACAAGATTTAAGCAGTCAACATCTTCCATCAAATGTGAAAGCACATTAAAGTGAGTACTGTAGCACATTAGCCTATCAGGGCAAGAAGGCCCAAACGAATACGGCATTTGATTATCTATAAATCCTCGCTCTTCTGCTCGCTGGAACTCTGACATTTTATATACATCTGTTAGTTCTCCGTTAATCACTTTCAAATTTTTTACAGCCTTGCTTCTACCCGCAAATTCCTCAATAATATAATCCATTGAACGATTATTGCGAGGCAACTCGCTATAATAATCACCTGGCATAAAGCCTCTGGTCTGTAAAATCCTGTATCCAAACTCAACTCCAGACTTTAAAGTTTTCGGCTTAAAACTGCTGATTGATTCCTCGTAAGGCATAAACACCAGTTCATAGGTGCTTTCCAATTTCAAATTATTATTGTCTTGAACTAATCTATAATAAAAATCATTTGCCTTTTTCTCCTCTTCCAATAGAAATTCCTTATACTGCATCCGACAAAAAAGTCTTACAAGCTTGTAATATGATTTTGCAGGAAAGCTTAATGTTTCATTCATTTTTAACAGCCAATCCGCAAAATCTCTGCTGCAGATTAAAAAACCATCATATATTTCATCGCCATCATTTATAATTCTTAACATTTCAACACGCCTCCATAATTTGAATGTAAAAAATAGCAAATCATTTTTAGTGCAAAGGTAACAGTATTCTGCTCCACATCCCAGATCCGGAGACCAATGTGGGTAAATACCTATTAAGTTTTCAAGGTGCAAAAAGGCATAAAAAAACAGGTTGATGACATAGAGATAGCGCATGTTCGCTATCGCAATTGTCTCAACCTGTTTTCAATCCTTTTCTGTAAACCCTAGTATATTATTGACAAGGTTCCTTTTCAATAAACCACAAGTTTAGCTTCTTCACACATACAATGCTAATAACATTTTTCTGTTATAACGGGGTTTACTCATTGAAAAGAACGCTTATTCTATAAGCGATATATCCTAAAATATTATCTTTATTTATACCTGTAACGGGGCTTTCGGATAATGACCAAAAATATCCCTCGTTATATATCTTACCCGCTGATACATTAAATAATCTCCGCTCATCTCTACCCGAATCAACATCATTGTCTTTGATTGATGCTTCCCAATCATTATCCGGGCCTTTCCATGTATATATTCTGGTTACAGCCTTGTCTACAAGAGGCACAACTGAGAAGAGCATTCCGCCGCTCACCCCATCGTCAATCTTATAATATAAAAAACCATTACTATAAATGAGGCAGTATGTATTTTCTGATGAACAAATTTTGCTTTCAAGACCAGTTAATACATTATATATGTGAATACTCCGTGAGTCAGAATTATCTGAATAAAGGAGATTCCCGTTACACAAGTCAAATGAAGATGAATTAATTCCAAGATTCTTGTCTTGATTACCATCAAAATCTACTGAATGTACATCATCTCTAGTATCAGCATAATAAACAGTATTAAGGTCATATGCAATGCAGTCACCCACGCCATTAATAATCACATTTTTATCAGAAAGACCATCTTCTGTAAGTTGGAATCTACAAAGTTTATCTCCTTCTTTTGCAAAAACATATCCAAACCCTACCATTACATTCGAATAGCTTCCCTCTGATGCAGTTTTTATATCCCTGGTAACACAATTGAATATTTTTATATCCAAACTGGAATCAACAAACAACAGATAATCTGTCCCATCTATTTCATATGCATTCAGCCAATGCGCCCATTCGTCAATTTTAAACTTCTCACCATGCATTTTATCTAAGGGCACTACATTTACGTAATAGCCATTTTCAGAATCAACATAGAATCTATAATTTGTTGAAGTTGCAACAAAACCACAATTATTTATATTGCCATTACTATTCCCTGTAACCAAATCAACTTTTTCAATTAAGTTAATATAAACACCATCATCATATATATTACAGTACGGTTTACTATCCTTTGGTTGCAAACCGCTATAAACTCCATATTTAATCGTTGCAAGCTGAAAAGCATCGTAACTCATCACTTCTGATAATAACTCAACAAGCTTTGCGGCGCTTTCTTCAGATATTTTTTCATTCAATTTCGGATTACAAAATAAATTAGAAATGCATTTTTTGGCCACATAATCCGTCTTATAATACAAATATGCCCAATCATGATTATTATCTTCAAAAGCATTACCTTGGATTTCATCAGCAAATTGAGCTGCCAGATAATAATTCTTATAATTATCAAAAAACATTTCATTTACAACATTATTAACAGTATATATATACTTTCCAAATTGTCCCCCCTTAACAATAAAGTTCAAAATCGGATTTATCTCTGCTATTTGGTCCTGGATTTCCTCGTCCACTTCAGATTTAATATCAATTTCAGATGCATCCTGTAGTATTTTTGTTTGATAATCCCCGTAATTGAGTATCCTGTCATTAATGGATTTTATCAGTTCCTCATCAACATTATGAGTACTAATTGTTGATAAATACTGGTCAAATCTTTTACTTGAATAATCGCTTTCTGCAAACATATTATGAGCGCATCTAAGCTCTGCATATAAGCCAGAAATAGCTGAGGCTGTATATTCCCCCGGCTCACCCAAGAAGCCTCCAAAATAATCGAAAGATTCAATCCAAAAATCATTTGGCTTTCCGTGATAGACGATCATGCTAGAAAAGAAGTCATTATAGATTATTTCATCAGTCCATGTTCTGTCTAAAGGACTATAGCCTGTCAATCCTGAATATGCCTGGTCAAAGGCATAATTATATTTAATAGTAGGTGCATTAAAATCAACAAACCTCTCAGAAGTTTTCTCAACAATAGCCTTTCCTTCATCATAGGTTGTATCTTCATTAAATTCAGAGTTAAGGTTTTCTGTTATTGCACCTCCTGCAACCTCATAATAATCTGCATCAAGATACATAAGCCTTGATTCATAATATGATTTACTCAGCTCCAGATTTTCAGGTCCTAGATTTGAAACTAAATATGTTGCTAATTCATCGATTCTCTCTTTTTTTTCTTCATCCTTTTCTTTTTTTTCACTGGAGCTATTTGTATTAATTCCATCAACAATCCATCTAATTTTATCTTCAGAGCTTTGAGTTCCATGTGAGCGCATCACTCCATCAATAGCTTCTGTCAGCATTGGATTCGTATATATATTCTCCTCCCCTGATTTTTCCAACTCCTTACTTGATTCAACAAGCACTTTGAAAAAGGTCGTATCTACGCCATCCATATTGTTTATCGCTGTTTCAATTGGTTCATGTGCCGAAGATACAACAGCAATCCCACTATTGATTACCATTTCTCTTCCCATGATCTTTATTGCAAACTGAAGAGGTATCCATATGCCATTTTCATTTTCTATTGTCTTTACAGGAGCTTGATATGCATTTACACTCTTTCCATCAGACGTCCATGCAGCTTTGCTATTTACCTTAAAACTACTCAGATACATCCATTTGCATTCATCATTTATCTCTTGCAAAAATTGAACATCGACTTCTGTAGTACCGACTTTGTATCCGAATGTACGTGCAAAAGATGTAGATTTTGCATAGAGATTATCATTGTGCTTATACACTTCCAAATATGAAATATCATCAACATCCATTACATACACTGGAAGACGTCCATAAAATGATTTTTCCATATTATCAACAATCTGTTCCTCAGCGCATACCACAAGGGGATTCATAAAGTTTATAGCGTAAATAAGCATAGCTATGATCAAGCCGATTTTATTATTAATCCTCCTCATCATCTACCACCTCCATAAGGTCATTTATATTATGCAGGGAATTACTATAATAATCCTCATATACACTCAATATTCCGCAAGATGCATAATCAAGAAATAATTCATTATTATAATCACACAGCCACCGTTTATCCTTTAAGTGATAATCTAAATCCACTTTGCCAATTTCATTTTTCTCGGTTGAATCCAGATAGACATGACCGTACTCTAACATTTCATCATAGCTTTCAATATTATTATTTCCACAAGCAGAAATAAAATCTTCAAATCTATAAGCATTAAAATAAAACGATACTTTACATCCCCAAGGGAAGGCCACTCCGATTTTATAATCAATCTCATTATTTATCATAAAAAGCGTAAAAATATCGTTCTCCCCATTATTCATAGTGTTTTCCACCAGTTCAGGTGCTATTGATACTTTTGAAAGCCTAACCCAATTAAGATTTCCATTATTAACATAAGCAATTTTCTCCTCTATATCTGATTTGATGCTGTCTCTTGCTCTGATTTCAAACACACAGACCACAACGATAATCAACAGAACTACCCCTGCAATTAATATGTTTCTAAATTTTGTATTCATTAACTCAACCATTCCTTTCAGTCACTGATTGCTACATATAACAATAAAAAATGCCACTAACATCATGCCACTTTGCCATAAACAGGAAGAAGGGGCTCATCGCCCCTTCCCTCTCTTTGGATGATATCATCCATTGATGTCTCAAAAACTGTGCTGAGCACCAATAGATTATCTATGGTTGGCAAGCACTCGCCGCGCTGCCATTTGAATATGGTGTTTTCAGAACTATGCATTATTTCAGCAAGTTCTGCCACTTTAAGTTGTTTCTGGGTTCTTAGTTCTCTGATTTTGCGACCTGTGGCCTCAACATCAACTCTGATAGAATAGCTGTCAAACATGCTTTTTGCCTCCTATGTAATAAAAATGATTACAGTTACAACATCCTCTGCTTACGCAATTGACACCTCTGTCTCTAGGGGATGCAAGGCAATTTATTCAGTTAACTACTAGCATTTTGTCGCCGTTCTTAATAGTAACACATATGAAGTCTAGAGAGAATAAACCTTAAGTTTATCCATTTATCTTAACGAACGTGATAGCAGTATAATATAAAAAACAATTTCTTGCAACTACTTTTTCAAATGATAAAGCAACGCCATTGTGTACCGCTTTATTGTGTACAATTCGTTCTATTCTCCCCAAAACCGGATTTCTCCAATATTAGTATCATTGTATTTCGTTCCTTGATAAACCTCGTCTATAATAACTTTCGCCTTTCTTGTAGTTATTTGCTCACTAAATACTATGCTTTGGGAACCATAATAATCACTGAGCTCTACCTCAACCTTATCTTTGTCAAATTGAAATGTTATCTTTTTGGGGCGGTTATTTTTTTCATAGTCTTCCTTGGATACCTGTTTACCAATGTATAGCTCTATGACACCTACCTTTTTTTTACCATCAAAATCAAAGTCAATCGTAGACCCTGATCCATCACCATCTTCACCTTCCTGCCAAGAGGTTTGAATATCGTTGTCTATAATGTAATCAGCCGAATATGCCTTTCCGCTTGTTCCAATCAGCTCTGATGATGCAGAAATATTCTTAACAGGTATTGTTTCTAAACCTGAAGTATCAAAATCTTCAACCAATTCATATTCGCCAGTACTATCTATATTTAGATTGTCATGAGCTGCTTGATTTGCATCATGCAAATCAATTGCCGGTAAGCTATTATTGAAATATTTACCAACCGTAAAAAGTAGAACTAATAATGCCAGTGTAAAAAAAACTTTCTGTTTCCGAGCTCTGTTTTTCTTTTTTACTTCGTCAATCAGTACGCTAATGTCTTTAATGTCCCTATTTAGCTCCTCTCGATATGTCCTCGCAGTTTCAAGCCTCTTAATATCAAAAGGATAATAGTCAACATATACGTTGGAAAGAAGAAGCTTTGAAACCAAGACTTTTTCGCCACCCTCATGTGAATTATCTATGAATTTTTGTAATGTACTGATACCATCAGTAATAGACTTTTTCACTCCAAGCCCATTTAACTGTGCATACCCCTTCCAAAATGTACCTACTGCATCCCCAAGCTTTTCCAACTTGCATGCATAATTATATCCATCCTTTTTATCGCGCTCTTCTTTATTCGGTGCAAGATAAAGCTCTGCTAACTCTGCTAATCCCAATCGATTATTCTTGTTCACAAGTTGCTGCATACTATATACATAGTTAGGGTAATCATTATGATATTTATAAAATAGCCCCATCTTTTCCAGGTTGTACTCTTCACCACCATTTCTACGATCTAAGGCGTTCTTTAAAATTGTTTTATCATTTGCTGTCCTTACCAGTTGATTGATATTCTGATCCAAAAAGGTAGAATCGCCCGAATCACTAAAATCCACACGTGGCACACTCACTGAACTGAGATCTGCACCAAGAATATCATCGACTTCCAAATCAATATTGTCAAAGTCAAAATCGATAGCGGCCTTTAATTCATACCTATAGTACTCTTTTGCTTGAGTTTTTATAGAAAAGGAAAAAATAATAGCAGCGTTTATTCTCTCTGAAAGTTGACTTACCACCACATCAATCTCAGTATTAGCTTTAGGTGTACAGTCTATCTCCTCTTCAATCTTAGTTGAATCATGATTATTTTTAGCAAGAATGACATTATCCCCTACGGACACAGCCCCCTTACTAAAAACCATTACTTTATCCGAATCATTTTGCACTAAGATTTTTAAAGTTCCACTTTCAAAATCTATTGTAGACAAAACGACCTTATAACTATCCCGGTCTGCGATCACCAAATCATTAATATTTTTAGACAACTCAAATTCGGTCTTTTTTAACATTTCCTCATCTCCATCCGGTTAGTGCATCCTATTACATATGATTTATTGTGAAAATCTCCAATAATAGTTTTTATTTGCATTGTTTGCCTTAATCTGTTTCTTTTCCTTTATTCGTGAGTATACATAGCAACCAGCTATCGCAATTATAATTATCTCGGTCGAAACATAAAATCCTCCCAAAATAAGCAACAACCATAAAAACACCGCAATCAGAAGAAATGCTATTATTCCACCAACCGTCAAAGTAATATCCGCGTGCAATACCTTATATCCGATGTTCAAGTATAAATTTCCAAATTGAGCCCTAAAAAGAGTCGTTATCGGAGCCCCAGTTTCAAGTACATCTTCGGTATAAATCCCAAAAAGACCTATAGCGCCTAGCAAATAAGCTATAACACACCATACAAATCCCATTTTTTTGGCAAAAATATAGCATGAAATTAGTCCTAAAACAAAAGCCAGTATTATCATTCCACATTCCTCTCATAAAAGCTGTGCATTAAAATCATCCACAATTTTATCAATATTAGTAGTATTATCCTCCCGAATGTACTTAGTAACAACTGTCCCAGCCGGAATATAAGATCTATACCGTTCATGGTCATACGGAAAAATCACCACCACAGGAACATCTAATCTTTTCGACAAGCATGGTAATACTTCATGAAGCAAACCACTCCCATATGAAGATTCATCTATGGTTATTGGCGTGTTTTTCTTTGCGTTTAGAATGCTGGCATTAAGTTGTTGAATATATTCATGTCTTCCCATATTCTGTTTCCTTTTAGAAATCTACTCCTTCCAAATCCTCGCCTATAATCTGATTAAGCTCTGTCTCAGACACCTCGCCCAACTCCGGATACATATTGGCTATTCGCTTATGCTGATTTCTTACCGTCTTCTCATATAGGTTTCTTACATCACGACCATTTGCAAACCTTTCAGTTTTATTTTCACAATACACCTTGATTTTTTCCCTAACCGCAGCTGTACAAGTAGGGGTAGGAATGAATCCAGCTTTTCTACAAGTATAATTAAAAATGCTTAGCATTTCTTCTGGAGAATAATCTTCAAAATCTATAAAAGTGTTAAAACGGGATTTCAAACCCGGATTAGATGACAAAAACTTATCCATCTTATCAGTATAACCAGCCACAATAACAATTAGTTTGTCGCTGTTATCTTCCATTGCTTTCAGCAAGACAGATATAACCTCCCGGCCATAGTCATTGCTTCCTTGTCCATCAGCCAATGCATATGCTTCATCTATAAACAATATTCCGCCCATGGCTTGAGCAATTATTTCTTGAGTATTTCTTTCAGATTGCCCAATATAAGCACCCACAAGCTTTGACCTGTCTGCTTCAATTAGCTGTCCTTTAGCTAATATGCCCATTTTTTTATAAATCTGAGCTAATAACCTGGCAACTGTTGTCTTACCGGTTCCCGGATTCCCCCTGAAAACCATGTGGAGAGACATATCAGAATTCTCCATTCCTCTTCGCTCTCGTTCTTTTCTTACTTTTAATAATTCCAGCATTTCCTGAACATTGTTCTTAACACCTTCGAGGCCAATCATATTATTTAATTCCTGTATCAAATCCTCTAAAGTTTTTTCTTTCTCCTGTTCAGGCTTCTTTTCCTCCTTTAAATACCAGTACTTTTCATATATGGACTTATTGTCCAAACCTTTGTATTGGTCATTTCTACTCTTAATGTATTCCTCTAAACTTGAAAAAATACTTCTTATACACTCTTCACGCTTATCACCATTTTCCTTATCCAGGCACATAAAACAATCCAATATTGTCATATACTCCTTAAAGAAAATAGTTGTATATTCATCATGCTTGTTACTATCCAGTTTTAGTGACAACATAACACAATATGGAATATCCGCTATCCCACTAACCACTTGTTGGGGTATATTTTCAAAATTCTCTTTACTTATACCTTTTGAAAACTTCCTATATCCCTCAACATTCTGAACAAGTTCATCCTTGTGGTTTATAATATGCTCAATAAAATACATCTCAGATTCAGATAATGCATCCTCATAATCAGACGATATTTCTATCATCTTTTTTTGTAACTGAAGGTCGAAAATAGCAGCCAAACTCAAATTGCCTAAACCTTGAGGTTTTACTATCTGATTCTCATAGTCAATACAAAAATTTGATAATTCATTATAGGCATCATATGCCGCATCATATATTTTTTCCTGTCTTCCTTCTAACATCTCCATACCCTCTTTCTTTATATTCTCAAATCTGCCATATTGATATTCTCTTCATCATTGTCATATCTTTCATGTATTCTGAGTTTTGCCAAATTATTCATACACTCCTTAAAGCCTTCCTTATCAGTACTCGATATAGCTTCATCAGCTTTTTTTAACCAATAATTTGCTTGTTGTAAGTCTTTATATTTGGCTCTTTTATTGTCTTTATAAAATGTGTAATATTCATATTTTTGCCTTTCATAACTCGACCAAAAAACTCTGTTTGCTAATTCCTCAATTTTCTTGAAGAAGTGTAGTTTTATTTTTTCATTCTCCTCTTCCGTATATTTTTGCCTTAGTCTTTCAAATTCATCCCTGGCTTCTTTGCTTCCATATTCAGCAATGTCTTTTTCATAAAAATTGATTTTTTGCATCTCCTTTTTATACCTTGCGGAACTATGCATTTCACGGTCTATTTTTTTAATTTCAGACTCCAGCTTATGAAAATCCTCTAAAAATACCTGAGCTTCATCATTATCCAGGTTTTCTTTAAAACTATCTGCCTTTCGTTCAAGCTTTTCTAATCTCTCAGTAAACTGTCCTATCTCGATTCCATAATTTTCCAGTTTCTCTATCTTGCTCTTTACATGAGGTATTTCACCTTTTGCTTTTTCTATTTCTTTAGAAAAACTTGTGTATTTAGTCTTCCCCCCCATGATCTTTTCTTCAGTTAAGACAAAATCGAATTTAGGAATATAAGCAGAAACAGTAACTACTCTGCTAATATCCACATCAATAGCAATTTCTACTTCTTCCCCCTCAGCCAATGCCCTTGGCAAATCTTTCGAACTAACCTTTACCTCACCAATTAAATGGTTTGCATTGGGATTATAGGTATCCTCACCCTCGTATACCTTCAAAGTAAATTCATCATCTTCCCTGGGGTTCAATGTTTTATTCAATTTGTAATTTCCGTGTCCAACACTGGGAAGTCTTGTATTTTTCATGAGTAACCAATCAACAACATTCCCAATGAAATCTGAAGTCATAATTCCGATATTGAAAGGAAGAGGTGGTGCAGCAAGTTTTAATCCACCCCCAAAAACTATTGAAACAGTTGGAACCGCCAAATCGACCTCAGTTCCTGTCTTATCTATTGCGCTCATAACATATCTGTTTTCACCATCAGTACTATAAACGCTTACTTCGTACTCAAATACTCCAAGTTCTTCATCCAGTAATTCTGCCCATCCTCCTTGCCAAAGGCCGTCAACTTCGGAGCAAAATCTCACTTTGTCAATAATCCCCGCCGAATAGTTTACAAACTTTCCCACTACGGTTACGCTTGTTTCAGTAGTACTGTCATCATATGCTAATTCAGCACATATTCCTTCAGCATTTTCTATGGGGGCATTTTCATCGTCCCTGCCATTATCAGCATAATTCTGGTCAGCAAACATTGCCGCTCCCTTGGCAACAACAGTCATTGGATCCAATGAACAATCCAGTTCAACGCTAAACTCTTCCTGAAGTTTATTTCTTACCAAAGGGATAAATGTTGAACCACCAACCAGAATAATCTTTTTAAGATCAGCATCTCGTAAATGCGCTCCAATCAGTGCATCTCTCGCAATATCTATTGTCTCTTCAACTATATCATCAATGGCTTTGTCAAATTCTTCGCGATTTATCTCTAACTCAAATTCTATTTCTTCACCGTTATCATCTTCAACGTCGAATAATTCAAATATAGATTCATTCTGCTTAGACAATTCAATTTTGCATTTTTCTGTTTCAAATAATGCCTTTGCTCGAGCCTGCCCCCCTAGATCATTTGTTATACTGTATTTTTCCTTTAATTTTGGAAGTACAATTCTT
>JAEEGL016354392.1_pt1 | contig 11004 bp, 13 predicted proteins | sample 9134231 | NCBI WGS metagenome assembly JAEEGL01 (sample SAMN16246548, study PRJNA631951) | gut metagenome | biome: gut microbiome; feature: rumen; material: fiber-attached | host: Bos | place: Iran: Karaj | collected 2018-10 | reverse complement strand
TTCATCATGGGAAGCGGATGTATCGGCCTCATGACTCTCCTCGCCTGCAGATACAAAGGTGCGGAAACGGTCATTCTCTGCGATCTTGAAGACATCCGCCTTGAAAAAGCAATGGAACTCGGAGCCTCGGCCGTCATCAACAACGGGAAATGTTCAGAAGAAGAGTTCTATAACGAAGTCAGGCGCCTGACCGGCGGCGGCCCGCGGGTCGTAATCGAAGCAATCGGAAATGCGGTTACCATACGGCAGTCCGGAGAGCTGGCAAGGCGAGGCGGTGTCGTTGTGCTTCTCGGTACACCTCCTGAAGACATTATTCCGTTCAATATCCATGCAATCATGGATAACGAGGTGCAGATACGGCCAATTTTCCGTTATCGGTATATTTTCCCGGAATGCATCCGGGCAGCAGCTGCCGTCTGTCCGATTGAAAAGATCATCTCGGATCAATATGATCTGGACGATATTCAGACCGCATTCGATGATTCCATCTCCAGGAAAAATGAGGTTGTGAAAGCTGCGGTCCGTATCAATTGACAGGATACCCGCGGAACGGTTGTCTGTTCTGCGGATACCCGGGAGCTGTCATTCCTGCATCGGAATGAACGTCTGAAAAGGAGTTTTCATTATGCGCCTCCTGTTTATCCGGCACGGTGATCCGGACTATGAACTTGACGGCCTTACCGAAGCCGGGAAAATCGAAGCAGAACTGCTGGTTCCCCGCATGCAGCGGGAAGACATCACGGAATTCTTTGTTTCGCCTCTCGGGCGGGCAAAAGCAACCGCCCGGCCCACGCTGGAAGCGCTTGGCCGGACGGCTGTGGAATATGAATGGCTGCAGGAATTCTCTGTTCCTGTTCTGCGCCCCGACAAAGGCGGCGCTTACAGTTATGTACCATGGGACTGGCTTCCCGCCGACTGGCTGCAGGACCCGCGTCTGCTCGACCGCCTGCACTGGCGGGAGAATGAAATCATGGCAGCGGAAGACGTCGGCGGGAGGTATGACCGGATCACCGCCTCGTTTGACGCGCTGCTCGCTGAGCACGGATATCGGCGCAGCGGCCTTCTCTATGCCGCCGAACGGCCCAACGCCGATACGCTGGCCTTCTTCTGCCACTTCGGCGTTACCTGCGTGTTCCTCAGCCACCTGATGAACTGCTCGCCCATGGTGCTGTGGCAGGGCATGTGTTCCGCCCCCTCCTCGGTAACGACTGTTTACACCGAAGAGCGCCGCCCCGGCATTGCCTCCTTCCGCACCACGGCATTCGGCGATATCTCCCATCTGTACGCGAGACAGGTGGCGCCTTCCTTTGCCGCGCGATTCTGTGAGGTCAACGGTGACGGCACACGCACGGACTGAGCCCTCAGATCCCCCGTACGGCAATCCAGACAATCAGCAGCTGCGCTGCCAGAATGGCCGGCATACCGTAAACAAAATACCAGTGTTTTGTTTTATGGTGAAAGGCCCACATCCCGGCGATCGCGCCCACGCTGCCGCCGACTGCGGCAAGCACAAACAGAGCCTTTTCCGGGATACGCCACTTTTTCTTCTTTGCGCGCCGCTTGTCCTCGCCAAACAGGAAGAACGTCACCAGGTTTATTATGACAACATAGATTATGATGATCCAGACCATCATGTCCATTCCTCCCATGTGCCGGTCGGTTTCGTTTTACTTCCGATAGTCTTTTCGCAGAAAGAACACCCCGACGCCGCCGATCCCGATATGAACGCCGAGCACCGGCCCGATTTCCATCGTCAGAAACGAGCATTCGGGAAGCCGGGTTTTGATGAGCGCCTTCATCTTCTCCGCGGCGTCAATGTCATCGGCATGTGTGATGCCGATCATCTGGTTCGGGTATTCCCGCGCACGTTCAGCCACAATATCAGCGACTTTTTCCATGGCGTGCTTTGTGCCGCGGATTTTGTGGATTACCTCCATCTCTCCGTCATCCACATCAAGAACCGGCTTTATCCCGAGGAGACTTGCCGTGTATCCCAACGTTTTGGAAATACGCCCCCCGCGGATCATCCAGTTGAGATCGGTAATTACGAAAACGTGTTCGATATTTGCGATCATATCCTGAATCACTGCCGTAAGAGGATCAAACTCTATCCTGTTCATTGCCTCTTCCGCAGCGCGCATGGTTATGATTCCCGTTGCAAGGGATCCGCCGCGGGAATCGATTGCGGCGATCCGCCGGTCCGGGAATTCCTCCTGCAGCTCGTTCAGGACTGTGTGAACAAGATGAAACGTGCCGGACATTTTTGCGGAGAACCCGATGTAAATGAGGTCTTCCCCGGCTTCGAGCCGCTTCCGGAGCGCCGCTTCGGTGTCATGATAGCTGACCTGAGCCGTTTTCGGCACAATGTTCCGGCGCATGTACGCATACACTTCATCGGTGCTTATTTCTATACGATCAAGATATTCCTTCCCTTCAATGATCACATGCAGGGGCAGAATATCAATGCCGTATTCGTCCGCAATATTCTGCGGAATATCTGTTGTACTGTCTGTTACAATCCGTATCATCCTGATCACCTCGTCAAAACGGAAGCAGCTTTTTACATACCAATACCATACCCTTTATATTCTTTACCGCTGTAAATATCGCCCCGCGGCCAAAGGCGCTGCCGTTCAGAGGAAGGCTTTGATCTCGTCCGCGATAAACCCGGGCTGCTCAACGGGAACCATGTGAGAAGCGTTGGCGCACTCGATCACCTTTACGGTGGACTTGCTGTGCTGCGAAATAAACTCCGTTCCCACTTCCTTCGGGTACAGGCCGTTCTCCGGATAGAAATAGAGCACCGGCACCGTCAGCTTATCCATCGCGCCGCGGAAGTCCGCACGGAACATCGACCACCACATCAGCGCCAGGATACGCCGGTCATTAATGCCGATCAGACCCGGGCGGATCAGCATGGCCAGCTGCTCCGGGAAGGTCTGGAACACCGGCAGCACTTCCCCGTAGAAGCGATAGAGGAACTTGTCGAAATCATCGCAGATGAGATCCATTTCCTCTTCCAGAACGGCAAGCGTCTTGTTCACTTTGCGATAGCCCCAGCTCCACTCATCGTCGTTGAGAAGCTTCGGACTCATGTCGATAAAGACGCATTTCTTAATGTTGTCGCACCCGAACTGGTCGATATAGCTATAGATGGTCATAGCGCCCATGCTGTGGCCGATCAGCACAACGTCCTTCAGCCCAAGCGCCGCGATCAGGTCATGCAGATCACGCCCAAGCTGCTGCATGGTCAGGCCTTTGTCACAGGTGGAAGACGCGCCGTGTCCGCGCTGGTCATAGCTGATCACACGATACTTCCCTGTCGCCATCAGGGCCTGAATGATGGGATCAAAGATTTTGCTGTTGGAACTCCATCCGTGTGCAAAGACAATGGGCTCCCCTGCGCCGCGGTCATCGTAGTAGAGCTGTGCATCGTACAGCAGGGTAGAAAATGTTGCCATCAGATATTGCCTCCTTCTTCGTTGTTCCGGGTATTCCGGTTTAATGACAGGTTCAGTATATAACCAAACAATATAAAAATCAATGTATGTTGAACAAACGGAGAATCCCCGCGAAAGATGAATAAAACGCTATTTGTTGACAGATATCTGCTCCTGCGATATGATTGTATCAACTTTTTTGTTTTTTCTTTTCCGGTGTGACAGTTCTGTGATGATCCCTGTGCTATGATCTGCCCGTAAACAAGAAAAAAACAAATTCTATAAAAAAAACAGGAGGAAAATACAATGAAAGATATGAACAAGCTCAATGACGAGGTACTGGAGAATGTTTCCGGCGGAATGCTCACGCAGGATGAAGCGCTGGAAAGAGCAATGACGCATGCGGGGCTCACGAAGGGCCAGGTCGATTTTGTCAAGAGGGTTGAACTGGACTGGGAGCGCGGCAGGAAGGTCTATGAGATCACATTCTACCAGGGCGGTTTTGAGTATGAGTACGATGTGGATGCTGAGGACGGTTCCATCCTCAAGTTCGACAAGGATTGGGATTAAGCCCGAAGATAAAGCATCCGCCTGAAAACAGAAAAGGGAGCTGCAGCAAAACGGGAATTTTGTGCAGCTCCTTTTTCATGCTCTGTCTGTCCTCCGCAGGCTTTCCGCTCATTCCAGTATCATCCGGACATGCGGGATGCCATCCAGCAGAAAAACATCGGAGATCTGCCGGAAACCCTGTTTCTCATACAGCCCTTTTGCATACGTCTGCGCTTCAAGATAGATTGCATCGGCGCCGAATATCTCTCTGGCGGCCCGGATGCCTTCCGACAGGATTCGGCTTCCGAGGCCGATGCGTCTCTTTACCGCTGTCACGCGCCCGATCGCGGCATGCTCATTTTCGACTCCCCGGTTCAGAACCCTCAGATAGGCCTCTATTCCGTTCTCCCCTTCCAGCCATACATGGAGCGCCTCCTGATCCAGATCATCCAGTTCCATATATGGGCAGTTCTGTTCCACCACAAACACGGAAACGCGGAGCTTCAAAATGGAATACAGCTCGTCCCTGGTCAGCTCGTTATATCGTTTTATATGGAGTATTTCTTCTTTATTCATCATCGTTTCCATGTATGAAAGTGTTCACGATCCACCGCGGCCGGGACTTGTCTCATGTGTCCGGCACAGCGCGGACAGCGTGGAAAACAGCCCGCCGTTGTCAATCACCTCGCAGTTCTGTCCGTCGTTCCAGAACAGATCCGTTGTTTCGAATACCAGGCTTACGGTGTCGCCGTCTTTCCAGGTGAATGTCAGCCAGTATCCGCTGTCCTCAACCGACAGTTCGCTTTCATCCCCGATCCGGACACCGGAGAGCCTGCGGCATACCATGCTGATCCAGGATTCTTCTTCTGTTTCGACTCTCACATCGCCGAGGATTTCATATTCCAGGTGAATCGGCAGCTCGCCCGAGAAGAGCTTTTTCAGGTTCTCAAAATCCGAAAGCGCCCTGCCGTCCTCTGCGCTTATTATCCCGCCGTCCCACGTGTTGATTCCGCCGAATTCGAGGATATCCGTATATCCGAGTGCCGCAAGCTTTTCGGCGGCCTGTTTGCTCCGGTTTCCGCTTCGGCAGTATACAAGGATTGTCTGCTCCGGAAGCGGGAGATCTTCCGGCGGGAGATCTGATATTGTTTCAACAGGGACACAGACAGCGCCCGGAATATGTCCTGCGTTATACTCATCCCGTGTTCTGACATCGAGGATCATGTAGGGTGTCTTCTCCATCACGCGCTTTGCTTCTTCCTGCGTAATGGATTCCCATCCGGGTGCCTCAGCCCGCGCCCCGTCATACCCGTTCTCTGCGGCCAGCCTGTAGCATTCCTCAGCCTTCTGCTTTCCCAGGGCAGAAATGTCATCCGTACAGGGGTTGCCGACAACCAGCAAGCCCTTCTCATACATTTGGCCGAGACGGTAATAGCCTTCACCGTCCCCCTGAAGCCCGGCACGGCGGAACAGCTGCGCCGCTTTTTCATATTCGGGCGGCTCCGTCTGAAGCAGGGTATCCCCTTCCTCAATCAGGGATGAACTTGCATAAGCGGGGATTCCGGCAAAAAAGTTCAGGATCAGCAAGGCGGTCACGAGAATCACAAAAACCGCGTTTCGGAATCGATTCTGTATTCTTTTTGATACTGCACCAGGACACATCTGCTTCGCCACCCCTTAATCCTTACAGGTTTGCTCCGACAGCCGCATTATACCAGTCCAGGGCCTCTTCGTAAACAGATAATCGTGAACAGAACTGCTTCCGGTTCTTCTGTATGAAGCCGGAAGCAGTTCTGTATTTCTGCCCTGTGACTTATGAGTAGTATTTGTCTGCGTGATACTGAAAAAGCGCTTTGATCACGGAGGTTATATTGCTGACGGAAACGGTTGCCCCGCTTACGGCGTCAGGCTCAACGGTTTCGATGACGTGGCCGTAACCTTCCCACTCGTCATACTGGGCTTTGGTTGTCCCGACCAGCTTCTGGATGAAATGCTCATCCATGTATTCCGGTGTGTAGTCAGGGTGCCCCATAACCGGATTCGAATCGCCCCACAGCCCCACGGTAGCCCCGTCCAGCTCTCCCAGAGAAATCTGGCGGATCTTGGCCTCCGCTGCTGTCTCCTTTGTATTGAGAAGCTCAATATACATGACCGAACGATAGTTTGTCTCCGGGCCGCGGCAGGTGCACGAAGTATACGCCACCTGATAGCGGGTGAAGGTCTTGTTGCTGTTCTCAAAAAGGATGACCGCTTCAAGATCACTGGGCGTGCCGCCGCTTGCGTACTGGGTATAGGGGATGGTATCAAATTCGGCATACGCCGGGATGCAGAGCGCCGCTGTAAACAGCGCAATCAGGCACAACAGGCACACCAGCGTTTTCTGTTTTCTCATCGGCGGAAATCAGGCAACAGGATGCAGGCGGGAGAAGTCAATCAGCGCATAGTCGGCGCGCCAGGTGCAGAAGTAGTCGTTATCGTTGGCATCTTCGGCATACTGAACCAGCTCTACAGCGTGATCACCCTGATAGGACCAGTTGCCGCCGACATTGTACAGCAGCTCGGGATCCCAGCCGAGGAAGATGAGCAGGGACTTGGTCATGCCGGCATATCCGCCGCCGCCGCACATCAGGAAGATGGCCTTGTCCTTCGGGAAGCAGTCCTCAAGAACGAGCATGGACTCCTCATAATTGGCTTCCGCCGAGGCGATGCTGCCGTCCTCGTCCCAGGTCAGGGTAAAGAGCGTATCGCCGTCATAGGCGCCTGCGACCGGGAGCTCGGAAAGCGTAGCCAGATAGGGGTAAGGAACAATGCGGAAGCCTTCCACCGTGGAAGCGAGATCCGCATTGCCGCCGATGGCTGCATAGTCCGCCGGGTCAAAAAGCATGCGGACGTCACGGTACACGACATCGTCACGGCCAAGGTAGTCGTCCAGCGTCTCCATGTTGATGTTCTTGTCAACGCCGAACATGTCCGTCTCATCGGGTTCGGCTGCAGGAAGCGCATCGGCGAACGCAGCGCAGGTGAGACTCATCAGAAGAACCAGAATGAGAAGAAGTGAAGCCAGTTTCTTCATATGTTGTTTACCTCCTCAGTATAGATTTTTGAAAAACCAGCATATTTATTTTAGAGGAAAACCGGACTGCTGTCAACCAACGGTGCAGGTGTGTTTCCCATACCTGAGGATGAATGCCGAAGCAGCAGCTGCAGTGTTTGAAAGCCTCTATTTTGACGGAAGCTCTGCCGCAATTGCGGCCCCGATAATCATAACGCCTCCTGTCAGCGCAAACAGGCTGAACGGCTCTCCCAGGAAGAAGACGGATATAATCACGGCAACGATGGGATCCGCATATGAGAAAAACGCGACGCTGGCGGAAGGAATCCGGACAATCAGGGAAAAGTATGCGATGTAGGCTGCGCCTGTCATCACGACACCCAGCAGAAGCAGCAGGATGATCCCCTTCGCATCTATGGTGCAGGCGCTCAGATCCGTTGTCACCAGAATATAGCCGGTCATGATGATCGCTGCCGTACAGAGCTGAACAAAGGTTCTCATCAGCGGGTCTCCGTCGGGGAACCTTTTATTGATCAGGATGACCGCGGCGTAGCCCAGCGCGCCGAGCAGGGCGAGGAGCACCCCTTTTATCTCCGAAAAGGCGGGAAGGCCGTTCTCTGCGACGCCCGAGACAAAGATCATCCCGATAAACGCGGTCACGATACAGATTGCTTTCCGGACCGTCAGCCGCTCCTTCAGCAGGAGCGCAGCCCCGAGAATCACAATTACCGGCGTGATGTAATAGCAAAGCGTTGTCGTCGCAATGGTGGTGTACCGGTAGGAGGCAAACAGCCCGATCCAGTCAACGGCAAGGAACACGCCGCTGACCAGCATCGGGGCAAAGAATTTTCCGCATTCCTTCCAGTTTTTCTTCCGGGAGAACAGAAGAAACAGCAGCAGGGAGCAGGCAGAGATAACGGCCCTTGCCCAGACGATCACAACCGTCGGAAGGGTGATCCCGCGCACCACCAGGCCGAGACACCCATAGGCGCACATCAGCAGCAAAAACTCAATCTTCAGTTTTGTCATGCTTCGTTCCGTTTTCATCGATCTGCGCCTCCGAACCGTCAGCGGCCGGCGTATCCCTTTCGTTTCTTCGCTTCCTCAATCAGATTCTTCGCTTCCTCAAATGCCTGCGGAAGATAGTCCGACACATCGGTCTTCCCTTCTTTTTCCCTTGCCTTAATCTCCTCCCAGTTATAAAGAACCTCTTCTGTCCCGCTGACATGCAGATCACCAAAGACGTGCGGATGCCGCCGGATCATTTTCTGCGAGATTCCCTTCACAACATCATCGATCGTGAAAAGGCCCTCTTCCTCGGCAATCTGCGCGTGCATGACCACCTGCAGCAGCAGATCCCCAAGCTCCTCTTTCAGATTCTCCGCGTTGCCGGCTGCATCCAGCACGTTAATCCCGCAGATGACCTCTGCGGCTTCTTCGATGCATTCCGCTTTCAGGGAGGCATGCGTCTGCTCCCGGTCCCACGGACATCCATCCTCACCGCGAAGCCTCGCAACGATATTTTTCAGTTCATCAAATGATTCCATTTCGCCGTTCGCTTTCTGAATATAGAATTCTGATGTGGAAAACGCGGAACAGGCAGGATCCCGGCTTATCCGGCGTGCGGATAAGTTCCCGTCAGCGCAGTTTCTCCTCAATCGCCTTCATGGCCTGTTCCGTCATGCCGTTTGCTTCCAGGTACGCCTGCGCGCCGGCCTTCAGATCGACGCCGTCAAGCGGCGCTCCATCTTCAAGCCCGCACACGACACGCATCATCTCGATCACGTTGTTCTCCGCAATCATATCGTATTTCTCGGTGTCTTCTTCCACGCCGTAATAGTTCATATACGTGAGCATATAGTCCTTAATGATATCGTCCGGCGATGCTCCGCAGAGCATTTCCAGCAGCATCACCGCAAAGCCGGTGCGGTCCTTGCCTTCCTTGCAATGGATCAGGAATGGCGTCTCCCCTTCCGCGAGGAATGTAAGTCCCTTGACCAGATCTTTGCCGAACGATTCGTTCGTAAAGTCAATCGGCATCCCCAGCGCAATGACGTTTCCTTCTTCATAAAGCTTCTCATAATAAGGGGACGCATAGTCTTCTGCGGCTATTGATTCGCTTATCTGTTCGTCGGTATCCGCCATGTTCATGACTGTCCGGATGCCGGCTTCTTCCGTAAGCCTGTCCGCATAGGCATCACGGCCGGCTTCGTTTCGAACCGGAGAGGCAGCGCGGTACAGCTTTTCAGGGCCGATATTGCCCATCTCCACGTAGCGGAAGTTGGCGAACACCGCTTCATCGCCATTATAGTCTTCGATGTCATTGGTATAGACCAGGTTGTTGATCTCCTGAATCTCCAGTGCCCCGGCCTTTTCCTCCAGCGTCAGGGTCACGGGATCGCCCGGCCCGACGCCCGCGGCTGCTGCAAACTGCCCATAGTTGATGGCACAGGTAACGGTGTCTTCGCCCGGATAGGCGACCAACACGTATTCCTCTCTGTCCACATAGTATCCGTTCAGATAAGGCATGCTGCCTTTATAGCTGCCCGCCTTGACCGCAACGATATCCCCCAGATCAAATCCCGCGGCGGTGAGATCTTCCGGCGAAACGTCCAGCTTGAGGTTTCCGAATGCATTGATGGTCTGCACGGAAGCCTGAACAGTCGGCGTCTCCGCGCAGGCCGGTGCCATGGCGGAAAGCAGGCACACGCAGGTGAGCAGAACGGCTAATACATTCCGCAAGCTTTTTCTGTTCTTCATACTGCTTTTAAACCCCTTCCTGATTGACCCCGGCTGTTCCGCCGGGCACGGTTCTTATGTGCGCAATATACCACAGGGAGCCGTATAAAACAAGCATACAGGTTTCTGTATGTTTCCTGCCGGCGGCAGAACGCCGCGCCATGCAGCTTCTGTATCTTGCGCGGCCCTGGCAGGCATCTCTGAAGCAATCTGCCGCCCGTAAAGGGCGGCAGATTCTTCGCGCGGTCATATGTTCCGCAAAGTATGCTTCACTCAGAACAGTTCATAGGAAACGCGTTCCCACATGGCTTCTGCATCATAAATCCCGTACACAATGAGCGTGATATACTCGTTTTCTGTAACAGGCGCAATGATGCCCGTATAATCTTCGGTCTCATACATGAGATAGCCGTCCTTCTCCTCAAGCGTCTCATCGTCGGCATGCGATTCCATTATCAGGGCGTAGTCAGTTTCATTCAGGAGAGTCCCGTACACATCAAAGTCCCCCTCCGGGGTATCCTCGTTGAACAGATAGAACGCACTGGGCAAAAACCGGGCTGACCAGCCGTACTTCAGATCGAGCGTCACGTCGACAAGAAGGTTGTCGTCCTTGATGTCAGCCAATACGCCGGACGCGGTCTGCACAGGATCGGCAAAACTATAGTCCTCCAGCTCATAGGAAACACGCTCCCACACGGCATCGGCGTCCGCGCTGGGATCGACCATGAGCATGATATGCAGATCTTCTCCGACTGGCGCCGCAAAAGTTGTTCTGCCGTCAGACTCCGTAAAAACGACATACCCGTCTTTGTCCGCACGCTCGCTGTCGGCATGGGCCTCAGCAAGGGAATCGAACGCCTCGTCGCTCAGAAGCGTGCCGTAGGCCATGAAGTCGCCCTCATTGTTATAGGCAGGCTGATCGAACAGGTAAAAAGCCATCGGATGGAATCCCACCGACCATCCGTCTGACACATCAACCATCACACGGACAACATCCCCGCTGAATCCTTCCTCCAGAATGCCGTACGCAACCTGCGCAGGTTCCGCAGAAGCCACAGAGGACATGCTCAGAACCAGGATAAAAACCAACGCAAAAACAGTGATACGCTTCATCGTAAAACCTCCTGACAGAATCAGAGTCTTGAGAATTCTTGTTCCGGTATCCGCTTCCTGCTTGCCGGACGGCTGCATTATACCAGTTCATAGCCTCTCCGTAAAGAAATA
>JAEEGL015637131.1_pt1 | contig 11004 bp, 7 predicted proteins | sample 9134231 | NCBI WGS metagenome assembly JAEEGL01 (sample SAMN16246548, study PRJNA631951) | gut metagenome | biome: gut microbiome; feature: rumen; material: fiber-attached | host: Bos | place: Iran: Karaj | collected 2018-10 | reverse complement strand
CCCCGTTCGCCCACCAGGGTGTCGTAGCCCTTCTCAAAACCCATGATGACGTCGTGGACGGCGGCGATGCGGGCCGCCTGCTCCACCTCCGCGTCGGAGGCGGTGGGGTTCACGATGCGGATGTTTTCCCGAATGGTACGGGAGTAGAGGAAGGGCTCCTGCAGCACGATGCCGATGTTCCGCCGGAGGCATGCATGATCGATGTCGTTGATATCCACGCCACCGATGGTGATTCTGCCTCGTGTGCAGGTGTAGAGCCGCTGCAGCAGCTGCACGAGGCTGCTCTTGCCGGAGCCCGTAGCGCCCAGGATGGCCACCGTCTCGCCGGGCTTCACGGTGAAAGAGATGTCCTTGAGCACGTCGTCGGGGGCGTCATAGCCGAAGCACACATGGTCGAAGCAGATATCCTTCGTCATATCCACGGTCAGCGCTTTGCCCGGTTCCTTTTCCGGCGCTGCGTCCATGATCTCAGAAAGACGCTCCAGGGAGATGGAGGCCTTGCCCATGTCGGCCAGGATGCGGCCCAGCTGTCGGACCGGCCAGGTGAGCATGGCGGTATATGTCGAGAAGAGGGTCACGAGACCCAGCGTCATGGTGCCCTTGGCGCAGAAGTAAATGCCCGCGGCCAGAGAGATGCCGATCTGGGAAAAGCCCACCGCGTCGGACAGGCCCCAATAGCAGCCCAGAAGTTTGTTCAACCGAATGTTGGCGTCCCGCGTCCTGGCGTTCAGCTTGGACAGTTTCTCATACTCGGCTCGCTCCTGGCCGAAAGCCCGAACGATGCGCACGCCGGTCAGATTCTCCTGCAGCGCGGCGGAAAGCTGGCCTTCCGCCTCGTCCGCATCCTTGAAGTACCGCTGCACATAGCGGAAGTAGACGAAGGAGGACACGGCGAGCAGGGGCAGGGTCACCATGGAGATAAGGGCCATGGGCACATGGATGCGCAGCAGGATCACCAACGCTGTGAAGAACATGACCGCGGTCCGCAGGATGTCCATCATCTGGACGCTCAGAAACCGCCGCACCGTCTCCACGTCGGAGGTGCATCGCTGGACCAGATCGCCGGTGGACACATGCTTATGGTAGTCATAGGGCACGGCGTTGATGTGCGCGTACAGCTCGTCTCGGAGGTTTTTGGCCATGCCTTCGGAAGCGTACGCCGTGGACCTGCGCCGAAGGTACGTGAAAAGCCCGTTCAGCACGGTAAAAAGCAGGTAGGCAGCGCCGCAGAGAATCAGGTGTTCGGCGAAATATTCCCGCCCGCCCAGCCGTTCCACCAGCCGGAAGATGGGTTCAGGGATATGGGGATCCACGCCCCGGATCACATAGTCCAGCGTGAAGCTGGTCACAAAGGGCGCCAAATATACGCAGACGGCGGCCAGCAGCACGAACAGGGCGGACAATATCAGATATCCCCAGTAGGGGCGCAGTACCCGAAAGAACAGGCGCCAGGGGGATCGCTTTTTTATCTTCGGTGTTTGTTCCATTCTATACCTCAATTATCTAAAACATATCCTGTGGATTGATCTCGATCTTCAAAAAACCATCCTCCCGGTGGGCGGTCTCAAAGTCATACACGGCGTGAAGAGCCTGGGGAAGCCGCTTGGTCCGGAGGAGCTTCACCAATATCTGATACCGGTTCTGCCCGGCGATACGGGCAATGGGAGCGGGGGCGGCGAGCAACAGCAGCAGGTCGCCCTGTCCGTCTGCGCCGAGGGCTGTTTTTATGTCCGCCTCCAGCACCTTGGCGTATTCCTTCCCTCGTTCGATCAGGGCGTCCTCGTTTTCACCGGAGAGCAGCAGCCGGATGAACAGGGAGAAGGGAGGGTAGAGGCATTTTTTTCGCTGAGCGATCTCATACTGGTAGAACCCTGCGTAATCCTGGACCCGGGCAAATTGGAGCACGGGGTGATCGGGCACATAGGTTTGCATGACCACCTGTCCCGGGCTCCTGTCCCGCCCCGCCCGACCGGAAACCTGGGTCAGGAGCTGGAAGGTCCGTTCGCCGCTGCGGTAATCGGGGAAGTTCAGCGTGGTGTCGGCGGCGATCACGCCCACCAGCGTCACGTTGGGGAAGTCGTGGCCTTTGGCGATCATCTGCGTGCCGATGAGGATCTGAGCATCTCCCCGCCCGAAAGCGGACAGGATCTGTTCATAGGCGTCCCGATGGGCCACCGTATCCGCATCCATGCGGGCCGTGCGCGTGCCGGGGAACCATTTCTGTATCTGTTCCTCCACCTGTTCCGTACCGATACCAAAGTATTTGATGAAGGGCTTGCCGCAGTTGGGGCAGACGGACGGCAGCGGTTTTCGAGCTCCGCAGTAGTGGCAGCGGACCGCGTTCTGCGCTTTATGGTAGGTCATAGAGATGTCGCAGTTGTCGCAGGTCAACACATAGCCGCAGGCTCTGCAGGAGACGAAGGTGGAGTATCCTCGCCGATTGAGGAACAGCATGGCCTGGTGCCCCTGCCTTAGGCATTCTCCCAGCTTTGAAAGCAGCAAGGAGGAAAAGATGCCGTTGTTGCCGTTCAAAAACTCAGCCCGCATATCCGCGATGGTCACCGTGGGCAGGGGCCGTCCCCCCACCCGATGCTTCAGCTCTATGAGCGTATAGCTGCCGTTCAGGGCACGGTAATAGCTCAGCAACGAGGGCGTGGCGCTGCCCAGCAGGAGCCTGCCTTGGCTCATCTTGACCCGCCGCCGGGCGATATCCAACGCATGATACCGGGGCGTGATTTCGCTTTGATAGCTCGATTCGTGCTCCTCGTCGATGATGATGAGGCCCAGGTTTTCCACGGGCGCGAACACGGCGCTGCGGGCGCCGATGACGATGGAGGCTTTGCCCAGGCGGATGCGCCGCCATTCGTCGAACCGCTCCCCGGCGGAAAGGCGGCTGTGGAGCACCGCGATCCTGTCCCCAAAGCGGGCGGCAAACCGGCCCACGGTCTGGGGCGTCAGAGCGATCTCCGGTACCAGCACGATGGCGCCCTGCCCTCTTTGCAGACACGCTTCGATACACCGCAGATACACCTCCGTCTTGCCGCTGCCCGTGACGCCGTACAGCAGGGCTGTCTGGCCGGAAGAGAGGGATTCCACATCGGTCAGGGCTTGATCCTGTTCCGGGGTGAGCTCAGGGATGTTTACCTGCTGCGCGCCGTACTCCGGACGGCGGAACACAGTGAAGCTGCTCTCCGACAGCACCCGCTTTTTGAGCAGAGCGGTGATGGCCGCCGAGGCGCCGGGCACAAACGCCTGGATGTCCCGCACAGACATGGGCTGGCCGGTTTTTTTGAGCAGGGCCACCACTTCCGTCTGCAGATGGGATCTGGATGCAAAGTCGGCGGCAGGATCGGCAAGATACACGATCCGCTCCCGCTTTTCATGGATGCGGCTGCCCCGAAGCTGGGCCGGGATCATGAGCCGAAGGGCGTCCACCAGCAGACAGTGGTAGGCCTCCTGCATCCATTCGGCCAGAGCGATCTGCGACTGCAGCAGCACCGTGTAGGGCTCCAGGCAGGAGAGCACGTCCTTGACGGACACATCCTCTCCCAGTCCGCTTTTTTCCGAGACGGACAGGACAAAACCTTCCTTCACATGGTTGCCCTGCCCAAAAGGAAGGAGCACATGATGGCCGGGAAGGACCTCCAACCCCTCGGGGATGCGATAGGTGAATGCCCGATCCACCGCCGCGTGAGCGATATCCACGATCACCTTGGCAAACATCCGATCCCTCCTTTCGGCGTGCGTTTCACTCATGTAAAGAATGCCCGCTTCGTAACTTGGTGCGAAGCGGGCCAGGTCAGTGTAGGATCTCCTTACGCCTCCTTGGAGGGAATGACGATGAGCTTATCCTCATACAGCTCTTCCACAGCCATGGACAGGGGCTTGTTGTTCCCCAGGGTGTCAGGATCATCCTGCAGTTGACGGGCCCGGTTGGCGACAGCGGTCACCAACTGATAACGGGAACCGGCTTTCTGAGCCAATTCCATGACCGGCGGACGATTCATCATAATGGTTTACCTCCCAATTTCCTCGATTGCTTCCGTCAAATATGCGCTGCGGCCGGTGCGACACCGTTCCGCTTCCAAAATGGCCTCCAGGTGGTGAACGGCCTTGTCGATCATGTCGTTGACCACCACATAGTCGTAATGAGGGATCATCTTGATCTCCTCAAAGGCGGTGGCAAAACGTTTCTCCACCTGCTCCATGGTCTCCGTGCCCCGGCCGATGAGACGGGATTTGATCTCGCTCATGCTGGGGGCGGTGATGAAGATCAGCACCGCGTCGGGGAAGGCCTGCTTCACCTTCATGGCGCCCTGGACGTCGATCTCCAAAATCACGTCGTACCCTTCCGAGAGCTGCTGTTCCACAAAGGTACGGGGGGTGCCATAGTACTTGCTGCCGAACACGTGGATATATTCCAGAAACTCGCCCCGATCCACCATGCCTTTGAACTCCTCCTCCGTTTTGAAGAAGTAGTGGATGCCGTCGATCTCTCCGGGACGGGGCGCGCGGGTGGTGGCGGACACGGACGTTTTGATCCGGCTGTTGCGCTCCATGAGGGCCTTGACCAGCGTCCCTTTGCCCACGCCGGAAGGCCCGGAAACGACCAATAGTAACCCGTTTCTCTGCTCTTTCATGGGATTCCCCTCTCTCATTCGATATTTTGGATCTGCTCCCGCAGCTTTTCGATCTCAGCCTTGCAGAGCAGCACGATGCTGGTGAGCTCCGCGTCGTTGGCCTTCGATCCGATGGTGTTGCACTCCCGATTCATCTCCTGGACCAAAAAATCCATTTTCCGGCCCACGGGCTCGCCGGCTGCCAGCAGCTCCCTGAAGTGGATCAGGTGGGTGTTGAGCCGCACGATCTCCTCGTCGATGGCAGCCCGATCAGCGAAAATTGCCACCTCTGTGGCGAGACGGGACCGGTCCACCTCGGTCTCGCCGAGCATTTCCTCGATGCGGGCGGTGAGCTTCGTCCGGTATTCCTCCGCAACGGCGGGAGCCCGTTTCTCGATGGCGGCGGCAAAGCCGGTCATGGCGTCCATGCGGGCAGACAGATCCAGCTTCAGCCGTTCGCCCTCCTTAAGACGCATGGCCTTCAGGTTTTCGATGGCCATGGTCATGGCTTCCCGGCCCAGATCCGCCAAAGCCTGCTGATCCTCGTCGGCGGGCAGGATGGTGGTCACATCGGGCAGAGTCAGGGCTCGAGACAGGGTGAGATCGTCCGTCAGACCCAGGTCTTGGGCGCTCTCCCGGGCGGAGGCAAGATAGGCCTTGAGCAGGGCTTCGTCCACCCGAACGGTCTTTGCGTCGCTCCGAAGGTTCCGGTAGTTGACGAACACATCCACGTGGCCTCGGCTCAGGGCGTCGTTGAGGAGCTTGCGCAGGCTGTCCTCCAAAAAGGAAAGCTGGCGGGGCAGTTTCATGCCGATATCCAAGAACCGGTTATTGACGCTTTTGAGCTCAATGGTGAGCTCGCGGCCCTCTTTGGACGCCATACCGCGTCCGTATCCGGTCATGCTGTACATAAGCTACCTCCCAAAACTATATCATTATAGCATGGAAACGCTTATCTGTGCAAGTACCAATCTTATGGCAGGAACGCGTCGTACAAAGCGTCCTCACGGGGCGGATCGATATCGGTACCGTCGATATCGGAAAAACCGGATCTCGCCACGGCGCCGATCACGGCGGCGGGGATGCCGGCCTGACGCAGGGCCTCCGTCATGGCGGCTCCATCCGGGCAAGCGATGAGCAGGCTCCCGCTGCCCAACAGGCGCAGAGGGTCGATCCCGGCGGTTTCAGCAATGCGGCGGGTGGCCTCCGTCATCGGTATTGCACTTTTATCCAGCCGCAGCCCCAGGCCTCCGGCGTAGCAGATTTCCCAGGCCGCCCCCAGGATCCCGCCCTCGGTGACGTCGTGCATGGCATGGCAGCCGTGATCGAGGGCCACCTTTCCTTCGGGAACCACGGAGAGCAGGGAAAAATATCCCTCCGCCTCCTGCAGCAGCGAAGAGGGCAGGGCGGACAGCCTGTCCCCATGCTCGGTGGCCAAAATGGCCGTTCCCTCCAAAGCGGCGGTCTTGGTCATCACCAGGTCGTCCCCGGGCCGTATCCCGGTCAGCTGCCTGTCTTTAGGCATCCGGGCGACCACGCTGGTGCAGGTAATGGGCCGGGTCACGGCGTCGGTGAACTCGGTATGCCCGCCCAGGATGTCCACATGGGCCACACGGGCGGCGGCGGCAAGATCGTCTGCAATGCGGCCGATCCTCTCTGTGGGATAGTCCGGCGGCAGCAGGAGCGTCACCAGCAGGCCTACGGGCTCCGCGCCCATGCAGATGGCGTCGTTGCAGTTGACATGAACGCTCAATACCCCCAGGCTTGTATCCCCGGAGGAGGTGATGGGGTCCATGCTCATGACGATCAGATCGCCCCCCATGTCCAAAGCGGCGCAATCCTCACCCACCCGGGGCACGGTCAGGGACTCGGGACGAATCTTTCTGAACTTTGACAGGATCAGCGATTCCAGCTCGCTGTTTTCCAGTTTTCCGATCCTCATTTCAACCAATCCAATAGCGTTTGTTCGTCGATCACGGGGATGCCCAGCTGCTGGGCCTTGGTGAGCTTGCTGCCCGCGGCCTCGCCGGCCAAAACGTAGTCGGTCTTCTTGCTGACGCTGCCCGCCGCCTTGCCGCCGTGATTCTGGATCAGATCCTCCGCTTCCTTCCGGCTCAGGGTGGGGAGGGTGCCGGTGATGACGATGGTCTTGCCGCTGATGGGAGAATCCGTGGCCGCTCGGTCCGCCGCCGGGGAGACCCCGTAGGCGATGAGATCGTCGATCTGGCGGCTGATCCGCGGGTCATGGAAGAAGGACAGCACGCTCTCCGCCACGATGTCGCCCACGTCCTCGATGGCGATGAGCTCGTCAAAAGTGGCGTTGCGGAGCTTATCCAACGAGCCGAAGGTCAGCGACAGGTCCCGGGCGGTCTTCACGCCCACGTTGGGGATGCCCAGGGCGTTCAGGAAGGCGCTGAGGGGCCGATGCTTGCTGTTCTCCAGAGCGGTGAGCAGGTTTTGAGCCTTCTTCTCTCCGAACCCTTCCAGCTGCAGCAACCGCTCCCGCCGCAGGGTGTACAGCTCTGGGATGGTGGCCACGTTCAGCTCATGGAACAGCTGTTCAGCGGTCTTGTCCGCAAAGGTGTCGATGTCCATGGCGTCCCGGCTCGCGAAGTGAGCGAGGCGGGAGATGATCTGGGGCCGGCAGGAGAGGGGGTTGGTGCAGTAGAGGTGCACGCCCCGATGCTCCACGTGGGCGCCGCAGAAGGGGCAGACCGTGGGTTTCTCCACGGGGGCCTTGGGTATGTCGCCGGGCACCGCGCCCAGGATCTCCGGGATCACGTCGTTGCTGCGGCGGATGAAGACCGTGGAACCGACGCCCACCTTTTTGCGGCAGATGTCGTCCCAGTTGTTCAGCGTGGCGTTGCTGACGGTCACCCCGCACAGGTCCACCGGCGTCACATGGGCCACGGGCGTCAGCTTCCCGGTGCGGCCCACCTCCCAGGTGACGCTTTCGATGACGGTGGTGGCCTCCTCCGCGGCGAACTTGTAGGCCATGGCCCAGCGGGGGAACTTTTCCGTGTACCCCAGCTGTTCCCGTTGGGCAAAGTCGCAGACCTTGATGACCATGCCGTCGATGAGGAAGTCCAGCCGATCCCGCGCCTCGGCTACCTGGTCGATGATCTCGATGAACTCATCTGCCCCGTGGCCGTAATGGATGAAGGGGGACACAGGAAAGCCGTTCTCCCGCAGAAAGGCGATCATTTCCCGATGGTCGGACAAGGTTTTGCCTTCGATATATCCCACATTGTAGCAGAAGCAGCTCAGATTCCGCTCCGCCGTCACCTGGGGATCCAGGTTCCGAAGGGCTCCCGCCGCCGCGTTGCGGGCGTTCTTCAAGGGCTCTTTGGCGGTCTTGTTATATTTATTCAGCACCGACAGGAGCATGATGCACTCGCCCTGGACCTCCATACGGCCCTGGAAGGGAATGGATAGGGGAAGGGAGCGAATGGTCTTGAGCTGGGGCAAAATAGCCTCGCCTGTGACGCCGTTGCCCCGGGTGGCCCCCTGGACCAGGATGCCGTTTTCGTAGGTCAGGTTGATGGTCAGACCGTCGAACTTGTATTCCAAAGCGTAGAGCGGGTCCTCGGTAAGGTCCAGCAGCTTTTTGACCCGATCCATCCAGTCCCGAATACCGTCCAGCGTCCGCACCTTGTCCAGGCTCCACAGCCGGCCAAGATGCCGATGCTCTTCAAATTTGGACAGGGGTTCGCCGCCCACCCGGTGGGTGGGACTGTCCGGCAGCACCGTGCCTGTCTCCTGCTCAAGGGCGATGAGCTCCGCCTCCAGGGCGTCGTATTCGCCGTCGGAGATGAGAGGCGCATCCTCCACATAGTAGGCGCGGGCGTATGTGTTGAGCCTGTTTACCAGCTCCTGCATTCGTTGCAATGTATTGTTTTCCATAGCTTTCTTAGTATTACAACCGGGTAAGAGGCGCATACAGGGCGGTCAGCCGTTTTTCCACGCCGTTTTTGAACCGGACCCGTATTATCTGCGACGAACCTTTGCCTTCCACCCCTTCGATGACGCCTTCTCCGAAGATGGCGTGGCGGACCCTGTCTCCGTCCTTCCAGTCCAGCACCTTGTCGGCAGGTTTGGGAGCGGTGGCAGGCTTGGTGCCCAAGAACACCTGGGGACCGGTGCGCTGAGGGACAGGCTGGGCATGGAAGCTCTCCGCCGGTGCCGCTTTCGCGGCCTGCTCTTTCCTGGCCTCTCCGGGGATACGGATGGCGTCGCCCATCTCCCGCAGGAAGACGGAAGGCTGGGAGGCGGTGAACTGGCCGTAGAGCATGCGGCTGCCGGCATAGGTCAGGTACAGCTTCTCCCTGGCCCGGGTCACGCCCACGTAGCAGAGACGGCGCTCCTCCTCCATCTTTTCGGGATCGAACTTGGATTGGGCGGAGGGAAAAAGCCCATCCTCCATGCCGCAGAGGAACACCGTGTCAAACTCCAGACCCTTGGCGGCGTGAAGGGTCATCAGGTTCACGCAGCCGTTTTGCTCATCCACATTGTCTGCGTTCATGAACAAGGTCACTGTGCTCAGGAAGGACTGAAGCATATCGCCGTCCGGATCGTCAAAGGAGGCTTCAAACTCGCTCATGTAGCTCAACAGCTCCTTTACGTTATCAGAACGCACCTCATAGTTTTCCTTTTTGTCCTCCTTCAGATAGGCGTCGTAGCCGATGCGCTTTAGGAGGTCCGCCGCGAACAGGTCGAAAGACTTCTTGCCGTATTCTTCGAAGGCGGCCGCCATGATCTCGGCGAAGGGGGCAAACTTGGCTCTGGTCCGGAGGGAAAGGGTCTGGGGGTCCAGCACCACGGCAAAGAGGGACAGCTCCCGCTGTTGGGCTTCCTTTCGAAGCTCCTCCAAAGCGGCGGCGCCGATGCCCCGACGGGGCACGTTGATGATGCGCAGGAAGGCTACGTCGTCGTTGGGGTTGCTGAGGAGGCGAAGATAGGAGAGGACGTCCTTGATCTCGGATCGATCAAAGAAGGAGACGCCCCCGTACACCTTGTAGGGTATGCTGTAGCTTTGGAGGATCATCTCCAAAATGCGGCTCTGGGCGTGAGTCCGATAGAGGATGGCGAAGCTGTCATACCGGCTGCCCATGCGGCGGCCGTTCAGAATGCGGTCGCAAATGTATACGGCTTCCTCCCGCTCCGTCCGGCCCTCGTAGACCGTGATGGGGAAACCGTCGGTTTTGTTCGTCCAAAGACGCTTATCCTTGCGGCCCCGATTGTTTTCGATGACCCGGTTGGCCGCTTCCAGGATCTTGTCCGTGGAGCGATAGTTCTGCTCGAGGCGCACCACATGGGCCCCGGGGAAGTCCTTCTCAAATTCCAGAATATTGCGGATGTCCGCACCCCGCCAGCCGTAGATGCTCTGGTCGTCGTCGCCCACCACGCAAAGGTTCCGATGCTCTCGGGCCAGCAAACTCACGATGTGATACTGGGCCATGTTGGTGTCCTGATATTCGTCCACCAGGATATAGCGGAACCGGTCCCGATACTTTTGGAGGATGTCCGGCCGCTGTTCAAAGAGCTCGATGGTCTTGAGCAGCAGATCATCGAAGTCCAGGGCGTTGGCCTCTTTCAACCGCTTTTGATAGAGGGCGAAAGCTTCTGTCACCTGCCGGGGCTGATAGCTTTGAATGAGATAGTCCTGAGGACGCAGGGAGTGGTTTTTGGCGTCGGAAAAGATGCCCGCCAGCATCCGTTTGGAGAAGACCTTGTCGTTCAGGTTCATATCCTTGATGATTTGGCCGATGAGGGCTTGCTGATCGTCCTCGTCATAGATGCTGAACCGCTTGTCATAGCCCAAGGCTTCGATCTCCATGGACAAAAGCCGGGCGCAGAACCCATGGAAGGTGAACAGCCACACGCCCGCTTCTTCCCCGGTCAGCTTCTGGACCCGCTCCTTCATCTCCTTGGCGGCCTTGTTGGTGAAGGTCAGCGCCAGGATATGGTAGGGAGCGACCCCTTTTTCACCGATGAGATAGGCGATCCGCATGGTCAGCACGCGGGTCTTGCCGCTGCCGGCGCCGGCCAGTACCAGCAGGGGACCTTCCGTGCAGGTGACCGCTTCCCGTTGAGGAGGATTGAGTTTCGTCAGATCTATTTCCATTTCGATCCCTACTCTTCCTTGTTCGTCAGTGCGTCGTAAATGGTATCGTACAGCTGCATGCTCTGCTGCTGCCAGTTCTTTCGTATGGTCAGCGATTCCTCCAGAGAGGCTACCGTCATGTCGATCTCCAGCAGCACCCGATCTCCCTCCAGAGCTTTGAGACGGACCAGTATGCCGCCGCCGGGAAGCGGTTCATCCTGGGAGACCAGCTCCCGCTCCTGGCGAAACTGGGAGGCGGCCCGCTTCATATACGCGTCGATG
>JAEEGL014960176.1_pt1 | contig 11004 bp, 3 predicted proteins | sample 9134231 | NCBI WGS metagenome assembly JAEEGL01 (sample SAMN16246548, study PRJNA631951) | gut metagenome | biome: gut microbiome; feature: rumen; material: fiber-attached | host: Bos | place: Iran: Karaj | collected 2018-10 | reverse complement strand
GCGCGAGCGCGCGGCGATGGCCCCCTTGTGCGAATGGATAAAAGAGGGTAAACTGTCCGCATCCGAGTTCGTTACGCACCGGTTCAAGATCGCCGAGCTGGACAAGGCTCTGGCGGCGGTCAAGGCCGGCGAGGCGCTGAAGGTGCTGATGAGTTGGTAGATGAGAGTGAAGAGTGAAGAGTGGAGAGTGGAGAGTGAAGAGTTTGGGGAAAGGAGATGCTATGGTAGAGGTTGAGAAATTGACGAGGAAGACGCTGGCGGGGATGCTGGACTCCACGTACCTGAAGGCGTTTGGAGGCCCTGGGAAGATCGACGATCTTTGCCGCGAGGCGGCCGAGTTCGGGTTCGCGAGCGTGGCCGTGAACGGAAGCGAAGTGGCGCGGTGCGCATCGCTCCTGAAAGGCACGGGCGTGAAGGTGGACGCGGCGGTGGGCTTTCCGCTCGGGCAGATGACGACGGAGGCGAAGCTGTTCGAGACGCGAGACGCGATCGTAAAGGGCGCGGGCGAGGTGGACATCGTGCAGAACGTGCGCCGCCTCCAGGCGGGCGATACGGCGTATGTGCTCGCCGAGCTTTCCGAGTTCGCGAAGATCTGCCGGGGCGAGGGCGCGGTGTCCAAGGTCATCTTCGAGAACTGTTACTTGACGCACGAGGAAAAGCTTCTCTCATGCAAGATCGCGTGCGAGGCGGGCGTGGACTTCGTGAAGACGTCCACTGGCTTCGGCACGGGCGGCGCCACGGTGGAGGATGTGCGGCTGATGCGCGAAGCGGTCGGCCCGGAGATGGGCCTCAAGGCGGCAGGCGGCATCCGCACGTGCGCGGACGCGCTCGCGATGCTCCGCGCCGGCGCGACGCGCCTCGGTACGAGCGCCGGACGTGCGATTGTGGAGGGATTGCTGAAATGAAAATCGTACTTGGACTGATGATGCCGCTGGCGTGCCTGGCGGCGCCGTTCGCGACGTTTCCGGACGGGTGTGTGACGCCGGACGGCATGACCATAGATGCGCAGGACAGGCTGGTGATCGCGGCGGCGAACTTTGCCGACACGAAGAAGCCCGGTGCGCTTTTCCGCATCGACAATCCCGGCGAGAAACCATACAAGTGGCTTGACCTCCCCGTCAACCCGGCCACGGGACGCTGCTCGCCGATGGGGATTGCCTACGGCGACGACGGCGCGCTCTACGTGGTGGACAACCAGCCGTGGACTGGCGAGGCGCTCACAAAGAACCAGGGGCGTCTCCTGCGGCTCGAGATCAAGGACGACAAGCTCTCCGCATGGCACGTCGTCGCCGAGGGGATGGAGCATCCCAACGGCGTGAAGTTCCACAAGGGGAAGCTCTACCTCACGCAAAGCAGCCTGTCGGGAATCAAAGATGCATCCGGGCTTCTCGCGAGCGGAGTGTACCGGTTCGATCCTTCCGAGCGGAACGTCAAGGTTACGAACACCAAGGCAGACAGGAACCTGCTCCTGACGGTCGTTACTCGGAACAAGTTCTGCCAGTACGGGCTGGACGGTCTGGCCTTCGATGCCGAGGGACGCCTCTATGTCGGCAATTTCGGCGACGGCGAGGTATCGCGCATCGTCCTGGGCGCTGCGGGCGAAGTGGTGTCGGTGTCCTCCTTCGCGAAGTCGCCGTTCGACATCACGCGCGATCCTGCCAAGCCGGACTTCTTGAAATACGCGACGTCGTGTCCGATGCGCACGACGGACGGCATGTGCTTCGGACCGGACGGCTGGCTCTACGTGGCGGACTTCTCCAACAACGCGATCGCGAAGGTGTCGCCCGACGGAAAGAAGGTGGCGTTCGTCCGCCGCGACGAGGACGGTAAGTGGCTGGAAGGGAAGATGAACCAGCCTGGCGAGCCGATCTTCTGGCGCGGAAGGCTGGTTGCATCGAACTTCGACGCCGTGGCCGGAACTCCCGACAAGACCAATGCGAAGACCGAGCTGCCCGCCACCATCTCCGAGGTGCGTCCCGCGCCGTCGACGCCCTGGACGAATCCCCTCGTGCGGCCGTCCGGCGAATGGAAGGCGTGGCGCGACTGCTGGGAATGGCCATACGCGTGGGTGAGCGAGAAGGCCGGCGACGCCGTGGAGGTGGAGTTCGAGGGCACGTTCCTCTCCGTCTGCCACCGCAAGGGGGCGTGCCGCTGGATATGGGGCATAACCTTCAGGGACCAGACGTCCCCGCTCGGACTCTTCGAGGCGTTCGTGGACGGCAAGTCCGCCGGAGTGTTCGACACCTCCCTGCGCGAGGAGACGTGCGTGGCGAAGGGCCTAGCGCCCGGGCGGCACGTGGCGCGGATAGTGAACCTCGGGCGCTCGTCGCGCAAGGGCGGCCCGGGACGCATCGCGCTGCGGGGATTCCTCTCAGACCGTCCTCCCCGCCTCCCCACCCCCGACCCTCGCCGCGAGTCGCCGGAGCTGGCGGCGGAGGTGCGCACTTTGCCGCCGATACTCCTCTTCACAGGCTCGCCGATACGCTCAGGCGCCATTCCCAACTACGTCTGGCAGTCCAACCCAGAGGGGCCGTGGGGATGCTCCATACGCGTGTTCGATCCGGCATCCGGCAGGACGCGCGTCGTATTCGAGGAGGCCGACTCCATAATCCTGGACATGTCCCTCTCGCCAGACACCTCCAGCATCCTCTTCACCATGCGCCGCCACAAGGCCAAGACTTGGCAGGTGTTCGAGATCGGGTCGGACGGCAGGAACCTCCGCCAGCTCACCGACACGCCCCAGGCCCACAACGCCAGCCCGGCCCGCCTGCCCGGCGGCCGCATCGCATTCCTCTCCACGCGCACGCCGTTCACCCACAACGTCTGCCAGCCCGGCCCGTCCACACACGTCCACGTTATGGACGCCGACGGCGGCAATGTGCGCGACCTGAGCTCCAACACGCTCTCCGACCTCTTCCTCTCCGTGCTATCCGACGGGCGCCTCTTCTACACGCGCTGGGAGTACGTGGACTGGAACCTCACCTACAGGCAATCGCTGTGGACGCAGTACCCCGACGGTCGGCAGATGGCGCTCTGGTTCGGCAACCTCACCGAGGATCCCGCCGCGCTCGTCCAGGCGCGCGAGATCCCCGGCGAGTACGGCTCGGCCGTGTGCACCCTCTCGCCGCACCACCACTCCCCGTACGGCGCCATAGGCGTGATCTCCAACCGCGAGGGCCCGGAAGGCGACCTCGCCCCGTCGATGCGGTGGATCACGCCGGAGATACCGTCCGTCTTCGACTGGCGCATCGACTGGGGCTGGTGCTGGCCTGCGCCGGTGAAGCCGGGCCGATTCCTCGCCTCGTGCGGCGACGCGCAGGCTAAGCGCTTCCGCCTGATGCTGCTCGCCGAGGACGGCCGCCGCGCCGTCGCCTACGAGGATCCGAAGACGAGCGTGTTCGGCGCCGTCCCGTTCGTGGCGCGCCCCGAACCAAAGGAGATCGCGCCGTTCTCCGCCCCGGCGCCGGCCACCGTCACGCTGGAGGCAGCGCCGCCCGGGCAGCCGGAGCGCGAGACGGTGCAGATGGGCCAACTGTTCGTCTCGGACGTCTACAAGGGCTTCGCGGAGAGCCTCCCTCGCGGCGAGGTGAAGGCTGTGCGCGTGATGGAGCAGATTCCGAAGACGGTCAACCGCACCTGGAACGGCATCCTGGACCAGGGCCCGCTCGTCGGCGCATCGTCGTACTACCCCAAGCGAGTGTGGGGCTACGCGCCGGTGGCGGCGGACGGAAGCGTGTTCTTCCAGGCGCCTGCGAAAAAGGAGATATATCTGCAGCTCGTGGATGGCGAGGGACGCGAACTGGTTCGCATGACCAGCGCCATCAATCTCATGCCCGGCGAGACGCAGAGCTGCACGGGGTGCCACGAGAACAGGCGCACCGCCGCAGTGCCGATGTCCGCCATCGCCGCGCGCGGCGGCCCTGCGACGCTCGAGCCGCCGCCATGGGGTAACGCCGGAGTGCTCGACTACAACAAGGTGGTCCAGCCCGTATGGGACCGCCATTGCGTGCGTTGCCACTCGGGAGCGAACGCTCCGAAGGGCATGAACCTCACGGGGCACTACACCAGGTTCTTCAACATGTCGTACGATTCGCTGGTCAACCGCTCCAGATCCGACAGGGCGTTCCGCGCATGGTTCACGGGCGACAGCAAGGAGAAGCCGCTCGTGCAGTCCTTCCACCTCCTCACCGGCCTGACTGAACCGTTCCGCGCGAAGGAGAGCGGCACGTTCGGAAGCCGCCTGCCGGACTACCTTGAGAAGTCCCACCACGGCGTGGACATGCCGCCCGCCGACAAGCGCATCGTATACGAGTGGATCGACGCCATGATCCCCTACTACCCCACCTTCGACTTCGCGCACGTGAAGGGCAAGGGCGACCGCGACAAGTGGGGCGTGCCGGACAGCGCCGCGCTCAAGCCCTGGTTCAAGGACCGGTTCCTCCCTCTCTACGAGAAGAGCTGCGCCTCGTGCCACGGCAAGATGGACACGCGCGTCTCCAACACAAACTTCGTGGAGCCGCATTGGTGGTGGTTCGACCTCACCGAACCCACCGCCAGCCCCGTCTTGACGGCCCACCTGCCGAAGAAGGACGGCGGCCGCGGATGCACCGCGAACGGCAAGTTCTCCTTCCCCTCGCGGCAAGACGCCCTCTGGACGGAGCTGCTGGACATAGCGCACGAGGCCGCAAGGGAGGCGTGGCGTACGCCCGAGGCCGACATGCCGGGCTTCGTGCCGCGCTCGCGCGGCCGCTGCGAATACCGCCCCTAGCGCCTTCAGTCCCGCGCCGCGCCCAGATGCCCGAAATCGGCGGCGGACTTCACGCCGCCTATCCCGGGCGTCCATTCCCTGTAAGAGCGTTCGCCGCCGTCGCAGTCGTTCACGAGGAAATCGAACCCGATGCCGGACGCGTCCGCCTTGAGCGGATACACCTCCCGCAAGGGGATGGACGCCTCGATCCGCCATCCGTCCGCCGTTCGGCTGAAGTTCACCTTGGCCGACCTCACGATCCCCCTGCGCGTGATGTTGTCCGGCAGTTCCGGCGTGGAGTAGTTTGCGCTCTTGAAGAGGAATGCGGTTCCGTCGGCAAGCTGCCCGAGAGTGAACTCGGTGCGGTCGGCGCCGTCATCCGCTGGATCGATAGCGAACTGCACACAGTCCTTCATGTATGCTTTCTCCATGCTAGTTGGAGGGTCGTATGCGTCGTCCGCGACCTCGAACGCGACAGCCAGCGCCTCCTCGTCGATCCGCACCCACGCCTTCGCCCCTGGGATTTCCACTGGCGAGGCGAAAGCCCTGCGCCCGAACACGCCGCGATGCAGCGCCTTGGACACGGAACACGTCTCCGATATCCTTGCCACCGTCACGTCCTTGACCTCGATGTCGCCATCGCCTTCATTGTGGAAGTTCGGCACAAGCACCAGGCGCATGGCCGCCGCATCCTCCTGGCTGACGCCCACCGTGTCCGTCACCGTGCGCCACTCCCCTTCCGCCTTGCTGTTCTTGAAGCAGTTGAGCCCCTGCCGGCGCGGGAACACTTCGTTGCCGGCGCGATCATAGAGAGAGTATATTCCGTCGAGACCGCCCTTCCCGCGGATCGTGGCTGCGAAGACATAGGTCTCGCCGTAGCGCACTGGCACCTTGTCCGCTACGGTAGCGAAATGGCGCCCCTTGAACCTCCTGCCTTTCGCGAAGCTGCTCCGTGCAACGTTCTCGCCGGGAGGATTGCTCCCTCCGTCCAGGAGAAGATCCTTCGGGCGCGCCGCGATGGCCTTGCGGATCGCGGTCCAGTCGCCGCCCTCCACGTATCGCGGCAACGTCGCCACTGGCAGCGAGAACATGCCGTCGCCGGCTGCGGCGATCGCTTTCTCGTTGTCCATCTCGTCCACGAGCGTCGCCGTCTTTGTCCCTAGCGGCAGACTCATGGAATACGGCATCTTGAGATCGTTCCAGCATGCGATGACCGGCGTTCCGCGCCGATCGAAGACGTACGCTTCGCACTCCATCGTGGAAAGGTCTCCCACGTACCTCGCGTGCTCGAGACGATGCGTCATGGCGCGATAGACGGCGAATGACACCAACGGCGCGTCGTTGGCGTCGAAGAACGAGTATGTTCCGGAAAGATCGTCGAACACTTGGAACGCGAACGTGCGCTTGACGCCGCGCATGGCTTCGCGGACGTGCAGCTTCGCCATCTGCGCCGCGAAGACGGTTTCTCCCCGCCCTCCACGCCGCGCCGACGCCCAGCCCATGTCCTCGGTGTTCACCAGTTCGCGCGGCAGGCCGAAGGCGGCGTTCAGGGCCATCCAGCCTGCGGTCTGCGTGGCGAATCGCCCCTGGTTGCCGAGGTAGTGGCAGGACAGCACGTCGTAGAACGGCCGTCCGCCGTTGGCCTTCAGCACGGCCTCGTGGAACGCCGTGTCCAGCGGCGCCCCAGGATAAATCCTGCACTTCGGATTGGCCTCGTGCGCCGCCTTGTATGCCGTCTTCAGATATTCCGCGAAGTCCTCTGGGCTGCCGGACATCCAGAACGCGCTGGTGAAGCCAGGCTCGTTGCCGATCTCGAAGTCCTCCACCCTTCCCCTGTAGCGGGCGACGAGCGCCGACACGAATCTGGCCCACGCAGAACCGTCCACCGGCGGATGCATCTTGAAGCGCTTGTCGCCGCACACCGTGAGCCGAGCGTCGTTCGTCGGCGAGTTCCATTCCGGAACCTCCCCCACGTTGAACAGTACCCTCATCTTGCGGCGCAGCGCGAGATCCACGCGGCGGTCGAGGTCATCCCACACGTATCTCCCGCGTTCCGGCTCCCGGCACGCCCAGCTGAGGCGGTGGAGGCGCACCCATTTGGCGCCGCCGAGCCATGCGCGGCGCATCTTCATGTCCGCGCGTTCCCGCAGGAGCGACGTGTCGCGGAGGAAGTACCCGTCGCCAAGAATCGCGTGGCAGCCGAAGCGCGAATCGTCCACGAACTCGTCCTCTGGCGGCTCCACCACGGCGTAGGACGTGACGGCGCGCGCGCCCTGGCATTCCGCCTCGACCGCGAACCATCCCTTGCGCGACGTGGGCAGCGCCGCCTCGCCCGCGCCGCCCGCGATCCGCACCGTCCCCCGGTGCACCACGTTGGACGCGAAGTCCAGCACGCGGAACGCGGCCTCTCCGCCGGTTGCGTTGAAGAGGCGCAGCCTGAGCATGGCGGCGTCTCCGGGATGGGCGATGCCGCTGTACGCGCTCGTGCCCGCCTCCAGCACCGGTGCGAACTGCGCGGCGGCGTCAGTCTCGTGGAGGGATATCGAATCGAACATGAGGCGGCAGTGCTTCGCCATCGCGGCGATGCGCAAGGTGACGGCGTTCTCGCCGGATCTCGCGGGAACGATCGCCTCGAAGCCGAAGCAGTCCTTCCCCTTGGCTTGCCCCATGGGCACGAGGAACACCTTCTTGCGCCCGTCGTCCAGCAGCAGCTCCACGCGCTCGTCGCCCTTGCCGTGAGAGTTGGAGAACGATGCGCAATCGACGCGCAACCGGCGGTTGACCGCCGCCTTCTCGTCCCACACGAGGCGAAGGCCCGTCACCACCTCGCCGTCTGGCATGGAAATGTTCTCGTACCGGGTGCATATCTCGCACGGGAACGGAAGTCTCGCGTGGCGCCCCGGCCCCGGCACCTTGTACGTCCAGCAATGCGTCTTCGGGTCCATCGCCCCCGACTTCGCCACCCACGGCTCGCTTCCATACTCCCAGGCGTGGTAGCGCCTGAACTCCTTGCACGTCCCGTCGTGTTCGCCCAGCCGCCACACCTCCCCGCCCGCGGCTCCGGCGGCGGCAGGCACGAGCGCCCACGACCGCGGCGGCAGCTTGCCGCCCCCCGACACCTCGGGTGTCGCCAGCGTCCAGTCCTGCGGCTCGCGCGTCCAGTTCACGAGGATCGCCGCAACCTTGCCGTCCGGCGACTTCCAGACGTTGTGGAATACGGTCGGCAGAACGCTCGAGTGGGACGAGACCCTCTCGTCGAAGACCGACACCTTGGCGAACTGCACCTTCCTGCGCGCGCAGGCGAGTTTGCCGGGATGGCGCATCTCGCCGTCGAAGAGAAACTCGCGGTTGGCGTGGTAGAACTTCGCCGTGTCGCGGATGAATCGGTACTCGGCCGCGTGGGCCGCGTTCGTGGCGTGGTGCATCCAGAAGTTGTGGACGCTCGGCTGGAGCCCCCATGCCGGACCTCGCGCGAACTCCACCGCGAACTGGTCGGGGAAATCCCTCTTCAGGCGCTCCTCGTGCCCCGACCACCATGGCTTCATCGGCCAGCGCGGATCCCAGTACGGCACGTTGTCTACGATCGCGTAGTTGCCGAACACCGCGGCGCATCCGTGGTAGACGGCCTGGAAGACAGGCACGAACTCCATGCTCGGCGCGGTGCCGATCCATCCATGTCGCTCGTAGCTCGAGTGCGTAGAGATGTTGGAATCGAAGATGTCCACGTACGCCTCGCCGCAGTCCTCCGTGGACAGCAGGAGCCCAGGGAACGCGGACTTAAGGCCCTTCAGGTAGGCGCGGAATCCGTCCGTCATGTGAGTGCCGCCTCCCGGCACGTGGCGGTGCGCCGGATTGAAGCACGGCCCGTACGCGTTGCAGCCGATCATGTCGAGATAGACGGAGTCGAAACCACAGTCCACGAGGTGCGCCACCTGCTCGCGGATGCGCGCCTGGAACTTCGGGGCCTCTCCGCAAAGGTTGGCCAGGTGGTGATTGGGGTTGAACCGGTTGTAGGCGCACGAGAAATAGGAGCCGTCCCGCCGCATCGCCACCGAGTCGAGCCCTCCGTCCCGCCAGCTCGGCGCGTCCTCGTCCCATGTCATGCCGTTCAGGTAGGCCTGCGTGAATACGCCCATCCGCCTGAGCCGCTGCACGTCGGCCTTGAACTTCTCCGCGCCCTCGCGCGGCGGCCAGTAGTCGGGATAGAACGTGCCCGGCATCTCCTTGAACCACCAGTACCAGTCCAGGGCGACCTTGAGCCCCGTGTCGGCCTGGAAGCGCTCGACAGGCGGGATCACCGTCGCGGCGAGACCGCGGTTCCACATCCAGAGTCCTATGTCGCGGAGCCTGGACATGTCGCGCGCCCTCGCGGCGGCAAAGCGCGGCGTCGTCCGCGCCCATTCGCGGTAGAACGTCGCGGCCTCGAACCAGTCTCCGCGATATGAGCGCACCGTCGCCGCGAACGGCAGCCGGCATGCCGTCGCGTTCTCCGGCGCAAGCGGCACGTCGTGCAGCCATGCGAGGCGCGCCGTGCCGCCAGGCCCCTTGCGGACCTCGAACCTTCCGGCGTTGGCCGCAGGATCCCGCACGTCCAGATAGAAGGAGTCGCTGTCTTCGCCGTTCAGGACGGCCACGAACCGGAAACCTGGCGACAGCGTGGAGCATACCAGGCTGCCGCAGGGCAGGGACTTCCAGTCTACGAGCCGCTTCCAGCCCATGGTGCCGCCGCCGCGGTCAGGCGAATACAGGAGGTGCCCCTTCTCCGCGCAAGGCACGTCAACCACGGGAAACGCCACGCGTCCGATCTTGAGCCCGGAAGCGTTGCCCGAGCACGAGAACGTCCATTCCGTCGCGCCGTCCCGCGCCACACCCTCCGCCACGGCCGTGAAGCCCGCTCCCAGGCGCGGATGGCCCTTCCACTCGAGCCGCGTGCGCCCGGCGGCATGCGTCGCGGATGGCGCGCCTAGATCGCGGCTCGCGACTGCTACCGTCCCCGTCCTGCCGATGAAGAGCTCGATGGCGAACTCCGGCTGCGGCGATGCCGCGGCGGCAACGGCCGCCACACAGCACATGGCTGCAAGAAGCACGCCCGTGCCATGCCGGTGCAGCCGGCCGGGGCCGTACACACATCCGTGCCCGTAACTTGACGAACCGCAGTGTCTGCATTTTGTCGCCATGTCGCTTTTCCCTTCGGCACGTATTATACCAGATTCCTGCCATGCCGAGTGACACTTGTGCCATGATCCGAGGCGCTTCGGCTTGTGGCGCAAGGCTTTTTTGCTATAATGTGCGCCATGAGAAACAAGGTCATGTTGGCCGTGGCGGTCGCGGCCGCCGGCATCGCCGCAGTCGCGGCAGAGCTTCGCAAGGACTTCCGCATACGCGATCCGTTCGTCCTCCCGGACGGCGGGACGTACTACCTCTACGAGTCCAAGCCGTGGTTCGGCGGCAAAGGCGTTTTCGTGCGCACCAGCACGGACCTCGAGCACTGGAGCGAGAAGCGCCAGGTGATGGCCGTGCCGGAAAGCGTTCCCGTCACGGCGGTCTGGGCCCCGGAGGTCCACAAGTACGACGGGGCGTACTACCTCTTCACCACGCTCACCGAGGAGGTCGGCTCCGCGCCGATCGAGCCGATGGATCCGAAGGCCAAGAAGGAGCGCGTCAAGCCGCGCGGCACGTGGATATTCAAGGCCGACAACCCGCTGGGACCGTTCAAGCCGGTGAAGACGGGGCCGATTCCTCCGAAGGAGTGGATGACGCTCGACGGCACGCTCTACGTGGAGGACGGCCAGCCGTACATGGTGTTCTGCCACGAATGGTGCCAGGTGGCGAACGGGAAGATGTGCTACGCGCCGCTAGCGAAGGACTTCTCGTCTTTCACGGCGGCGCCCGTGGAGATGTTCAGGGCGGAGAACGCCGTGCCGGGAGCTGGGAGCGTGACGGACGGTCCTTTCTTCCACCGTTCCGCCAACGGCGCCCTCTACATGATATGGTCGAACAGCGTAAGGCACGGGAACGCTGGCAAGTCCAAGTACAGCGTGCTGCTGCGCAAGTCGGCGTCCGGCAGGCTGGCCGGCCCGTGGTCGAAGGACGAGATACTTTTCGGCGAGAACGGCGGGCACGGGATGATTTTCCGCTCGTTCGAGGGCAAGTTGCTCCTCACCCTCCACCAGCCCAACTTCGGAGAGGCCGAGCGCATGAAGCTCTTCGAGATAGAGGACACTGGCGACACCCTGCGCGTGGTGAATGGCACGTTC
>JAEEGL013713740.1_pt1 | contig 11004 bp, 6 predicted proteins | sample 9134231 | NCBI WGS metagenome assembly JAEEGL01 (sample SAMN16246548, study PRJNA631951) | gut metagenome | biome: gut microbiome; feature: rumen; material: fiber-attached | host: Bos | place: Iran: Karaj | collected 2018-10 | reverse complement strand
GCTATCCAAACTGCTGTCCCTCGAAGTAGGAGACCCGATGGTGACCTATTTCGTAGGCGAGAAGGTCAAGGTCCGCCGTTTCACGGTCGGCTCTGTTTACGAGAGCCTTGTCCAGCTGGACGACAACCTGATAGTCTATGCCCCCATCGGCGATATGCGCCGCCTGAACCAGTGGGAGGAGGACGAGGTGAGTTCAGTGGAGGTGACCCTTGAGCGGAATCTCAGGACGAGGAGGAACCTCAACGAGCTTTCTTCTCACGTGGGAACTCTCCTCCTGACCAGCGGTGACCAGGACGAACAGTTGCTTGTATCCTCTTCATCTGCAAACAATTATCCTCAGATTTTCGACTGGCTGGACCTGCTTGATTTCAATGTGGTGATAATCCTGGTCCTGATGACGATAGTGGCCGGGTTCAATATGATATCGGGGCTGCTCATCCTTCTTTTCCGGAACATCTCGACGATCGGTACGCTGAAGACTATGGGAATGACCGACCGCGCCATAGGCAAGGTCTTCACGAAAGTGGCTTCAAACCTTGTGTTGAAAGGGATGCTGATCGGCAATGCCATCGCCTTCCTGCTCTGCATCGTACAGAGCATCACGCACGTCATCAAGCTCAACCCGGATAATTATTTCGTCTCTTATGTCCCTGTATATCTGGACGTTCCGTCAATAATTGCAGCGGATATAGTTTCGTATGGGATAATACTTCTCCTGCTTCTTATCCCCACGCTATTCATTTCGAAAGTGGATCCCGCCGAGACGGTGCGGGCAAACTGACCTAGCGGTAATTCCTCTGGTAGGCATAATATGTGGAAAGGACCGAATCGACGTATGCGATGGTCTCTTTCCCGTGGAAATCTTCCATTTCGGGAATCAGTTCGACTATGTGGTCCCATTTGGAAGAATCGAAATTCGAATTGTCGGCGTAGCGGATGCAGTCGATGATACGGCCCTCTCCGGCATTGAAAGCCGCTATGGCGAATTTAAGGCTTTCCAGGGAATCGGCTGCGAACGGAGTGAACATGTCCTCCAGGCGCCTAAGGTATCTGGCTCCGACCCATACGTTGTAGGAAGGGTCCAGGAGGCTGTCCACGGTATGGTTCAGCGGTATGATCTGCATCAGCCCAACGGCGCCGTGACGGGATTCGCTGCTTATGGAGAAGCGGGATTCGTGGTATATGATCGCAGATAGCAGGCGCCAGTCCCAACCGAAACTCTTCGCGTGTATCTTTATTATTGAGTCATAAGGACTTATCTGACTTCCGCCGCCTTTGCGACGGTAAGACGCGACCACTCTGTTGTACATCCTTGACCTCCGGGTGGAGGTTATCCAGGAGTTGATTTCCATCAGCATCCTGCGGCTTCCTTCCTTGCGGATGAGCCATGCGGTATTGTCATTGACGGGTATGGAAAACACCAGAGATCCGTCGTATTCGATGGAATCGGCGAGGCTTGTGGCCACTATGTCCACCTTGCCGCTCAGGAGGGAGTCCCTGAAATTTTCGTCGCTGGAGGCGAGACGTATGTCGGTCGGTGTCTTGGTTTCGTCGCCGAACTTCTTGAGAAGGTAATAGTTAAGCCCGGCGTCGAGGCCTTTGGGCCCGTCGGGAGAGTCTTTCATATCCAGGGCGCATCGCAGGAGGCTGTCCTTCCCCCTGTCCAGGGGATTTGTCTCTGACGGGTGCTTGAGCAGCAGGGATGGAACAGTCATCGCGGCTCCCGCAAAGACGAGGACCGCGAATCCCTTGGATATGCATCTCCAGAAGCCCATCCGTTACAATCTTCCGCCTCTGTTTCCTCCTCCGCCACGGGAGGCGCCGCCGCCACCTCCTCCACCTCGGGAAGAGCCTCCCGTCGTGGAGCCGGCGGCGCTGACCTTCGCATTCTGGAAAGACAGGGTGTAGAATGGCCAGGAAATTCCGAACTTGACAGCCCTGACCGTATGGATATATTGGTGGGCGCTGAAATAGTCCTTTTCCTTGAACGGCCATCCCATAAGGGCGTTCTCCATCTTTACGAAGATACAGGCCCTCTTCCACTGGATGTTGACGAAGGCGTCCAGGTAAGGACGGTTGCCGTACTTGACCTCATTCTGGTTGAAGAAGACTCCCGCCACCGGATTGAATCCGGGCGCATACCATCGTGTGGTGTAGAGCACGTCCGCGCCTATCTGCATCCTCATGACATTCTCGCTGACTATGGGGAACTGGATGTACCAGCGGGCCCTCGCGGCGATTGTCGGGAGAGGCAGGACTTCCTGATTGGAAGACAGTTGGGCGAGGACCGTATTGTCCAGATGGAGGATCTTTCCGATGGTGAAATTCTTTGTTATGGAGCCTTTCAGCACGCTCATCGGAGCCGTATTCTGGGCGGGCATCCCGTCCGGTCCGTAATATATGTTCCCGCTCAGCAGGGAATAGCCTGCGTCTATGTACAGATGCCATTCGGGAATGCTGAAGGATGCCGTGAAGCGGGTGTCGGATATCTTGCCGAAGTCGTTCTCCCACCTGAAATGGTTCGAGAGCATATGCTGCTGGAACCAGTCGGGTTCCTTGAGCGATGTGCTGAAGCCGGCGGTGAGGGACATCGGACTGTCCGGACGGCGTCTGAAAGGATAGACGTTCAATGTCGCGGACGCTTTGACATTCAGGTCGTTGATTTCGTGGCCGAGGAATGTGTAGCTGCCGAGGGCGTTCCAAAGGACATATTTTTTCAGCCGGCCTTCCGCACCTGCATATACGTAGACGGAGTTCCAAAGATCATTGGAAGTCTTCTGGATATAGCCTTTGTCACGGAATCCGTAATGGCTCAGGAGGCGGTCGCCGATACCTGCTTCAACCTTGGAGACAATGGCGTTCTCGCTCCAGGGCTGGAGCCTCAGGAACACCTTGTTGTCCAGTTTCATCACTCTCAGGGAATCGGAACTGCCCCTCGGATTGAGATAGAAACGGCCTCCGAAGAAATCGCTGCCGCTCTTGTCCGACGAACTTATCTGGTCGGTATAGATCTTGGTAAAGACCGAATATTCGGAACTGTGCCCTATGAAAGCGGTAGTGACGTCTTCCGATTCGCGGATTTTAACAGCTACCGTATCACTCTCTTCTTCTTCAGGATCGCTGAAGTCCTCCGTCTCGGCGAGGCTTTCGGCCGAGAGGGAGTCCGCAACCTCGACGGCAGCGGTGTCCGCCTTACGCGAGCGCTTACCGATGTTCTTGAGGAAATTGAACGGGATCCTATAAGTCTGGTCAAGGAAAACGGTGTTCTTCTTATACTGGTTGGCGGCGTTCGACAGGTGCACGGCGATCTCCCTCGCCTCCACCGTGGTGTCCCGGATCCAGTAGTTGTCCACCAAACCTCCGTTTTCGTTTCGGACTACCTTGTTATAGATGTATCCTGCGTGAAGCAAGTGCTTCTTGCCCAGGCGGTTGACAGATGCTACGAAAGTCTTGTTCGCAGTGGATTCGTGCTCCAGTATACCTCCTCCTCCGTACCGTTTGTACTCCAGGGTGAAATTCAGTTCCGGGAATATGTTCTGGGTGGTGAATATGCGGATGTTGTCGGATTCCTTCTTGTCGTTTGACAGCAGGGTGCCGTGATACTCCAGCTCCGTATATGGAGTCTTGGTATTGAACATCGGCAGGGTAGAAGGAGTATAAGTCCACGAGTCGTACGGGGCGTACCAGCTGATCGAAGTCTCGTTTTCCCTCTTGAAGAAATCATATGTCTCGACAGCAGATCCGGCAACGCCGAGAAATGCTCCTCCTACATCTTTCCGGAGATACGGATAATCCCTGAAATGGTAGTTGAAGGTGGTGTCCCAGTTCTCCAGGGCCACCTTGTTGAAGTATTGGTCGTGTTTCCAGCTGATCAGCCTCTTGTACTGCATCGAATCGGGGATGAACGGGGTTTCAAGTATCCTGGGGGTTGATTTCCGGATACTGTCCCTGATGCGTTTCAGGCTGTCCTTGACATCCTGGATACTGTCCATCCTGTGGAGTTTTGCGGGAAGAGCCTGCTCGAAATCGTATTTCTTCCTGGCTTTTTTGTCGAGGGAATTGTACCAGGCGTCGAACTTCTCCTTGGCTACCCTCGTGGAGTCGTCAAGGTAGAGCGAATCGATCCGGATCCATTCTATGCTGTCGCCGGCTTCCTTTAGCGAATCGACTACAATCCTGTGTATCAATGAGTCACGGGTAGCGACATACCATTTGTACAGGAAGGGGTCCGTGGTCCGGAGGCTGTCCGGCACCTTCATCGTGTCTCGGGCAGTGATCTTCGGGAGCGTATCCTTGGAATCGGAGAAGAGATCATAGTCATCGTCCCAGAAGTCGTCGTCCGATACCGTTTTCACGGTGTCGCGGACCGGCTTTACCGTGTCCGCGACAGCCTTATTCAATGCGACCGTGTCGTCCAGGAGGGTGTCGATGCTGACCTGTATGACCGTATGATGCACCGGATTGCGGGAGGGGAGGCCCGTAATCTGAGCTATCGCAACCGAGGCGGCTACGGCCGGGAAGATCAGTTTCGACAGTTTCATCCGCTACTGCCTGGTAAAGCGGCTGGCGAATCCGAACATTTCGGGGTCGAACTTGGAACCGTCGTCCCACCACATCATTCCGAAGCAGTCGGCATTGTCGTATTGCCTGAATTCCATTGCGAGGTCGCCGTCGGGTGTGATGCGGAATACTATCTTGGCCTTGCCGATGGTCTCGCTGTCAGCGCTGAAGTCGAGGTTGGCCTTGTCAAGTTCGTAATAGGTGTTCTGCTGGTATTTCTCGGCGACTTCGGAAACAAACATATTGGCTTCATCCGTGGAATACTGGCCCAGCTTGATGCCACTCGACGTCATATTGACAGGAGTCGCGAGGGAGACTTTCGCCTTGCGGAAGAATTTATTGAAATCTCCTGATCCGGAAGGGGTTACATAAACGTCAGAACCTTCCTTTGCGAATGTCAGGACGAATCCGTCGTTGTGGGTCGGAAGCTCGTCGGGGTCGTCTTCCATCTCCATGAACCACAGCTCCATCTCTTCGAGGTCGTAAACCTCGGCGAATTTCCAGGTGCCTATGAGTTTGTCGGGCGTCTGCAGGCCGCGGATCAGGAGGAGCAGCTCGTCATTGTCGCCGGGGAGCACCCTGCCGCCGCTCTCGAATGAGAGCGCAGCCACAGCCTCGCCGGAGAAGCTCTTGTTGGCAAGGTTGATTTCGGCCCTGCCCTTTGACTGGCCTGCTTCGATGATTATCTTGCCTGCCGCGATTTCCGATGCGCCCGAGCCGGTCACCTTGAGGGGCAGCTCGATCCTTTCGGAAGCCTTGAAATCGGAGCCTGTCGTTGCGCCTGTAACATCCACCGTAGCGATATATGACTCGAGCACGACGGCCTGTGTCGCAGTGAATGAGCAGATGAGCATTTCCTTGTCGTCAGGGGCGACCACTGCGGTGTTCCTGACACCAGCGGTGCAGCCGGCGGGTGCGTTGAAGGTGATGGAAACCTGCTTCTCCTCGGTCAGGGAGATGTTTTTGATGGTGATTGTGCCGGAAGTCTGGCCGCGCCTTATGGAGAAGGCATCGGCTGAGACAGTGTAGTCAGTGCCTTTGACGGCGCTGCCGGAAAAAATGGCCGGAATGGAGAGGTCCGCCTCCTGGGATTTACTGATCTGGAGGACTACTTCGACCTCGCCGCCGCCGGTATATGCAGTGTAAAGGGCCTGCGAGAACTGAAGTTCAGGGGCCGGCTCGCGCTGGCAGGAGGACAGAGCCACCACGCAGGCTGCGGCCAGAAATGTCAAGAATCGTTTCATTTTCCTATGCATTTAAAAATGTTGCAGACTACAAAATTAAGAAAAATATCTGAAATACCGTTATTCGTACCCTTCGTTCTGTTTCATCTCGGGGTTCAGTTCGGTGTCTCCCTTGTAGATAGGGGCCGTGTAGAGGTATTTCCTGGTGGTGTACTTCAGGCCGCCCGTTACCACCCACCATTCGGGACTTCCATTGCGCTTGAGCTCCCACCAGCGGTCTCCTTCCATGAAAAGTTCCTTGCGCCTTTCATCGAAAACGGCCTGGAGGGCCTTCGAGACGGGTTTCCCCATGGCATCGACGGTGATCCGGTCTCCGGTACGGACTTCAGGCAGGTCCGCCAGGGTGAGAGGCTCGGCGTTCCTGATCCTGTGGTTCCTGAGTTCGTTAAGCAAGCCTACGGCCTCCTGGGCCTTGCCTTCGTGCACATAGCATTCGGCGAGGATAAGCAGTATCTCCGACAGCCTGACGCGTATTTCAGGGAGCTTGGTGTTGAACCTCTTGGCGTCAAGGGATACCTTGAAACGGATGTCGTCTTCCGGATTGTCCCCGAACAGCGACACGAAAGCCTTGCCTGCAGGACGGCTGGCGATGTATCCCTTGATGTAGGAGAAATACCAGTTGAGTTCGCTGGCATTGTTGATGTGGCTCTTAAGGAGAACCTCGGAAACGGGGGCGTCCGATGCTATCATCGCTGCAAAGGACTCCCGGTCGCACAGTTTCTTCCCGGAATTGGATAGGATGTCTTCGCAGACGGGGATGGCCTCGTCCCATTTCTCGGCCCAGAACAGCGTCCGTGCCTTGAATGCCTTGATGATGTAAGGGGTGAAGATGTATTTCGGGTCGGAGGATCCTTGCCCTAGGGCTTTGTCGAACTGCTCTACGGCATATTCGGCGGTCTGGCTCAGGGTCGGCCTCAGCGGTCTCGATTCCACGTCGAATGTCTCCACGATCGGGATGCCGAGTTCCGAACCATCTCCCCAGGCCGGACAGAATTCCTTCATAAGGTTGTAATACACAATGCCTTTGATGGAATATGCGGCGGCCAGTACGCCCCTCGCTGTGGGGGTGTCACGGCCCTTGAGGTTCTCGATCACGATGTTGCAGTCCCTGATGACGGCGAAGGATTCCCGGTAAGCGGACATCCTTTGGTTAATCAATTCGCCGGAGTAGGAAGCCAGGTTGGTGCCCGGCAGGATGTTGGCGTCGAGGTCGTCGGCGCAGCCTTCGAGCCGCGCTACCGTTTCCATGTTCCCGATTATGTATTCGTCCCCTCCGCCCTCTATCTCATTTAGGTGATAGTGGATGATGGCGGCGAATTCCTCGTCGGTGGAAGGCAGGACCTCGCCCTGGGGCTTCACGGTCAGGAAACCGGTGCAGCCCTGCAGTAGGGCGGCCGCAATGAGGGCCGCCGGGATTAAGGCGGACTTTCTCATTGCTTGATGTAATTGGCGTATTCTTCCTTGGCGGCGGCAACTTCCTCCCTTTCCTCTGCGGTGGGCACTTCACCCTTCGGCAGGACGTAGACCGTTGAAGAGTTCCCGGTCTTCGGGGGCTCGCTTTCGTATGAACAAGAACATAGTCCCAGACCGGAGATAATCAGTATCGCTAGCAGTAACTTTTTCATTTTCAGAAAGATATGGATGCGCCGAGGGAGACGCTTCTGGTTGTGGGATAGGTCGCGCCGGGGACTTCAGGATCCATTCCGTCATATGCGGTGAAGGTGAAGAAATTATCGGCGGACAGATTGAAGGAAAGGCTCTCGACCCGGATTTTCCGGAGCACGGACTTCGGGAGGGAGTAGGAGAGGATGATGGACTTGATCCTTAGGTAGGAGACGTCCTTGAGGTATATGGCGTCTATGATATTGTAGTCCATCGGATTGGTGAAAGCGAAATTGTATATGGCGTTGAACCGGTCGTAGATCCTCGGGTAAAGGACCCCGGCCGTATTGTCGGCCGTCCATCTGGAAGTACGGTCACGGGTGACGTTGAGGTGGTTGGAATACAGGTCGCTGAACTGCGACTGTACCTCCTCTGTCGAGACTCCGGTGTGCCTGGCGTTCAGGTACGAGGCGGGGGAGACTATCTTGTCATACACCTTCGCTCCCAGCGAATATACTCCGCTTACGCTGAGTCTCAATTGTTTCCACGATACGGAGAGGTTGATTCCCCCGGTGTATGGAGCGACAGTCGTTCCGAGATAGTATCGGTAGTTGTCGGGGTTGTTGAGGTCCTGGGCCGTGGCTATGGAGGCATCGCTGCGGAGATGGAAGGCATAAAGCCCGCTGGCGGAATCCACCCCTCCTGCGCGGCCGGCGAAAATGGCTCCGACAGGATATCCTTCCACATAACGGTCTTTCGCGGTGATGGTGCTCCCGCTCGCAGGGGTATATCGGGTGACCTTGTTGTAATTGTACGCGAAATTGGCGCTGGCCCGCATCCTGAAGTCCTTGCCGAAACGTCCGTTCCAGGTCAGGGTGGCCTCGAAACCGGAATTCAGGATATCGGCGGAATTGAAGTAGACTGATGTGAATCCGGTGGTAGACTGAACCTGGGCGCTGGTGACGACGTCGCTGCTCTTGCGGAGGTAGGCTTCGGCGCTGAAGGTTATGGCCTCCTTGAGGAAGCCGAGGTCTATCCCGGCCTTGAGGTCGCTGGTCCTTTCCCATCCGAGCGAAGGATTAGGAGCGGACGGGATGGTGCCGAGATGGTAGCTTTCCCCTCCGTAGTAACGGTACTGCTGGTGCAGGTATTCCATCACCAGCAGGTGCCGGGCGTAAGAGTTGATATTTCCGGTGTATCCGAAGGCGGCGCGGAGGGTTCCGTGGCTAAGCCACTCCGCCCGATCCATGAACGGTTCGTCGGCGAAGTGCCATCCGGCACCGACGCTCCAGGTCGGGTGGAACTGGCTGTTGACACCGAAGTTGGAACTTCCGTCAGTCCTGAAGGAAGCGTTCGCGACGATGGTGTTTCCGAGATAGTAATCTCCTGACAGATAGAAAGATGCGTAACGGCTTTCGGAGAAATACTCGCCGCTCAGTCGCTCTACCTGCTTCACCCATTCATCCACGGGGCCGCTGATTTCCGGCATCGAAGATGTACCTGTTACAGGGTCGTAATTGTATCTTTTAGCGTAAAGGGTATTGGACTTGCTGCCCCGGATCTCGCTTCCGGCGATGACGTTGATGTTGTGCTTCAGCGACCCTTCGAAGGTGCGGTTCCAGTTGAAGTGGCCGCGGAGGATGTAGCTCCTCCGGGCGGTGCGGTTCTGGGTTATGTTGCCGTAGAGCTTTGTCTGGGACTTGTCGTCGTTGCCGAGACGGTCCTTGAAAGCGGTGTAGGTGGAGGCGTCCACCGTCTTGTCGGTATCGTTCTCGGAAAGGGACCATGATGCCAGGCCGTTGAAATGCAGGGCCCGGGTTATGGCGATGTCGATGCCGCCCCTTAGGGATGCGGATGAGTTGGTGGTGACGGTGGTGTTGAGGTCCAGTTCCCTGAGGATGCTGAAGCCGGCTTTCGGCAGTACCTCCTCCACTCCGCGGCCGTTGTAATAGCCCAGCGAGAACCAGGTATGGTCGCTTCCGTAGCTTCCGTCCGGATTGTAAGCCTTCTCGTACGGATTGGCGAAATAAGCGTAGGTGAATGCGTTGACCGAACTGTCCGGGGTGATGGACCGCTGCCTGGAAGCATCCAGGCCGAAGTCCAGCTTCACCCTTTCCACCGGCCTCAGGGTGAGGTTGGCGGTGACATTGTAGCGGGTGTAGTTGTTCCTCCGCAGCATTCCGTTGTTGTCGTTGAAACCGCCCGAAATGTAGTATGTGCTCTTGTCCGAACCTCCGCTCAGGGACAGGTGGTGGTTGTTGGAGAATGCGTTGCGGAATAGCAGGGAATACCAGTCGGTACTTTCGCTGCGGAGGGATTTGAGGTAATCCTCCCTCTCTTCCTTGCTCAATGATGCGAAGTCTCCGGCGCCGGAGAGGACCTGGCCTGTGATACCGATTACCGGGTAGATTATCGTATTGTCAGTGAGGGATTTATTGTATCTCTCCGCGGAGAACTCTTCCCAAAGTTCCCGTTCCCAGTCCAGCTTTTCGGCGGAATTCATCAGGTTCACGCTCCTCTCGGGACGGAACGACCAAGTGAAATTGTTCGAGTAGCCGATCTTGAGCCGGCCCTGCTCTCCTTTCTTCGTGGTTATGACTATGACGCCGTTCGCGGCTTTGGAACCATATATGGCGGCCGCAGCTGCGTCCTTCAGGATGGTGACGCTCTCTATGTCGTTGGGGTTGATGCTTCCGACTCCGCTGACGAAGATGTTGTCGAGGCCTCCGGTGGCGATCTGGTCACTGGAAAGGTTGCTTTCGTTCTGGATAGGAACCCCGTCGACCACCCAGAGGGGGTCGCTGTTGCCGGAAAGGTTGTTGGTACCCCTGATCCTGATCTTGGACTGGGTTCCGGGCTGGCCGGACGTGGCCTTTACCGATACTCCGGCGACCTCTCCGGCCATGAGGGCGTCGACCGAGACCACCGGTTTGGCTTCGAAGATGTCGCTCTTGAGGACGGCCACGGATCCGGTCACGCGTTTTGTCGTGGTCTGGGCGTATCCTGTGACGACGGCCTCGCCGAGTTCGTTGTCAAGGACCTGGGGAAACATCGTCACCTTTACCGTCCCGAGGTCTTTCAAGGTGCTGATTTTCAATGTTAAGTCCTCATATCCGAGGCAGGTGAAGAGAAGGGTCGCTGCGTCGTTCCCGACCGAGATCGTGAAGTTTCCGTCAAGGTCGGTGACCGTGCCCTTGGACGGGGCTTCCGGGCAGACCACCCCGGCCGCGATCACGCTTTCCCCGGTCTGGGCGTCGGTGACGGTGCCGGAGATACGCACCTGCGCCCGGACTAGGGAGCCTGCGGCAAAGGCAATGGCGGCCAGCAGTGCCCTCTTGAGTGCATGTCTTGTCATAGGGGAGGATGACAAAGGGTTTTTCAGTCGATGTCGAAAGCCTCTATCTCGCGTACGAGATCGTTGATCAGCTTCATCTTGCAGTCGTACAGGTCGTCGGAAATGTCGACCTTGTAGAAGTGAGGGTTTATGAGACGGCGTTCGGCGGGGCTGAGATGCCTCAGGTTGTCGTCGAAGAATGCCTTTTTCTCAAGCAGTGAGTGGTAGGGGGCGCAGCGCTTGCCGTTGCTGATAACCTGGTTC
>JAEEGL012304657.1_pt1 | contig 11004 bp, 8 predicted proteins | sample 9134231 | NCBI WGS metagenome assembly JAEEGL01 (sample SAMN16246548, study PRJNA631951) | gut metagenome | biome: gut microbiome; feature: rumen; material: fiber-attached | host: Bos | place: Iran: Karaj | collected 2018-10 | reverse complement strand
CATGGGTGCGCAGATAATCCTGTGTGACCCTCACCGCGCTGTCGTGGTGGGCCATGACCATAAGATACGCCTACGCGCCGGACGCATGTCGAGTCCTGACATCCGTGCAGGCATCGCACTGCTCATTGCGGCATTGTCAGCCGATGGCACGTCACAAATCAACAACATCGCCCAGATAGACCGCGGCTACGAGAACATCGAAGGCCGCCTGAACGCTCTGGGAGCCAAGATCAGAAGGCAATGATAAGGAAAGAGGATGTTTACAAGATAGGTAAGTTGGGAAAGACCCACGGCATCAAGGGTGAGATATCCATGCAAGTTGACGATGACGTCTTCGACCGTGTGGAAGCAGACTACCTGGTGCTTGAACTTGACGGTATCATGGTACCCTTCTTTATGGAGGAATATCGTTTCAAGACTGACGAGACTGCACTCATAAAGTTTGAGGGCATCGACACGCAGGAGCGTGCCCGCGAACTTACCGGCACAGAGGTGTTCTTTCCACGCGAACTGGCAGAGAGCGACGACAACGACGAACTGTCATACGCGCAGCTCGTGGGCTACACCGTGGTTAATGCCAACACTGGCAAGGAAGTCGGCAAGATAGAGTATGTTGACGAACAGACCATCAACATTATGTTTGAACTGACCGATGGTACGCTGATACCAGCCTCTGAGGAACTGATAGCCGGCATCGACACTGAGGCACAGGTCATCACCATGAACATCCCTGAAGGATTACTATGAAAAAAGCCCTTGATGTGAAAGGTGAAATGTGAAAAATGATTTCTAAATAAAATCGTTTTTGTCCTATCCGGCACCCTTTTTTAAGTCGAAATAGAGGGCTGTTTTTTGAAAAAGTTTACGGTTGGTCGGTTTTACGGGTATTCTCAGTGAGTTGTAACTCGTTGATTTTCAATAGAGGCATAAAAAAGACAGTGTAATATGATAGCTTTTATGGTGAAAAAGCTATCATATTACACTGTAAAAGGTGCCTGATTACACTGTAAAAGCATACATATTACGATGTAAAAGCTATGCTTTTATGTCAGAAAGCGGTTTTTTAGGCTTCAGAAGGGCGTTTTGGATGTTCCGAGAACATCTGTTTCGCTCTATTTTGAATTTTTCCGCGAACTTTTTTCAGAACCTGAAATATCAAAAATGTCCTATAAAAAGAAATTTCAAAATATTCAATAAAAGGAAGTATATTCGTTTGCTATTTCAACTTTTCTTTGTAACTTTGCACTCTGGAAATCGTTTTGGGCGAATGCAAGACTGCTTTGCGGACTATCGCCTTTCCTTTTGTACGAAGAACTTAGCAAACTATATGAAGAAACAACAGATATGCATACTTGGCAGCACAGGCTCGATAGGTACACAAGCCCTCGAAGTCATCGCCGAGCACAATGACCGTTTTGAAGCCTATTGCCTTACGGCTAACAATAAGGTAGAACTGCTTGCCGAACAGGCCCGCAAGTTCAAGCCTGCGGCTGTGGTGATTGCCAACGAGGAGAAATATGACACACTGGTGGCACTGCTTGAGGACTGTCCCGACATAAAGGTCTATGCCGGTGCACAGGCATTGTGTGAAATAGTTGAGGCAGAACCAATCGACATGGTGCTTACCGCCATGGTGGGGTTCTCAGGTTTGGCACCTACCATACACGCAATAAAGGCGCACAAGAAGATATGTCTTGCCAACAAGGAGACTTTGGTGGTAGCCGGCGAACTGATTTGCGAACTGGCGCAGCAGTACCGCGCGCCTATACTGCCAGTTGACTCGGAACACTCAGCCATCTTCCAGAGCATAGTGGGGGAGGGCGACAACGAGGTGGAGAAGATACTGCTCACGGCCAGCGGCGGTCCGTTCCGTTTGAAGACTCTCGACGAAATGCGCTCCATGACTGCTGCCGATGCTCTGAAACATCCTACATGGGACATGGGTGCGAAGATAACCATAGACTCTGCCTCAATGATGAACAAGGGCTTTGAGGTTATTGAGGCAAAGTGGTTGTTTGGCGTTGAGGCAGACAAGATACAGGTATTGGTTCACCCGCAGTCTATAGTACACAGTGCGGTGCAGTTCCGTGACGGTGCGGTGAAGGCGCAGCTTGGCGTGCCTGATATGCGCCTGCCTATACAGTATGCCTTCACATACCCAGACCGTCTGCCAATGACGGGCGAGCGTCTTGACTTGTTCAAGCACTCGTTGGAGTTCTTTGAGCCAGACCTGAATAAGTTCAAGTGCCTGGCTTTGGCATTTGAGGCCATCAAGCGAGGCGGCAATGCCTGCTGCGTGGTTAATGCCGCCAATGAGGTAGTCAACCTTGCCTTCCGTCAGGGGCGCATAGGTTTCCTTGATATGGGAGATATCATAGAGAAAACGCTCGACAAGGCTACAGTAATAAAGAAACCGACCTACGAGGATTACATCAACTCCGACATGGAGGCAAGGCGCATAGCAGAGGAGTATGTTAAAATTCGTAAGTGAAGTCAGTGCGATTGTGCTGATATACACAAGTAACCCCAGCAATGTCTGTCCTTAAACTTTTTCCCGTAAAATAAAGTATAATCAATACTCTCTGTATATAATGAACGAGTTACAAAAAAGTTTCAAGAGAGCATTTTTTATGCGATTAAGTTTTTTTGTGAAAGAAAGAAACGATAATTCCGTGGAAAATATGTAACTTTGCAGTTGGAAAAGTAATACAAACGACAATGTTATGAGACATAAAGAGTATATAAGCTTTGACTGGGCCCTGAAGCGACTGCTGCGCGACAAGGCTAACTTCGACGTACTTGAAGGATTTCTCACTACATTGCTTGAGAAGCCAATAAAGATACAGCGGTTGCTTGAAAGCGAAGGAAATAAAGACCGGGAAGAGGTAAAGTCAAACCGCGTTGACTTGCTTGCTGAAGACGAGCAGGGTGAACTGTTACTGATAGAGGTACAGGGAGAATCGGAGTTTTCTTATTTCCACCGCATGATATTCGGCGCATCGAAACTTGTCACTGAGTACGTGGAGCAAGGTAGTGGATATGAGAACGTAAAGAAAGTATATTCTGTCAATATAGTATATTTTGACCTCGGACAAGGTTCCGACTGCGTATATCGTGGCAAGACAGAATTTCGTGGTGTACATGATGACGACGTGCTACGCCTGTCACCATTCCAACAGCAGAAATTCAATGCGGAAGAGGTCAGTCAGCTGTTCCCTGAGTATTATATACTGAAAGTCAATGACTTCAATCGCTGGTCAAAGGTTCCCTTGGAGCAGTGGCTGTATTTTCTTGCAAACAGCGACATTCCTGAAGATGCAGACGCACCGGGATTGCCTGCTGCACGAGAGAAACTTCGTTTCATTAAAATGAATCGAGAAGAGCAACGTGTGTATGAGCATTATATCAGCGAGCGCTCTATACTCGAGAATCAAATGATTACGGCAAAAGGCGAGGGTCGTGCAGAAGGTCGTGCAGAGGCAAACATTGCTACCGCACGCAAACTGAAGGCAATGGGAATGTTATCTGTTCAGCAGATAGCAGACGCCACTGGACTTTCAGTAACAGAAGTAGAACAGTTGTAGGATTTTGCAAAAAGATAACACATATTTTATATAACAACTTATAATTCATAATTTATCGCTCAGTACGCAGTGACGCTTGCCTAAGCAGGCATTCATGCTTAAGCTGTGCTTAAAACTCATAATTCATTTACGATTGTGGAAGTATTTCTCATCAGAACATTACAATTTATTCTTGCAATAACAATCCTCGTGGCACTGCATGAGGGCGGACATTTCTTTTTCTCAAAGCTCTTCGGCGTAAGGGTTAACAAGTTCTACGTTTTTTTTGACTGGAAGTTCTCACTCTTCTCCACCAAGTTCAACTGGTGGCGCAAACTGCGTGGCAAGGTCGATGCTGACGGCAAGGTGATACCGGCAAAGAAAGACAAGGACGGCAACTATGAATACGAAGGTACTGAGTATGGTATAGGCTGGATCCCCCTCGGCGGCTACTGCCAGATAGAGGGAATGATAGACGAGACGCAGCACGACGTGGAGAAACTTAAGGAGCCGGCAAAGCCGTGGGAGTTCCGCGGCAAGCCTACGTGGCAGCGCTTGCTCATCATGATAGGCGGCGTGCTGGTCAACTTTCTGCTGGCACTCGTCATCTACTGCGGCGTGTTCTTCACATGGGGTGAGGACTATTACGCACTGAAGGATATGCCTTATGGCATGAAGTTCAACGAGCAGGCTTTGGCACTCGGATTCCGCGATGGCGACAAACTCATAGGAACCGAAGAAGGTGAGTTCCGTGAGTTCAATGCCAACATGTTGCGCTCACTGACATCAGCCAAGGAAGCAACGGTGCTGCGCGATGGCAAACAAGTGAAGATACAGTTGCCGGGCAACCTCTCTCTGCTTGAGATGCTGAAGGCAGAACCAGTGTTCTGTCGTCCATTCGTACCGGCAGACATCGACACCATCATCCCTAACACAGCAGCTGCCAAGGCTGGCATGAAGAAGGGTGACCGCATCATAGCCCTCGGCACAAAGCCTATCGATTCATGGAACGCCTTCACATATGAAAGCGGTCGCATGTCTGACGCATTGAGCGACTGCCAGACAAAGAAAGACTCACTGAAGGTACTCACGACGGTGGTTACATATATAGACAAGGCGAAAGGTGATACCGCAACGGCGGCAGTAGTATTTGACAACGAAGCACACCTTGGCGTAGGCATGACGACAGTGGCAAACTACATGGAGCCTACACACATCAGCTATAACCTGCTGACCTGCATACCTGCCGGCATAGGCTATGCCCTTGATATGCTGGGCGGCTACGTCAGCGACCTGAAGTATGTATTCACTTCAGAGGGAGCCAAGCAGCTGGGTGGTTTCGGAGCCATCGGCAGTATGTTCCCGCCTGTGTGGGACTGGCACATGTTCTGGCTCATGACGGCATTCCTATCCATCATCCTTGCCTTCATGAACATCCTGCCTATACCTGCCCTTGACGGCGGTCACGTGATGTTCCTGCTCTACGAGATGATATTCCGCCGCAAGCCTGGCGACAAGTTCCTGCTCTATTCGCAGTATGTGGGCATGGGCATCCTGTTCCTCCTTATGATAGTGGCAAACCTTAACGATGTGCTCCGCTTCTTCGGAATCATGTATTAAAAAATGCGAAACGACATAAGGCATACAATAAATCCCTCGCTGATTACCAGCGGGGGATTTATTGTTTACCGAGCACCAATCTATTAGATATTATTTCTGTTTAGTAATTCTTCTGCCATAGCAGGAAAAGGATTATGTGGCTTATTCATCTGTTATTTGGGATTATGTAAGTTTTTTGTGCGTAAAAGCATCATACGGCTTATTATATCCTGATTTTGTGTGGATTTAATGAAATTCACTGCTTAACTATTTGGGCATTTCATGGAAAAGTTGTAACTTTGCACTGAAAACAATGAACTATACACTATGAACAACGAACAGGTAAGCGGCAAGCTGCTGATATTCTCCGCACCCAGCGGCAGCGGCAAGTCAACGATAATAAACTGGCTGATGCAGGAGCATCCTGAACTGAACATGCATTTCTCCGTCAGCTGCACATCACGTGCTCCGCGCGGACAGGAGCAGGACGGCGTGGAGTATTTCTTCCTCACTCCGGAGGAGTTTCGCGAGAAAATACAGCGCGACGAGTTCGTGGAGTATGAAGAGGTATATCAAGACCGCTACTACGGCACACTGAAGTCGCAGGTGGAGAAACAGCTGGCGGCAGGCGAGAACGTAGTGTTCGACGTCGACGTACACGGAGCAATGAACATCAAGAAGGCATACGGCGACCGTGCCCTGAGCCTGTTCATACAACCACCGTCGATAGAGGAATTGCGCCGTCGTCTGAACGGTCGTGGCACAGAGCAGGCAGAGGAGATAGAGAAGCGCATTGCCAGAGCAGAATATGAACTGGGGTTTGCAGAGAAATTCGACACGGTAATCATCAACGACGACCTTGAAACGGCAAAACAGGAGACACTAAGGTGTATCTTGAAAGGGATGAATTATTAGTGAAAACTGAAAAATACAAGTTACGCTTTTGCGGATAAATGCTCTTCCCCAAATAAATCTTCATCCTTATTTCCTTCATCCTTCATCCTTCATCCCTTATCCATTCACCCATCAACCAAATGAACTGTGAACTGTCGATAATAAGTCCATGCTATGGTGCCCCTACCTTACTAAAAGAATTGGTAAGGCAGACCACTGAAGTAGCAAAGAGCATAACAGAATACTATGAGATAATACTTGTAGAGGACTGCTCCCCTGACAACAGCCGCGAGATTATCCGCGAGATATGCAAGGAGAATCCAAACGTGAAGGGGGTATTCCTAAGCCGCAACTTCGGACAACAGCCTGCTATAAATGCAGGGCTCGACACTGCCTGCGGAGAGTGGGTGGCTGTACTTGACTGCGACCTGCAAAATCCGCCGTCGCACATACGTGCTATGTATGAAAAGGCGCAGGAGGGGTACGATATAGTCTTTGCAAGTCGACAAGACAGGCCTGATAATCTTTTCATGAAGCAAGGCTCAAAGATATTCAATAACCTCATGACGTTTCTCACAGGTGTAAAGCAAGACGAGTCGATAGCAGAGTTTGCACTATACAACCACAAGGTAGTAGAGGCAATGAAAAAGATGGGCGACTACGTGCGCTATTATCCATTGATGCATCAGTGGGTAGGATTCAAGACAACATCCATTCCCGTACCACATGAGGAACGTAATGACGGAAAAGTCTCATCATATTCCATGAGAAAACGTATAGAACTGGCTGTTTCTACCTCTATAGCCTTTTCTACCAAGGCACTGCACATGATAGTATATTTCGGTATATCAATCACTTTGCTCGCTATTATTGTGGCATCATACTTGGCCATAAAATTCCTTATCACAGGCATTGACGTGAGCGGATGGTTCACCTTGTTTGTCAGTATGTGGCTCATAGCCGGTATCATGATTATGGTTATGGGCATAGTGGCTATATATATCGGAAATATATTTATGGAAGTAAAACACCGACCTACATATCTCATAGATGAAATAGTGGAATAAAAGACCCGCTCCAAACATCCCCAAGAGGAAGGGAAGAGGGAGGAAGGGAAGAGGGTTTAAGTGAAAATTGAAAAATACAAGTTACACTTTTGTCCTTCCCTCTTTATTCGTTTTCGTTTTCATTCTTCGTTTTCGTCTTCGTTAAATTACGAATTGTAAAATATGAACTGTGCATATATACCTGAACTCTGTGCAAAACTAAAAAGCTATTTTATAAAGTTTTGGAGCAGCCCACGATGTGTATTCTGGCTTGGAATGGCTATCACCTTGCTTGCCACCTCCCTTGAAGTGTTTCGTGGGCGCAACACTAACTACTTTGACTACCAAGACTCCACACGAATGTTTTGGGAGGGCATCAGTCCCTACAACATGGAGTATGTGCAGGTGCACAATATTTATTTCCTATACACTCCGGTATTCAGTGTTATCTTTGCCCCCATATTCCTACTGCCATGGTGGCTTGGACCATACGTTTGGAACGTATGCAACTACAGTCTTTTCTCACTTGCTATAAAGACATTACCTGAACAGTACAACAAATACAAGCACTGGATATTCCTTTTCTTGCTTCCCGTAGTTTTGCAAAGTGTATTCTGTTATCAACACAACCTGATAGTTTGCTACATCTACATATTTGCATACTCATTGCTGGAAAGGGGGAAAGGATTTTGGGCTGTGCTGCTCATCATGATTTCTGCATGCACCAAAATATATGGTGCGGCTGAATTGGCTATGCTACTGTGTTACCCGAAAACCATACGTAATATAGGCTATGCTATTCTTTGCAGTGTGACATTGCTTTGCCTGCCTTTACTCAACACTAATTTCGACAATCCCTTCATACTCTACGAACACATGTTTGACATGATAGCCAGCCATCATAGCGATACCGATTTCGTAGGCATTCTCTTCGCAAGAGGACTGAAGCCTCAGCTACTGCCTAACTACCGTATCGTACAACTCATTGTCTTCGCCTTGCTTGGCATAGCATTCTTTGCACGCTACAGGCGTTGGAAAGAGTTTGTTTTCAGAGGGCAGGTACTGGCAGTTCTTACTGGTTTTATGATACTGTTCAGCGACTGTCCTGAGACTCACACATACGTCATCGCACTACCTTTCTATGCAATGGCTTTCTGGATGCAACAAAAGCGCACCTGGCTTGACTGGACTTTATTCTGGCTCTTGGTGGTAAACTTCGGAATACTCCCTACAGACGTACTCTGCCCTGCATGGATACATAATTATATCCATGAGACTTACTGGCTTGACGTTTACACCTTCTTTTGCTGCTGGTTGCTTATAATATGGCGTGCCGTAGGTCCTGACAGACTGACAGGCAGAGCCATTGTCTGCTCAACAGCAGTCATTGTATTGCTCTTAACCCCCTCTCTTGCTCTCAACTCTCAGGCACAAACAAAACGTTCTACCACGCGCGTATATATTGTTAAAGGTATAACGTTCAAGATGAAATACGTGCAGGGCGGAACATTTACAATGGGGGCTCTAACTAAAGATAAAAATGCCGATGATGATGAAATACGTCACAAAGTATTAATAAATAGTTACTATATTGGCGAAACTGAGGTAACACAGGAACTCTGGGAGGCTGTCATGGGAAAGAATCGTTCAAAACAGAAAGGCGCAAAGTTTCCAGTGGAATATATTACTTACGATATGTGTAAGGAATTTATCAGCAAACTCAACGCTCTTACTCATTCTAATTTCCGCCTTCCTTCGGAAGCAGAATGGGAATATGCTGCAAGGGGCGGCAGGAAATCAAAAGGCTATCTATTCGCTGGAAGCGACAATCCCGATGAGGTGGCTCATACTATTCACAACACTAATAACAACGCTCACTCTGAAGTAGCCACGCTAAAGCCTAATGAATTAGGGCTTTACGATATGTCAGGAAACGTATGGGAATGGTGCGAAGACTGGTATCGCAAATCACCTACCACACAGCCTTCTTCTTCCTTCCACGTAATAAAGGGAGGAGGCTATGACTGCAGTCCGCTCTACTGCCGTTCTACAAATAGGTTTATGTATGACCAGCGCCGTCGCCGACCTGCCGTAGGTTTCCGTCTCTGTCAGACAATAATGCGAAACCAATAGTCAAACGGCTTAAAGTCTGCCAAAGTAAAGTTTTCCGTGGCAGTGTCCATACGCAGCAGTGGTATGTCGCGATACATCACTGCAACAAGGGAATAAGTGCTTGGCGGTCCCATTACGTAGTCACACTCTGAGAGCATATACAAATCCTCCACGGCATTGCCCCTCATCAATATAATACGAACATTGTGCTCTGTAATATAAGATTTTATACTCTCAGCAGATAATTCACAATCATTTGTTGATAGATACACATATACCGTCTTTCCATTCATCATTCGCGCAAAAGTGTTTATGTATGATGCATATTTAGCATCATCATAATAGTATATTCCTCCACCCCACTCCTTGTAGTCACCGCGACGTATGTGTACACCTAACCTTATTTTTTCAATACATGACTCTGCCTCACATTGTTTCATTCGCTCAGCAACAGCGGCGGTATAACGCTCGTCGATTGTAAAGAGGTCGCATATCTCGCTGCGGTATTTCAGGAAGAGGTCGTACCAACGGCAGAACCATCCGCTCACTACTACGTGCTTGTGGCGCAACATAATCTGCTCGGAAGCCGCAGGGTCGTCTTGCGACTTGAATCGTGCCGTGGGCAGCAGTCGCAGTGCGGCGGCATATTTTGCCACCAGATACATACAGAAACTGGTGTAGCGTGAGTGGGTTATCTTGAAATAGGGATACTTATAGCTGAAGCGCATGGACATCACACTGCGGTTATGCTCACGCGCCCAGGCATATACATGGGCAAACTGCAACAGGTTGTTGCACATCTGGCTTTTATCTCTGGCAAAAATCATATTAGTCGTTTGGGGGATTAGTCGTTTAGTCGTTTGGACCTCCCTCCCTCACAGGGAGGGTTGGGGTGGGTCTGTTTATTCTCCCTCATATAGTCAGGGAATGTGAGAGTCCACCTGAACCATTTTGCATATTTGCTACGCAGAGTGTCATAGTCGGCAATCTTTCTGTAGGGCAGTCGTTTCTGTTGCCATGGGCGTAACACCTTGCGCTGTACAAAGTTACCATAGGTCTCGAACTCAGAGAAACCAGACTGCTCGTTACGGTCAAGGTTGTCGGTGATGACCTGCTGCCAAGGTTTACCGCCGTGGTTACGACTCAGGGTCTCGTGCAGTTCATGCAATTGCTCCTTGTCGAACAGCATCTTGTGGTCAACGTATGACAGGTTGGCAATCTCCAGGTCTGGCATTATACGGCGTATGATATCATAGTAAGGCTGGTGGTCCTCATAGCTGAGATAGAACACCGTCTCCTGCTTGTCAGTGAGGAACACATGAGGGTGTATCAGCACGTGGTCAGCATCGATGCATAGATAATAGCGGCATGTGCCGATGGCACCAGATAGTTTGACGAATTGCTGAAACAGCCAGCCGCTGCGGTCGCTGCCGTTAGACAATATTATCTTGAGATCCTTCGGAGCATAGCCGAACACATCATTCTCATTAATGAACTCCAGGTTGTTTGCTGCGCAAAAATCCGTTATTTCCTTTTGAGCTGGAGCCACTATGTATATCTGCTTCACAGTGTTGGCAACACAGTTGCGCACGCCCTCCAGGCACAGCGGCAATATTTTCAAATCCTTGGATATGATTGGTATTACCACGTCGATGGGCTCTGCCGACGGCACAAGTTTCGGATAGCTTCGCCATGAAAACAGGCGGTATCTTAGTTTTCTGATTTCTGACATATCTCTCCTATTATATATGTGGGACGGTGTTTCACCTCCATGAATATGTTTCCTATAT
>JAEEGL012246065.1_pt1 | contig 11004 bp, 5 predicted proteins | sample 9134231 | NCBI WGS metagenome assembly JAEEGL01 (sample SAMN16246548, study PRJNA631951) | gut metagenome | biome: gut microbiome; feature: rumen; material: fiber-attached | host: Bos | place: Iran: Karaj | collected 2018-10 | reverse complement strand
TACGAAGGAGAGGCAAAAGCGTTTGACAAGCTACTGCCCACCAACAGGGGCATTGACGACATCTTCCGTCAAGCACAAGGCGCCTATAACATCTGGGCAGACTTACCACCACAAGACAGGACTACGGAACGTTTGTTGCGAATGCTCGACTTCGATTTCTTCAAACTACTTGATGCAGTGACCATCGCCCGTAGCCGTAAGCACATCCAGCAGTATTACGATACCACAGGCATTGGAACATTCCCCGAGCGCCTAAAGCCCATTTCACGCAATCCGCATTTGACCGACCTCGACAAAGCCATCAACTACAACGAGATATTCGAGCAATTGCAGATGCTCCGTTTGGCTATTTATACCCCTTCGGCTTTTATTCTGGCGACCCAGCAATGGAAATACAAAGAAGAGGAAGGCTCGTCAGGACATCGGCTGAGCATTGAAGAACGTGAACAGGGTATTCAGCGGCTGATGAATATGCAGTTGCTGAAACGTCTGGAATCGTCTGTCAACTCCTTCCGCCTTACTCTGGGTCGTATCCGTGACTATATGCAGGAAACGCTCGATGCCATTGCCCGCTTTGAGAAAGGCGAAAGGCGTGTGTCGGTGGATGACTACGAAAGTGCCGATGTGGATGAGGACGAACAGGACTTCACCATCGGCAAGAAGAAAAACCGTATTCTCTTGGAGGATATGGATTACATCTCATGGCGGGATGAAATCAAGAGCGATCTTGAAATCATCCAGTTGTTACTGTACATGCTCAAAAGCATCACGCCTGAACACGACAGCAAATTGCAGCAGCTCATCAGCGACTTGAAAGACAAGTTTGCCCATCCCATTAATGGCGACAATAAAAAGGTACTGGTGTTTACTGCTTTCTCCGACACAGCAGAATATCTGTATAACAATTTGGCTGACGCCATCAAGTCCAAGTATGGTTTGAATGTGGCACTTGTCACCGGCGATGTGGAAGCAAGGAGTACCCTTAAGTTGAAAGAGAAACTCGACTTCAACAAAGTGCTGACCCTGTTTTCGCCTGTCTCGAAAGAACGTGCAGCCATTTATCCAAATCTGAACGAAGAGATTGATGTGCTCATAGCCACCGACTGTATCAGCGAAGGCCAGAACCTGCAGGACTGCGACTATCTGCTCAACTACGACATACACTGGAATCCCGTCCGCATTATCCAACGTTTCGGACGTATCGACCGTATCGGGTCTAAGAATGCGCAGATACAGTTGGTCAATTACTGGCCGGATATGACACTCGACGAGTATATCAACCTGAAAGGCCGAGTGGAGGCTCGCATGAAAGTAACGGTAATGACCTCCACAGGCGACGACAATCTTCTGTCACCTGAAGAAAAAGACGATTTAGAGTACCGGCGCATCCAACTGAAACGTTTGCAGGAAGATGTGGTTGACCTCGAGGAGATGAACAGTGGGGTAAGCATCATGGACTTGGGCCTTAACGAATTCCGGCTGGACTTACTCGAGTATATGAACAGCAATCACGATGTGGAACATACCCCCTTCGGACTGCATGCCGTTGTTTCAGCCACAGAGCAAACGCCTCCTGGAACAATCTTTGTGCTAAAAAACAGAACGGCAGGTATAAACATTGACCACAAAAACCAGCTGCACCCCTTCTATATGGTCTATATCTCCGACACAGGAGATGTGGTCATAGACCATCTGCACCCCAAAGACATGCTCGACAGGATGCGTCTGCTCTGCAAACCTTTGCACGCACCCGATGTGAAACTCTGTAGTCAATTCAATAAAGAAACCCGCGATGGCCTGCGCATGGACAAGTATTCCGAATTGCTCAGCAAAGCTATCAATTCAATTATCAATGTCAAAGAGAAATCAGACATCGACAGTTTCCTTGATGGTGTGCAGGGTGAGTTATTCAAAGATAGCATTACTGGATTGGACGACTTCGAACTTATTTGTTTCTTAGTAATCAAGTGATACCCATGTTTGGACTACCTGTTGCCACCGCAATCAATCAGCCGCTGCCGAAAAAAGCCGTCTTTGAGAAGTTTAATCTCAAGGCGGCAGAACGCGAACGGTTCGATGCAGACATAAGCAGGATGGTTATTGTCCATCGTATCGACGCCGAAACTATCCCTGCCGTGCAATGTGGTAAAGAGGTGGAAAGCATCTGGGTATTGGTGGTATTACTGAAACAACAAAACTACAATCCAAAGAACATCGAGATGCTCTTTAAACTCATTCCGCAGCGGATGATACTGGCCTTGCAGTTTGGAGACGAAACTCAATTGGCGGCTTTCGATGGAATGATGGTCACTTCTTCATGGCAAAAAACAGAAGAATACCAGCTGGCTTTGAAAGGCATAGACCTCGACTGCGTATGGAACAACCTCTTAGCACAGGTGGCCAATGTCGTTGTGGCGGAGGGGAAAAATGTTCGTAAGCAGATTGAAGAGAACGCTCGACACGAAGCACTGCAAAAGAAGATAGCCGCCTTAGAGACCAAAGCCCGCAAAGAATCTCAACGCCACCGCAAAATGGAATTATATAACGAGATATTAAAGTTAAAAACAAACCTCAAATAATAGAAGATATGTGCAAGAAACAACCTAAGGATCAATCAGAAAAACAAAAAACACCCACCTGGCTTTTTGTTCTAATAGCGGTTTTATTATTATTTATCCTTGTCTTGCTTATATGGATATTAACTAAAAAGATGGGTGACATTAATATGAGTCCGAATATAACAGTTGAAAATTGGTTTTCCTATCTTGTTACACTCATTGGAGTTTTTGTAACTGTTTTTGTGGGCTTACAAATATATAATACGGTTGAGGCAAAAAGATCCATGGAGGAAGCCCAAAGTAAATTTGAGAAATTAAAGAGTGAGACTGAAGATGATATAAAAAAAATCCAAGAAGATAATAGAAATCTGATTAAAGAAAACGACGAATTTCAGATTAATCTATTAGAAAAATACAACAAATTAAATCAGTCAATTAATTGGGATATTAAAGAGATTAGAAAGGATTATTGGGAAGAGAGAGTCCAAATCACAGAAATCGTTGAAAAAACGAAGCAAACTCAATCTAATATTAGCGAAGAGATGAACAGAATAAAAGAAAAGTGGGATGAAATCCAGACTGAGCAAAAAGATTTTTCCGACAAAATGGGTAAATATAGAAGAGCCCTGATAGATGCATTTGTTTTTATCCGGGAAAACAATAAAAATAAAACATTAAAACTATACGCAGATTTATTAGGTGTTTCTCTTTATGATCAAGTTGAAGAGAAACAAGCTGCTTATTATAATTCAAGGTTGAAGAAACTAATCAAAGAGATAGAAGAAGCCGATAAAGATGAAGTTATGAGTATGAAAAGTAATTTAATACGATATTCACAATCACTAAAAATGGTAAATATTGATAAAAAATCTAAACTTCATGATGAAATACAAAGCAATATATATACTATAATCAATAAGATTAAAGACATCACAAATACTCCTAAGCAAGAATAATAACCTATAGAATATCGTCTTTCTATGCAACGCTTGAATATGCAGACCACGAACATCGTGGACGAGAATATAAAACGTATTGGGGAGTTGTTCCCGAACTGCTTGACGGAGCGGCTGGATGAGAACGGACGGCCGGAGGTGGCCATCGACTTTGACCAGCTGCGGCAGGAGCTGTCGAAGGACATTGTGGAAGGCCCGGAGGAACGCTATCAGTTCACCTGGCCCGATAAGCGCAACGCCATCCGCTTGGCCAATGCACCTACTACCGCCACCCTTCGTCCTTGTCGTGAGGAGAGCGTGGACTTCGACAACACGCAGAACCTCTATATTGAGGGTGAGAACCTCGAAGTGCTGAAGCTGCTCCGCGAAAACTATCTGGGCAAGGTGAAGATGATTTATATCGACCCGCCCTATAACACAGGCAATGACTTTGTCTATTACGATGACTTTGGCACTGATAATACCAGTTGGAAACCTTTAAGTGGAAACTATGATGAAGAAGGGAACTGGCTCAACGAACGTTATGAAATCAATTCAGAAAGCAATGGCCGATTCCACACCGATTGGCTCAATATGATTTATCCCCGTCTGAAGGTGGCAAAGGACTTGCTGAGTGAAGATGGGATGATATTTATTAGCATTGGAAGTGCAGAGCTAGACAACACAATTAAATTAAGTGATGAAATATTTGGTCGACCGAATCGTGCTGGTATTGTATCAAGGCAGATGAAAACAGGCAATAATCAAGGAAAGTTTTTTACACAAAACACTGATTACATTGTTGTTTATGTGCAAAATTATGATAAAGCAGCACCATTAAAAGATGAGATGAGCAAAGACCTTATTGATAGAGTATACAATAAGATTCAAGAAAATGGTAAACGTAAAGGAGAAAAATATCGGACAATGGGACTATTTCAAGCTTCACTTAAACATGGAGGTTCGACATATCCAATAGAATGTCCAGATGGTGAAATAGTAATCACACCCAATAAATTACCCTGGAGGTGGAATGAAAAAACATTTAAAGAAGGATTGTCCAATGATGAAATTGTATTTGTAAAAACGGATACTTCTCCATTAATAAATTACAAAACTGGAGAAAAAGCAAAATGGAATATTTATACTAAAATATGGTTGAATGACAGAATTGATGTTGGGCAATTACCGTCAGATCTTATATTAAAATTTGAAAACCGTCATGCAGCAAAAGAGTTGGTTTTAATGGGAATACCATTTGATTTTCCAAAGCCGGTTGATTTAATAAAATACATTTTACATCTTTTCACATCGAATGACTTTATTGTCCTCGATTTCTTTTCAGGATCCGCTTCCTCTGCCCATGCGGTTATGCAACTTAACGCTGAGGATGGCGGCAACCGTAAGTTCATCATGGTACAATTACCCGAATCGACAGACGAAAAGAGCGAAGCTTTCAAAGCCGGTTATAAGAATATCTGCGAAATCGGCAAAGAACGTATTCGCAGAGCAGGGAAACAGATTCTTGGCAACATGGAATCTCGTTGTAATTCATTACAGAAAAACATTGATATGATGCTATCTGCAAAACCCGATACAACGGCTCAAATGCTGTTGTTAGACCAACTAAAAGAGATTGCAGAGAACATATACAAAGAGAAGATTCTTCCCAAACAGAAAGAATTAGATGAGCTACGAGAACGTATGGAAAGGCTTGACACAGGTTTCCGAGTGCTGAAACTCGATAGCTCCAATATGCAGGATGTCTATTACTCACCCGAGGAGTTCAACGAGAACCTGCTCTTTAAGGACAATATCAAGCTTGACCGTACTGATGAAGACCTACTATTCCAAGCTATGATAGAATTGGGCATAGAATTGTCGGCCAAGATAGAATGTGTAGAATATAGTCGTGAGACTTTAGACTTTAGGAACGAGACAACTGCTGGAAAAGGACTAACATCTAACGCCTCAAAGCTAAAGCCTACAATCAAAGTTTGGAGTGTAGCTGACAACTACCTGATGGCCTGTTTCGACAATGATGTCAACGAGACCGCCATCAAAGCCATTGCCAAGCAACACCCCTACTACTTCGTCCTCCGCGACAGCAGCCTCGCCACCGACCAAGTAGCCGACAACTTCGAACAAATCTGGGAGGAGTATAGTAAAGAGACGGTAAGGAGAATAATATAATTAATAAATCATACATCTATGAAAATTAAGCATTTGGCAATAGGATTAATGCTACTGTTCTGCATGAACGTATTTGGACAGCAAAAGAAAACTGTGCCAATGATGGTGCTGCCTCAAAAGACGGAAGTGCAAGTTTTAGAGGAAACTGTTTCGCAATTGCAATCAGAGAATAAAAAACTCAAGAACGAACTTCATGAAGTTAAAAAGACAAATACTAATAATTTGAATAAAATCAAGCAGTATTCAGAACAGACTCATGCCGACATTTCCCATTGGTTTTCATTGCTCGCAGCATTAATTACATTTGTAAGTATCGCATGCCCAGTGATAGTCAATTTGAGTTATAAAAAGTACTATTTTGACAGGCAGGTTGACAGTCTTCAAGAGAATATTAATACGATTAAAGCAAATGTACAATCTGCAAAGGACGATGCTGATTCTGCAAAGAAATCGTTGTCTAAAATAACTGAATTGAAAAATGATGTAGAAACAATAAAAAAAGATATTGATAATAGTAAAAAAGATGCTGAACGAGCCGCAAAAAGAGCATGGGCTAACAGATTAATTTCTCAGGCTTTGTCTGAAAAAAATCCATCTCGAGCAATTGAATTGTATACAGTTGCTCTAAAATTAGACCCCCAGAATGATAGCATATATAATAATAGAGGTGTTGTATATATAAGTATTGGCAAAAAAAATGAAGCTATTGAAGATTTTAACAAAGCAATTGAATTAAATGATAAAGATCCATTATTGTTTTTTAACAGAGGCAGTTTAAAAGAAGAATTTGGTAACTATAGAGATGCCCTTGATGATTATGATAAAGCTATTTTTTTGTCACCTGATTATTCTGAGGCTTTTTGTCATAGAGGAAATCTAAAACGAATAATGGGTGATATAAAAGGAGCAATGATTGATTTAAATAAATCTATAGCATTAAATCCAAATATTCCAGTATCATTTTGTAACAGGGGCGTCTTAAAAGTTGAAATAGGTGATATTAATGGAGCATTAAATGACTATAACAAAGCAATAGAACTAAATTCCAAAGACTATAAAACATATTATAATAGAGGAAATCTAAAAGAATCCTATGATGTTGAAGGTGCAATAGAAGATTATAGTTTTGCGATTGCAATTAATCCAGAATTTGTTGAAGCATATTGTAATAGAGGTACATTAAAAAAGCGAATTCAAGATTATGATGGCGCTTTGATGGACTATAATAAAGCTATTGAATTGGATAATCGTAATGCATTTTCTTATCACCTCAGAGCTGTTCTGTATAAAGAATTAGGAAGAAAAAAGGATGCTTTAGCAGATTACTCTAAAGAAATAGAACTTAATCCTAATAATGCAGCACTTCTAAATGTCCGTGCAGATTTATTGTTATCAATGGGTGACTTAGAACATGCATTAAGTGATTCAAATAGCTCCATTGAAAAAGACATGGGATGTTACATGTATTATGTAACAAGAGGAGAGATTTTTCTTGCGATGGGACAGTTCAGAGAAAGTATAGATGACTTTTCTCATTCGATATCTTTAGACCAAAATGTTGTGGAGCCATATTTATATCGGGCTAAGTCATATAGAAAACTTGCAGATATAGAAAATAACCCAAATAAGAAAGCGGAATTAATTACCAAGGCTGAAGCCGATGAAAAGAAAGCAGAATCTTTGAATAATAATAAATAATGAAATTCAAGTTCAAGAAACAACAATTCCAGTCAGAGGATGTTGGCCATGTGGAATAAATAGACTATAGAAAGTTTGATATGAAGCAAATCTACGAATACGAATACCTGCAACCTGTCTTGGAGCAACTGCTGCAAGACAGGGAATCGGGCGATAATAATAAAAGACTTTAGATTTTAGACTTTAGTTTTTAGACTTTAGTTTTTAGACTTTAGTTATTGGACTTTAGATTTTAGACTTTAGATTTTAGACTTTAGATTTTAGACTTTAGACTTTAGACTTTAGATTACATACTACCAAAAAAAACTTGCGTTACATATAAGAACTGTTATGGCAAAAGGACTGATGAATTCTGAAGAACATAGAATATCGGCATTGGTGAAGGATGTGCAGACCATCGTCGAAAATGGTATGCGGAAGGCCTACAATGACGTGAATGCAACAACGGTGTTCACCTACTGGAAAGTAGGAAGACGTATCGTTGAAGAAGAACAACACGGTGAGGCCCGGGCGGAATATGGCAAAGGATTAATAAACCAATTATCAAAAGAGCTGACATTGATTTACCCTAAAGGCTATTCTCCTCGAGACTTGCGTAATTACCGTCAGTTATATCTATGCTTTAATGACTTGGAGATTTGGTACACGCGTGTACCAAATCTGAACTGGTCGCACTATCGAACGCTTCTGTCCGTAACAGATGATGATGCACGCTATTGGTATGTCCAAGAAGCCTCTCGTGAGATGTGGAGCGTCCGTATGTTGGCTCGCAATGTCGGCTCTCAGTATTACCATCGTCTGCTACAGTCGCCCAAAAAAGAAACCATCGTTGCAGAGATGCAACAATTGACAGCACCGCTGAAAGATGATGCACGCAGTTTTATGAAAGACCCTGTTGTGGCGGAGTTTCTTCAATTGCCTTCAAACAGCGATTATACAGAGACTCAACTGGAACACGCCATCATAGCACATATCAAAGAGTTCCTTCTCGAAATGGGACGCGGGTTCGCTTTTATGGCGGAACAATACCACATATCCACAGACGTTGGCGATTTCTTTATTGACCTTGTTTTCTACAATGTGATACTGAAATGCTATGTGCTGATAGACTTGAAGACGAAGAAAATTTCCCATCAAGATGTAGGACAGCTGGATATGTACGTAAGGATGTTCGACGACTTGAAAAGAACAGAGGGGGACAACCCAACTGTGGGCTTGCTCCTTTGTTCCGAAACCAGCGAAGACATAGCTCGGTACTCTGTCCTTAACAGTAGTAAACAGTTGTTTGCCTCGAAATACCTTACTTATCTGCCGACAGAGGATGAGCTGGCTAAAGAGATTGAGCGTCAGAAAGAGATTTTTATGCTTCAACAGAAAGGGACTGAAAAATGAAGTTTAAATTCAAGATACAGCAATACCAGACCGAGGCGGTGGAAAACACTGTGGATGTGTTCGCAGGACAGCCATCGAAGACCAACGCACAATATAGGCGTGACCTGGGAAATCAGAAGGGGCAGCAGGTGGCTTTAGACTTTAGTCGGGAGACATTAGACTTTGGCGGCGACAGCAATCTAGAGTCTAAAGTCTCTGGCCTAACGCCTACTGATACTGGCTACCGCAATGCCGATGTGGAGCTGACGGGGCAACAGCTATTGGACAACATCCATCAGCAACAGGTGGCAGGCGACATCCCTTTGTCGCCAACACTGAGCCAGCCTGTCGGACTAGGTGCATGCTCGCTCGATATAGAGATGGAGACCGGCACGGGCAAGACATACGTCTATATCAAGACCATGTTTGAATTGAACAAGCGTTATGGCTGGTCGAAATTCATCGTGGTTGTACCCAGTATCGCCATCCGCGAGGGTGTATATAAGAGTTTCTCCATGTTGGAAGAGCATTTCATGGAGCTTTATGGCAAGAAAGCCCGCTATTTCATCTACAGTAGCAACAACCTGACACAGATAGACTCATTCAGCAGCGATGCTAACATCAATGTGATGATTATCAATACGCAGGCTTTTGCCCGGGACTTCAAAGAAGAAGCAAAGAATAAGGTCAGCTTAATTATGTATACTAAACGTGACGACTTTCAAAGCCGCCGCCCCATTGACGTGATTGCCGCCAACCGTCCCATCATCATAATGGACGAGCCTCAGAAGATGGAAGGCGATGCCACACAAAAGGCTTTGCGCAACTTCAAGCCGTTGTTTGTACTCAACTACTCGGCCACGCACAAGACTTCGCACAATTGTATCTATGCCCTTGATGCCTACGACGCCTACAGGCAACGCTTGGTGAAGAAAATACAGGTGAAAGGAATCACCGTGCAGAACCTGCTGGGCAACCAAAGCTACATCTACTTCGACAGCATCATCCTCTCGAAAAACAAGGCTCCCGAGGTGCGGCTGGAGATTGAAGTAAAAGGCGCAGCAACTACACGCCGCCAGACCTGCAAGTTCAGACATAATGATTCACTATACGATGCCTCAGGGCTGCCGGCCTACAAGGAGTTCGTCATTACAGAGATCAATCCACGAACCAACACTATCCACTTCCAAAATGGTCAATCGCTGCACCAAGGCGAGGTGATGGGCGACGTGAGCGAGAAAGCCATCCAACAGATACAGATTCGTGAGACCGTGAAGTCGCACTTTGAGAAAGAACGCGCCTTGTTCAAGCAGGGCGTCAAGACCCTCTCGCTGTTCTTCATCGACGAGGTGGCCAACTACAAGAGTTATGACAGCGATGGCAACGAAGTTCAAGGTCCGTTATGGAAGATGTTTGAGGAGGAATACAACCGCTACTTGAATGAGAACCTGACGCTGTTCGAAGACGACTATCAGAAATATCTGCGGCGTTTCCCTGCCACTGATGTACACAACGGCTACTTCTCCATCGACAAGAAAGGCCACTCGGTCAACAGCGAGGTGAGGCGAGGCAAAGACACCTCAGACGACATCTCGGCTTACGACTTGATATTGAAAAACAAGGAAAGATTGTTGAGCTTCGATGAGCCGACACGCTTCATCTTCTCCCACTCCGCCCTGCGAGAAGGCTGGGACAACCCGAATGTGTTCCAGATATGCACATTGCGTCATGCCAACAGTGCCACAGCCAAACGGCAAGAGGTGGGGCGAGGCCTGCGTATCTGCGTGGATAAAGAGGGTAACCGCATGGACAAAGAGCGTCTGGGTGATGCCGTGCACGATACCAACAAGTTGACCGTGATAGCCAACGAAAACTACAGCGCATTCGTCGATGCACTACAGAAAGAAACAAAAGAGGCCCTCCGTGAGCGTCCGACACAGGCCACCGTCGATTACTTCAAGGACATTACAATCAAGGTGGATGGCGGGCTGCACACTATTTCGGAACAGGAAGCTGCCAGCATAGTCAGCTATCTGTTCGATAACGACTACATCGACGAGAAAGGCAACATACAGCAGGGTTACCATACCGACATGGAGAATGGCACACTTGCCCCCATGAGCAAGAAACTGCAGCCTATAGAAGAGCAGGTGCATAAACTGATACAAAGCATCTTCGACCCCACCGCCTTGATAGATATGGTGGAAGATGCCAATGGCAAGGCCGAAGTGGTGAACGACCACCTGAAC
>JAEEGL012238429.1_pt1 | contig 11004 bp, 14 predicted proteins | sample 9134231 | NCBI WGS metagenome assembly JAEEGL01 (sample SAMN16246548, study PRJNA631951) | gut metagenome | biome: gut microbiome; feature: rumen; material: fiber-attached | host: Bos | place: Iran: Karaj | collected 2018-10 | reverse complement strand
GACAAGGAGCTCTACAAGGTGCGCCGCAGCAGCGAGGACGACATCATCGCCAACTCGGCGGTGAACTTCTATGAGGGCGACATCAAGAAAGCCGACGTCGAGGCCTTCTACAACAAGATGCGCAAGCCCACCGACGCCACGCCCATCAGCTATGGACTGAACTCCAAGCTGGTGAAGAAGGATGGCAAGATCTATGAGGATGTCTACAAGGCCGACGGTCTGTACGGTGAGGCCATCACGGCCATCATCGGCTGGCTGCAGAAGGCCAACGAGGTAGCGGAGAATGATGTCCAGCGTGACTATACCCAGAAGCTCATCGACTACTACACCACGGGCGACCTGAAGACCTGGGATGAATATAATATCGCATGGGTACAGGACTCCGTGTCGCACATCGATTTCGTCAATGGCTTCATCGAGGACTATGGTGACCCGATGGGCATGAAGGCCACTTGGGAGTCGGTCGTCAATTTCAAGGACTTGGAGGCCACCAAGCGCTCCAACACCATCAGCGAGAATGCCCAGTGGTTTGAGGACAATTCCCCTGTCGACCCGCGCTTCAAGAAAGAGGAATGCAAGGGTGTGTCGGCCAAGAGCATCATCGTCACCACGTTGGGTGGCGACTGCTTCCCCTCACCTCCGATTGGCATCAACCTGCCCAATGCTGACTGGATCCGCAAGGACTACGGCTCCAAGTCGGTGACCATCACCAACCTGATGGAAGCTTACGACAAGGCCGCCGAGGAAAGCCCGAAGAGCGTCACGGCCGAGTTCGCTTACACGCAGGATGAAGTCGACCTCTGCAAGAAATATGGTCCCGACGCCGATGTGGTGCATACCAACCTGCATGAGTGCTTGGGCCACGGTTCGGGCAAGCTGCTGCCGGGCACGCAGCCTGGCGCCTTGAAGGAGTTCAGCTCGACGCTGGAAGAAGCTCGTGCCGACCTCTTCGGTCTGTATTACCTGGCCGACCCGAAGATGGTGGAGCTGGGTGTGATGCCCGACGCCGAGGCATATAAGGCCGAGTATTGCTCCTATATCCGCAACGGCATGATGTCGCAGCTGGCTCGTGTGGAGCTGGGCAAGGACGTCACCGAGTCGCACATGCAGAACCGCAAGCTCATCTCCGAGTGGTGCTACGAGCACGGCAAGGAAGCCAACGTCATCGAGAAGAAGGTGGAGAACGGCAAGACCTACTTCGTCATCAACGACTACGAGGCCCTGCGTGGCTTGTTCGGTGAGCTGCTGGCCGAGATCCAACGCATCAAGAGCGAAGGCGACTATGCCGCAGGCAAGGCCATCGTCGAGAAATATGCTGTGAAGGTCGACCCCGAAATCCACAAGGAGGTCATAGAACGTTATAGCGCCTTGGGTCTGAAGCCTTACGGCGGCTTCATCAATCCTGAGATCATCCCCGTCATGGAAGACGGCAAGGTGGTCGACTACAAGATCGAATACCCCACCGATTTCGTGGCGCAGCACCTGAAATACGGTAAGGAATACAGTTTCCTGAAGGCGGTGCATTGATGTCCATCATGGAAAATGGTAAGCATAGCCCGGAACTGATTGTGATGCTCACCCATCACGACTTCACTGTTGCAGATGCCGCGGAGATTTTCCATCGCTGCAAGGAGTCGAAAGCCCGCTGCTGGGGCATGAAGGAACATCCCCTTCCGCCCCAGCAGATGAGCGAGCTATATGCTCAGATGAAGGCTTGCGGGAAGACGACATTCCTTGAGGTGGTGGCCTATTCCGAGGAAGAAGGTATGGCGGGAGCTGAACTGGCCGTCAGGTGCGGATGCGATGTCCTGATGGGCACGAGTTTCTCCGATACCATAAATGCCTATTGCCATGAACACCATATTAGGTACATGCCGTTTGTGGGCCAAGTGACTGGACGCCCTTCGGTGCTGTCGGGTCCTGTGGAAAGTATGGTGGAAGAAGCGAACGAGTATTTGGAGAAAGGTGCTTACGGAATCGACCTGTTGGGCTATCGCTATGACGGCAATGCCCCTGAGATGATGCGCCGGTTCTTGGCTAAGGTGAATGCCCCCGTTTGCGTGGCGGGCAGCATCGACAGCTATGAGCGATTGGGTGAAGTCAAGGCCATGGCCCCTTGGGCGTTTACCATAGGGAGTGCCTTTTTTGAAGGTAAATTCCTTGACGGACAAGAGGCCAAGGAAGACTATAGGACGCATTTCTGTGAACAAATCAACCGTGTCTGCAGTTTCATGGAGCGCGGTTAAGAACAAGAAGGCATGGAAAAGAAGCAGGATGAGGTGGTGGGTTACTACGACACTATAGCCGCCACCTATGATGACAGTCGGTTTGGCAACAGCTACGGACGCTTCATCGATGCAGAGGAGCGCCGCGTGATGGATCGCCTTATCGATGTCAATGCCGAAGAGTTGCGCCTCGACATGGCATGTGGTACCGGCCGTTTGACCAATTATGCCACGCACGGCCTTGATGCCAGCGACGAGATGATGAAGCCGGCCAAGGAACGTCATCCTTCTGTGGTTTTCACGCAGGCCTCGGCCGCCGACACGGGTTTCCCTGACGGTATGTTCGACGTGGTCTATTCTTTCCACCTACTGATGCACCTCCCAGAGGCAACCGTTGGTGATATCTTTAAGGAAGCCTATCGCATCCTGAAACCGGGAGGCCGTTTCATCATGGACATTCCTTCCAAGAAACGACGTCAGCTCTTCCATCATAAGCAGGAATCATGGCATGGAGGCACCCAGATGACGGTCTCTGAAGTGTCCCAGATGGCAGCGGAAGCTTCCTTGACTGTGAACCGTACCTTTGGCATCCTTATGTTGCCCGTTCACCATATGCCGGAACGGATACGGAAGCCGCTGCTGAATTTTGATGCCTGGCTGGCCAACGGATGGCTGAAGCAGTATAGTTCCTATATCGTTTGTGAACTTGTTAAACACTGATAGTGATGGGAAAGAAGCTGTTTTGTGAGATTTCTCCGTTGACCTATGCCATTTCGTTGAGAAAGGAGATATGGAAACGCCACCTGAAGAACTGGCTCGGCAAGGAGAAATACGCCAAGGAACGAAGCGACCAGCGGCTTGACGTCATGGTGTCGGAGGTCCATAATAACATGATCAAAAGAGGTCCGGGCATTGACGAAAAGCTACAATTAAACAAAGCTGACAATATTCGTCTGGCATGCTCCCGCATCAACGGCTTGGTCATCAAGCCGGGAGAGACCTTCTCCTTCTGGAACAGGGTGGGGAAGACCTCGAAACGGAACGGCTTTACGGAAGGTAGGGTCATCATCAATGGAAGGCTTGTGGCGGGTGTTGGTGGCGGGCTCTGCAACCTGGCCAATAACCTCAATCTTATTGTGCTTCATAGTCCGCTCACCATCACCGAAGTGCATTATCATTCCGATGCCTTGGCTCCTGATCCTGGTGGGAAACGGGTGCCTTTTAGTGCAGGCACTTCGGTCAATTATAACTTCGTGGACTATCGGTTCCGAAACGACACTTCCCAGCCAGTGCAATTGTGCACCTGGTGTGATGGTGATGACCTCTTCACCGAATTGCGTACCACAGAGCCTTTTGCCGAAACCTTTCGGATTGTGGAGGAGGGTCACCATTTCCATCAAGAGCCGAATGGAAAATACTATCGCATTTCGAAAATCTACCGCGAGACCATCGACCGTGTTTCGGGCGAAGTGAAGAGGAAAGATCTTGTTTGGGACAACCATTCCGAGGTGATGTTCGATTATGATCTTATCCCCAAAGAACAAATTAGATAGTGCATTATAATGTGCGCATTTTTTCAAAAATAATCCATAAAAATCGTGATATATTTGGAATCAATTCCACAAAAATCATAATATTTTCGGAATTGTATACTTTTTTGTGTATATTTGCCGCCGAATTAACGGAAAAGAGAAATTATGATTGCACGTGAACTTGAAAATAAGGTTAAGCAGAGATTGTTTACCGGAAAAGCCATTATCCTGATGGGCGCTCGCCAAGTGGGCAAAACCACTTTGTTGAAGCAGCTTTTCTCCGGCAATGACGATGTTTATTGGATGAGCGGTGATGACAGCGATGTGAGGACTCTGTTCGAGAACATTTCAGCGACACGGCTAAGGGCTATTTTGGGAAACAGGCACGTTCTTGTCGTTGACGAGGCCCAACGCATTACCGATATAGGTATCAAGCTGAAACTGGTGACAGATCAGATGCCCGACGTGCAGCTTGTCGCTACAGGAAGCTCATCGTTCGATTTGGCCAATAAAGTCAATGAGCCTCTTACGGGCCGCAAATGGGAGTATCGCATGTTCCCGCTTTCTTTTTCGGAGATGGTGGCGCATACAGGCCTGCTTGAGGAGAAAAGGATGCTCCCTCATCGCCTTGTTTATGGAAGCTATCCTGATGTGGTTACACGTCCTGGCGATGAGACCGTTATCCTTGACCAGTTGACGGAGAGTTATTTGTATAAGGACATCCTTGAGTTCGACAAGATACATAAACCCGATAAGCTGATGAAGCTGCTACAAGCCCTTGCTTGGCAAATAGGCTCAGAAGTCTCATACAATGAACTTGCGCAACTCTGTGGCCTTGACTCTAAAACAGTGGAGAGCTATGTGACCATATTGGAGCAAGCCTACATCATTTTTCGTCTTAGCTCTTTCAGTCGCAATCTTCGCAATGAGCTGAAATACAGCCGTAAAATCTATTTTTACGACAACGGAATACGTAACTCTTTGATCCACAACTTTACGCAAATCGAAAGCAGAAGCGACGCGGGCGAGCTTTTCGAGAATTACATGGTCTCGGAACGCATGAAGCACAAAGTCATAACCGACAACTATGGAGGGAGCTGGTTTTGGCGCACTACGGCACAAAAGGAGGTGGACTACATTGAGGAGAAGGATGGGCAGATAAATGCTTTTGAGTTCAAATGGAATCCAGCTAAAAAAGCTTCTGCTCCGCTATCGTTCAAAAACGCCTATCCCGAAGCGGTCTTTTCGGTGATCAACCGCGACAATCTTGAGGATTTCCTACTATAATTCCCTATATTCCTTCGCCCATCGAGAACAATGCCGTAGTTTTGCCCCCGTTGTATCAAGGAGCAAGAATAGAGACGCCTGAGATTTGAGGCGAAAAAGCGGACCGTCGAGGAACAACAACGAAAAGGAGATGAAGCAGTAGGGGAGTAGTGGCACCGGATTTTTGTTGTCGCGGATTCACTTTTTTCTTATCTTTACCGCCTCAAATCGCTAAACCATGAAGAAGCTTTTCACCAGTTTGCTCGCCCTGTTGGGCTTGGCCGCCTGCGGTCAACAAGGATATGAAAACGCCGATGTCAACGGCTTTGCGGCGCAGCTCGCCGACCCCGACGTCGTGCTGCTCGACGTGAGGACCGCCAAGGAATTCGGCGAAGGCCATCTCCAGAATGCCCTCAACATTGATGTCACACAAGACGGTTTTGTCGAGAAGGCGAAGCCGGTCCTGCCTGCCGACAAGACAATCGCCGTATATTGCCGTAGCGGTAAACGCTCCGCCCTTGCCGCAGGAGCGCTCACCAAGGAAGGTTACAAGGTCGTCAATCTCAAAGGCGGCATCTTGGCATGGAAAGAGGCAGGGAAGCCTGTTGTGACTGAGAAACCAGTTGAGGAAGAGGCCTGCGAAGTTGATACCTTCGCCACCAAAAGTGACAAGATGGTCAAGATTCATGCCTTGGTGCATTCCTCCATGCGCATTGAATATGACGGCAAAGAGATTGAAATTGACCCTGTGACGAAACTAGGGGAGAAGACCATCGACTATGCAGCCATGCCTAAGGCTGACTACATCCTCGTTACCCATGAACATTTCGATCACCTTGACACGGCGGCCATCAAGCTGCTCACTGGCGACAAAACCCAGCTGATTACCAACCAGAGTTGCGCAAACCAACTCGGCTATGGTAAGGTGATGGTTAATGGCGACGTCTTCCAGCTGGCTGATGACATTACTGTTGAAGCCGTCCCGGCTTACAATACTACAGAAGGGCACCAACAGTTCCACCCCCAAGGGAGGGACAACGGCTTCGTTCTCACTCTCGATGGACTGAGAATCTATATCGCAGGTGATACAGAGGATATCCCGGAAATGGCTGAAGTCAAGGATGTCGACATCGCTTTCCTGCCCTGCAACCAACCCTATACCATGACGGTCGAACAACTTGTCCATGCGGCAAGGATAGTCAAGCCAAAGGTGCTGTTCCCTTATCATTACGGGCAGACGGATGTCAGCGGCATCCCATCATTGCTGAAAGATGACAGTATCGAAGTAAGGATTCGTCACTACGAATAACGAAAAAGCCTCAGCCGGGCTGAGGCTTTTCTTTTTGCGGAGAGAAAGGGATTTGAAACGCGCCCTTCCTGTTTTCCTATTCCTTTGATTCTCACGGCTTTCAATTTTCGTTTTTTCTTGTTTTTCACTGTTTTTTGACACGTTTTTGACCCGGGGCAAGACAAGGCAAGCCTTTCGCCTTCAGGTCGTTATGGATGCCGAACACGAAATTTTTCGGGGATTATTCCTCGGTTTTCAGGGACAAAACAACCTTTGTCAGCTCTTCCAGGTCATAATGGAGCACCGTACCGAAATAGTCGACTGAAGCGGCCCTGACCACATCGCCAACCAATTCAGGATGGTCCTTTGCATAGCCCTTTCCAAAGGCATCATCTATTCCGTTCATGATTTCCTTGAGATTCTCTACAACGCCCTTGGCGCTGCCTTTTTCTATATACTCTAAATCCATATCATTAAGTTTATTTGTTTTTTTCAATGATTTTCAATAACCTGTCAATCTGTTTGTCTTTTTCCTTCAGTTGATCATTCAGGGCCTTAATGGCGTCATTTGAGTTTTGCGTGTTTCCGCCTGTGATATGCGAAGCATAGTTTCCGCCAAAGGCTGTTTCTTCGTGAGGCCAACCCAACACTTCATCCGGAGAGATCTGTATCAGGCGGCACAATGCAATCAGGTTTTTAATAGACAAAGACCCGTTTTCAAAGCCTCTTTTAAACCCGGCAGAGGTCAATTTCAATTCTTCGCAGATATCTTTCTGCAAAATTTTTCTTTGTTTCGCCAAAATCACTAAATCGTTGTAATCCATAGCTTTATAATTTAGAATTTATATAAATTAGATATTGGCGTATTACAAATGATATTTTTATATAGTTTTGCACTGTCAAATACTTGACAAAGTTAAGTAAAAAATTTCAAAAATCAAATTATCCAAACTATGGAAAACGAAAGAAAACTCAAAAAAGGCCAATGGGCCACCTATGAAGAGGTATGCGAGGCAATCGCACAGACAGACTTCACCAATGCTGAAATTGAAGAGAAGGTTAAAAAGATCCTTCGTGGCCGCATCGATGATCTTTTGCGACAACTGCCATCTGAAGACCTAATAAAACTATTAAATGATTAAAAATCATGAAAACATTCATCGCATCGATCAACATCTACGACTACGAGCGCTTCCGTGACCGGGTCATGAAGGAGTGCAACATCAGCCGGGCCACCTGGTCCAACTGGATCAACGGCAAGGGTATCGAAACCAAGTACAAACCCATCATCGACAGCGTGGCCACCGAAATGTTCGGGAGCCCGGTGTTCGGGAAAGGAGGGGAATAATGACCATCTGCGAGATCTTAGGACGCGAAGCGGAAATCTTCGATTGCCTCGCGTGCGACTATTGCCTGCCGCCAGGGGAACGGAAAAACGGAAACCTATGTGGATATTATAACCAAAAATGATGAGGTATAAAATGAAATACTTTATTACAACTCACACGATCCAGCCCAAGAACCTCCTTCAGGGTGCCATTATTACTGAAGTGGAGAATTGGAGAGGAACATTGATAGAAGACAGCTGTTCAATGGAGGATTGCATTCTCCACTTTAAAAGGCTGATCAGACAGATTAATGATGCATTTCCGAGAAGCAAACCATGTGAACTATCAAGGAACGACCACAGCCTCAGTTTTGCAACGAAAATGACCGATGACACGTTTGCCATATTGACTTTCCACGAAGTGAAATATAGCTACGACGGCACCACCAGACGGAAAGAAAAGTAAGGAGGTGCGGAATGAAAATCACATATCCAGACTTCCAGATAGATATCAGCGTCGATGAGATCATCACGCTGATGAACGCCAACCTATCCATCCAAGGTCATAATCCCGAAAAGCCCATGGCACCGGCCTCGAAACCATCGAAGAGCCCTGCCAAACCCAAAAAGAAACCGAAAGGCAACACCAAGGCCGTCGTCGTGCTGATTGAAAACAAATGGAAGACCTTCGGCAGCGTCAGTCAAGCCGCCGAGGCCATCGGCACCAAGCTCAACCACCTTTCACACGCGCTGCTGACCGGCAAGACCTGCAACGGCCATCAGGTGCGCTATGCCACCGACGGCCAACAGCCGGAACCAACCATGGAGGATCCCGAAGATGCTCCCTGACACAGCCACTGTGAATCCACGCGCCTTTGAGCCGTTTCGGCCAAGTTACACCATGGACGATGTGTTGAAGCGTGAAGGAGAAATCCGCCAGGCAAGCCTGGATATCTATAAACAAAAGGCACAACAAAGCCGGGAAAGGCTGAGCAAGCTAAGCAAATCAAAAAGTAAATACGAAGACAACGAATGGAAACGGATCAACAGTGGATGCCTCGAGCTCGACTTGCCGATTCCGGATTTTTAAGACAACGAAAAATGACATACGAATTCAAATACCGGCTGACGCAAAAGAGCAGCCTTGCCACCATCGCCAAAGCCGTCCGTGCCTTGGGCTATGACATGAGCATCGGGAAAGGAGGCTTTAACTTCGGATGGTGGGAAGAAGATCTAAGAGCCTTAACAGGGAGAATGTATTACCAACACTTTGCGCTCGATGAAAACGTCCCCGAATGGCTCAATGGCCAACTCGAAGGAGCTGAACTTTTAGCCCCAAAGGATTTAGAGCCATGACCGCCGAAGAAACAGCCCAATTCTACAAAGCCCGCGAAGCCTACCGCCGCAAGTGCGAGGACTTCAAGGAAGAATTGTTCAAATACCTGTCGCATTATGAACCAAGAAATACCCACCACCTGCCCCAACTGCGGGCATGAATACGACGCCAGACTGCACTGGCTCGTGTGCCCGGCTTGTGGCCACGAAACTCAACATCTAAACGGAGACAATAAACCTATAAGTTTATGAGCTACCTTTCCGACCGCCTCGCGGCTTACCATATCACCGACAAGGAGAACACCTTCAAGGCCGAAAACGACGAAGGCCGCGTCATATCCACGTGGCGCTTCTTCACCGAGACCGACAAGGGCGACATCCAAATCAACTACCTGTGCCCAAACGGGACCGTGGCCTGGTATAACCACGGCAACGTGCAGACGCGCGACTTCTGCCGCGTCCGCTACGCCGATCCGGAGAAGCACGGCGGCCACAAATACTTCCAGGAGAAGGGCACCGAAATGATGCCCTTCAACACACCCGAAGTCATCGAGGCCTACCGCAAGAAAAAGGAGCTGAAGACGCTCTACATCGTAGAAGGCGAGTTCAAGGCCTTCACCCTCTCCATGAACGGCGTCCCCACCATCGGCATCGGCGGGATCTACAACTTCAAGGACACCACCAAATCGAAGATGCACCCCGACATCATCGACGTGATCCAGAAGCTCAAGGTGCAAAACGTGGTCCTGATCTTCGACCGCGACTGCCTCGAGGTCCACTGGGAAGAAGGCAAGGACCTCTGCCGACGGCCAAACAACTTCTATGTGGCCCTCAACGTGTTCAACGAGCTGCTGAAGCCCTACGACGTGCAGCTCTATTTCAGCCACGTGTCCTCAAAATGCGGGCAGAAAGGCATCGACGACGTGCTCCTGGAGAAGACCAACGACGCCATGACCGTCCTCAACGAGCTGCAATCCTTCACGTCGGGCATGCCCAACCGCTTCTATATCGACACCTACCAGGTGACAGGCATGTCGTCGTACCGCCTGAAACAGATCTTCGGCCTGGCCAACGTGCAGAACTTCTACGACCTCTACCAGAAAGAGCTCCAGAACCACGATTTCGTCTACAACGGCATCACCTACTACATCGACGAGAACGGCAAGCCCGTGCGCTCCTGGCAAGGCGCCGAGAAGCACTACATCCGCGTGGGCACGGAATATTACAAGACCATCGTCGAGAAGGCGCCCAACGGCCAAACGGAACTCAACCTGGTGCAATGGAGCGCCGACACCATCAAGAACGACTACAGCAACCCCAAGGAGTTCATTAGGCAGATTCCCAAGTTCGACGCGTTCACCAATATCCCGGAGAATGATCCGAATCTCTACCGGCAAACCGTCTACAGCGAGAAGGACGGCTACAGATCCGTGCTCTACAACCGCTATTGCCCCGTGAGCCACGAACCCAAGGAAGGCGAGTGGCGCACGATCGACATGCTGCTGCACCACATCTTCGACTATCCCACCCTGAAAGGGCAGACGTGCTACAACATGGCGCTCGACTACCTCCAGCTGATCTACCTTCACCCCACGCAGCACCTCCCCATCCTCTGCCTGGTGAGCCGCGAACAGGCCACCGGCAAGACCACGTTCCTCAACCTGCTTCGCGCCATCTTCAAGGAGAACATGCGCATCCTGGACTCCGAGCGCATCAGCTCCAAGTTCAACGGCTCGTGGGCCGGCAAGCTGATCATCGGAGTGGACGAGTCGTTTATCGACACCGACAAGCCCACCGTGGTCAACCGCCTGAAGATGATCGCCACCAACAGCAGCATCCCCATCGAGAAGAAAGGCAAGGAAGCCGGCGAGGTGCCCAACTTCGCCAAGCTGATCATGTGCAGTAACGACGAGACCAACTTCCTGAAGATCGAGATCGAGGACACGCGCTATTGGATCATCCGCGTGAAAGGCATCGACCCCAACAGCCGCGACCCCCACATGGCCGAGCGCATGGAGGCCGAGATACCGG
>JAEEGL011902306.1_pt1 | contig 11004 bp, 10 predicted proteins | sample 9134231 | NCBI WGS metagenome assembly JAEEGL01 (sample SAMN16246548, study PRJNA631951) | gut metagenome | biome: gut microbiome; feature: rumen; material: fiber-attached | host: Bos | place: Iran: Karaj | collected 2018-10 | reverse complement strand
TTAGCATCTGCCTTGGCTTTTGCTTCGGCGGCTTTAGCTTTTTCTTTCTCTTCTTTTGCTTTCTTTTCTGCTTCTGCTTTTTCTGCTTTTAATCTTTCTGCTTCCGCTTTAGCGTCTGCTTTGGCTTTTGCTTCGGCGGCTTTGGCTTTCTCTTTTTCTTCTTTTGCTTTCTTTTCTGCTTCTGCTTTTTCTGCTTTTAATTTATCGGCTTCTGCCTTAGCATCTGCTTTGGCTTTTGCTTCTGCTGCTTTGGCTTCTGCCTTGGCCTTTGCTTCTGCTGCTTTGGCTTTCTCTTTTTCTTCTTTTGCTATTTTTTCCTGCTCTGCTTTTTCTGCTTTTAACTTATTTGCTTGGGCTGCTGCTTCAACCTTTTTTTGATCATTTATCTTTTTTTTTTCGTCTTCAATTGCATCAGCTTCTGCTTTTGCTGCTTCTTCTGCAGCTTTTGCTTCCGCTTTTGCTTTTTCTTTTGCAGCTTTTGCTTCTGCTTTTGCTCTTGCTGCTTCTTCTTTTGCAGCTTTTTCCTGCTCTGCTTTTTCTGCTTTTAATTTATCGGCTTGTGCTTTAGCTTCTGCCTTGGCTTTTGCTTCGGCTGCTTTGGCTTCTGCCTTGGCTTTTGCCGCTTCTTCTTTTGCAGCTTTTTCCTGTTCTGCTTTTTCTGCTTTTAATCTTTCTGCTTCCGCCTTAGCATCTGCCTTGGCTTTTGCTTCGGCTGCTTTTGCTTCGGCTTTTGCTTTTGCCGCTTCTTCTTTTGCAGCTTTTTCCTGCTCTGCTTTTTCTGCTTTTAATTTGTTTGCTTGGGCTTTTGCTGCTTCTTTACTGCTATCTATATCTTCTTTTACTTCATTCGCTTGTTCTTCTACTTTATTTTCTACTTCAGCAACTCCTTCTTCTACCTTTTTTTCTTCGACTGCAGCTGTTTCTTTTACAGGTTCTATTTTAAAGTCAACATCTGTTCCTTTATTAAAACCTTTTAACCCCATTTCTTCTAACTTTGCAACAGCATCCTCATTGCCTTGTTCTGCTGCCTTTTTCAACCATTTTGTACCGGTTTCAACATTTTTTGTTACACCTTCACCTTCACAATACATTTTTCCAATCATATATTGAGCATCACTGCTATGAGTTAACCTTTCATATTCGACATAATAGTCCATAGCTTCATTATAATCTTTATCAACTTCATAACCGTTATAATACATTTCACCTAACATAAATATTGCATCTTGGTTACCGTTAACCATAGCTCTTCTGAAATATTCCAATGATGCTGCTAAATTAATTCTGCCGATTTCACCTTTATAATAAATAAGACCTAATGCATATTCCGCATCTGCATTTCCTTGATTTGCAGCTTCGTCATACCATTTTAATGCAGCTTTATAATTTCCTCTGTCATAATAATAACTTCCTAACTCGTTTTCTGCTTTAGCATATCCTTGATTTGCAGCTTCTTTATAGTATTGAAGAGCTTTTTCTTCATTCTTTGCTGTTCCTTCTCCTTTCTTATACATTTCAGCTAAACAAAATTGAGCTCTTTTATCTCCTTGTTCTGCTGCTTTAAGATACCATTTATATGCTTTTTCATAATTTTTTCTTACTATATTTCCGTTATAATAAAGCTCTCCCATATAATATTGAGCTTCTACATATCCGTATGCAGCCGATTCTTCGTAATATTTTAAAGCTTTTTCGTTGTTCTTTTCAGTTGCTCTGGCATTTTCATACATTTCACCGAGATAATATTTTGCTTCTCCTACACCTTGTTCTGCGGCCTTTTCATACCATTTAAAAGCTTCTTTATCACTTTGATGAACATTTCCTGCTCCACTGGCGCACAAACCTGCTAATTCATACTGGGCCTGTGCATGTCCTTGAAGAGCGGCCTTTTTAAACCAATTATATGCTTGAACATAATTTTTTCCAACTTCTTTTCCTTCCATAAATTTCATACCTATTTCATACTGAGCAGCAGGATCTTTTTCGTTTTCGTTAACCACTCCCGCAGCTACAGCACAAGTAACATTAAATAAAAACGTTACCATAACTAAAAAACTGACAAATTTCTTCATACTCCCTCCAAAATATATTTTAATAATATTAATAATGTTTTAATGCTTTCTGTTGTCTGGACTTAAAAAATTTTATTAATTCCAATATATAGGGCTTATCCGTATATATATTCATAACATCCGTCTTAGCAACTTTGAAAGAATCATCTAAATATTTTTCATGTAATCTCAGGTTTTTATAATATTCTTCTCTAACATCATTAGACGAAAAATCTATGTCCTTCAACAAATCGGTTTCCGTATCTTGCAATCTGAAAATTCCGCTTTTGGGAATTTCCTGTTCTTTGGGATCTGAAATTTTTATACAGACCAAATCGTGTTTATTAGAAGTAACTTTTAACAAACTATCAAAGTTTTCATCATAGAAATCGGATATCAAAAAAACCAAAGCTTTTCTTTTACATAATTTATTTAAAGATCTTAATGCATTTTCTATATTCGTCTTCTTATTTTGCGGTTTATAGCTTAAAATAATATCTATAAGTCTCAAAATATGTTTTTTATTCTTCTTAGGTTTTATGTATTGTTCAACAATATCAGTAAACGTAAGAAGACCTACTCTGTCACCGTTCTGAAGCGCGGAAAATGCAAGAACAGCCGTAAGTTCTGCAATTAATTCATTTTTTGTAATATTAACACTGCCAAATTGTCCGGACGCACTTAAATCAACAACAAAAATTACAGTCTGCTCTCTCTCTTCATCATATTTTTTTATATAAGGTTTATTTCTCCTGGCAGTAACATTCCACGATATTCTTCTTACATCGTCTCCAGGAACATATTCTCTAACTTCGCTAAACTCTAAACCTTGCCCTCTAAAAACGCTATGATACTTTCCCGAAAAAACTTCTTCCACAAGTTTTTTCGATCTTAACTCTATTTTTTTTATTTTTGATAATATTTCAGATTTTAACAATTATCTACTCCAAACCTAAATTATCAAAAAAGTTTTTAAGGAACTTCAACACCATCAAAAATTTGTTTTATTATATCATCACTTGTAAGCTCTTGTGCATCGGCATCATAAGTTGTAAGAACTCTGTGTCTTAAAACATCCGGGCCTATATCTTTAATATCTTCCGGTGTTACGAAACCTCTACCTTTCAAAAATGCCAAAGCTTTTCCCGCTCTGTTTAAATTAATTGTAGCTCTCGGAGATGCACCGAAAGCTATAAGATTTTTTAAATTCTCAAGACCGAATTTTTCCGGTTTTCTTGTAGCAATAACAATATCTACAATATAATTTTTTACCTTATCGTCAACATAAATTTCATCCACAGCCTTTTTTGCTTCTTCCAAATCCTGTAATGTTATAACAGGATTTACTTCTATTTTTTTTCTTGTTGAATATCTTTCCAAAATCGCTCTTTCTTCCTGTTCGGTCGGATAATCCAATTTTAACTTAAGCATAAATCTATCTACTTGAGCTTCTGCCAAAGGATACGTTCCTTCTTGTTCTATAGGGTTTTGTGTAGCTAAAACCAAGAAAGGATCCGGTAACGGATATGTAACTTCACCGATTGTAACTTGTCTTTCTTGCATTGCTTCCAAAAACGCACTTTGAACTTTTGCCGGAGCTCTGTTGATTTCATCTGCCAATATAAAGTTTGAAAAAACAGGACCTTTTTTTACATTAAAGTCACCTTGTTTAGAATCATATATTAAAGTTCCCGTTAAATCCGAAGGTAATAAATCCGGTGTAAATTGAATTCTTTTGAAATCACCTGAAACAGCTTTTGCCATAGTATTTACAGCTAACGTTTTTGCAAGCCCCGGTACACCTTCCAACAATATATGTCCGTCGGATAACAAACCTACCAACATTCTTTCCAATATATAACTTTGACCGACTATAACTTTTGATACTTCACTTAATAAACCTACAATAGCTAAAGACTGTTGTTTTACTTTTTCATTTAAACTTTTAATATCTATGCTGTCAGACATTTTTTACTCCTTTAAATCTACTCAGCTAATATCTCAAGAGCCTTTTTAACTTCCATATTCATACTTATTCCAAGACTTTGTGCTTTTGCCGTTAATGCAACTATCTTAGAATTCAATATATCTTCTATTGTTTTAACGCCTGTTACAATACAAGCTACATCTTCTCTTTTTTGCGCAGTATTTATATTCAGGTAACCGCACATTATATAACCTTTTTTGCCGGTTATAACCAATAATTTACTGCTATCACACAAATCTAATTCTATACCTTTAAAAATTGAATTTTTTATTTTAATTTCTTTTTCTATCATTTATTTAATTCTTTTTCTTTTAAATTAACTTATAATATATATATTTTTTTAACTATTTACAAATAAAAATTACACAGTCCAAGATAAAATATTAAAATTTTTAGTAGGTTTCGGTATAATAACAGAAGACTGATAAGGCCATCTTTCAACTTCCATATTATCCTTATCCACACTTATTGTAAACTCTATTTTGTTATATTCTCCGGGTAACTTTAAAATTTGCAGAGGAATTTTCAGTTCTATTATTGATTTGAATTTTATGTCATCTAACGGCAATGATACTACTTCTTTTGTACCATCATAATAAATATTAAAATCAACAATTTTGTGCTCTATATTAAATTTAAAAGCAACCTTTGATTTTATCGGATCAAAGAAATTAATGTTAAAAGTAAAATTTTCTATTTCTTTTGAATTTTGTTCAACATTTAAATCCAATGCCAAATATATATTTTCCAAATCAAAACCATAATTGAAAGTTTTTATTGTACTTGCAACCTGATGCATAGAACCGCCACTATGCCCCACTATATATGTACCGGCTCTTTTCCATTCGAAAAAGTTTGTTATTTCACCGTCTATAATCGGAGTTATCAAAGATGTAGGCATTGAAAAGTTGCTTGCATTAGTATTAGACGAATGTTGCTGACCTTTGATAGCCTTATATAAATAATCCGGAACTTTCGTGTTCAACAAAGTATATATTGCAATTAAGTGTTGCCTAAATAATAAATCAAACATACCGTCGTTACCTGAAGAATGATCGTCTCCATACCACCAATTCCAATCGGAACCTTCGGCCGCATACAAAATTTGCCATACTTGTTTTTCGAGATCGCTTCCCGCAAATTCCGGATGTTGTTTTGTGTATTCAATTATAAAATCTCTTGTTTGCCCTACATATTGCCACGAAGTATTATCTTCGTTATGTCCGATCCATATACCGAAATTTCCGTTTATCCAAGAACCAGCCATTAAATGGTTTATAGTATCTTTAGGCGGGAATCTGTTCAAATAATCCGTAATTGTTACTGTTTCTATTTCATCATCTTTATTAAGTGCATCATATAACTTAGATAAGAAATCCCAACCGTCATTCTGATAATATTCCCAACAATTTTCACCATCAAGAATTACGGAAACCAAAGGAGCATAATATTCATCTCTTGCATAGTTTCCTATATTTTTGATTTTTGTCATAAAATCCCTGACAGCATCGTCGGGATTCCATTTGGAATAAACAAAACCTATCGAATCCGATAAACCATGATCTCTGAAAATCATATTTACATGTTTACCGTCAACAGTTACATTGTAAGGTCTAAATAAAAATTTTCTGTTTTCACATACTTTTTTATAACTGCCGCTTAATATTGCTTCATCGGTGGCAATCCATTTTATTCCGTTATCGGAAACAATTTTAACAACTTCGTCACAAACCGAACCTTCAGAAGGCCACATTCCGGTAGGTTTTCTACCGAATAATTGTTCATAATAATTTATCGCGGATTGTACATGCCATATCGCATCTTCTTTATGAGAAAATCTTTTCTTAGGTAAAACAATGTTCGGGGTCGCATCTAAAGCGTTATTTGTATCACATAATAAAGGCATTATAGGATGATAAAAAGGCGTTACGGAAATTTCTATCTGTCCCCTGTCTTGCAATTCTTTATGTTTTTGAACAATTTTACCGCAGATTTCAAGTTGTTTATCTATAAGTTTATGTTTTTCGTCTTCGGTAAAATCTCTTCCTTTAATATAAAGAGAATTTATAAACTCATCATGTTTTCTCCAATAAGGATCAAACCACGATAAATTAAACCATACCTGCAAATCTCTAATATCTTCATTTTTAAAATAATTTAATATTCTTTTTACATCCGCTTCGCTTGTTTGTTTTCCTCTTTTTTCCAACAATTGATGATATCTGTTATAAGGAAAAACCATTGTATCCCAATTCGCCATAAAAAAGTTCATTAATATAAAAACTTTTTCGTCATCGGATAATTCCAATACCGGTTTTAAAGTCAAATCTAAAAATTTATCTTTTGCAATACCTTTAGAATATTCGTCAAGTTGAACCAATAAGGAAGGCACCAGATTTATATTTGTTTTTACTTTCGGATAATTATCCAAAATAGCGACCATATCATAATAATCTTTTGTCGCATGAAGTCTTACCCATGGTAATTCATAAGTGCTGTTCAACGGATTTTTATATATAGGTTGATGTTGATGCCAAAGAAATGCTAAGTAAACTTTACCCATTAATCAACTCCGAAATTAATTCAATTTTTCGCTTGCTCTGTTAGCATAAATTGTTCCGAAAAATTTGTCGACAATTTCTTTATATACTTTTTTAGCTTCTTCATTATTACCGGATAACTCATATAATCTGGCCATATTTTCCATAACAGACGGAGCTAAATAGTTATCAGGATATTTTGATATAAAATCTTTCGATGTTGCAATAGCTTGTTCAAAATTCTTGTTATCGTCATATATTGAAATTAACAACGGATATCCTATAGGCTTTACAATATCGGGTTTTGCGTTTTCTATGTAAGTTTTTAATATATTTTCAGCTTCATCATATTTTTTTTGATTTATAAAATAACTTGCTTTCATAATCATAGCTCTATATGCCGCAGGTGAATTTTTATATGTATTTATAATATCATCTATTATTGATAAAGATTGTTCAACATTTCCGGTAGCAAATATTTTGGTAGCTATATCTAACTTATCTGATGCTGCAGAATTTATCATTTGTATTCTAAGACATATAAAAAGAATTAACAAAACTATTACAACAATTGATACTGTTGTTGTAAAAAAAGGTTTTTTGTTTTTCTTTACCCATTTAATTGCGTCAATTATTTTCGAATTTTCTTGCTCTTTCATTTTATCCTCTATTTTTTCGAAGCAACAATATCATAAGAATTTTGTTGCATAATATTAAAATATTCTAAACTCAAACCGGATTGTTTAAGTGTATTTTCTATTTTTATTTTATCCATTAAATTTTCAGGTTCGTGAGAATCGGTATTTAACACAAGCTTTGTACCACATTCTAAAGCTAACTTTGCAACTTCTTCATTTGTAGCATTATGTCCGCATCTTGTAGTAATTTCCAAACAAACATTATTTTCCTTCGCAAGTAAAACATCTTCTTTCGTTATATGTCCGGGATGTGCAAGTATATCTATACCTGCCTGAACGGCATAGTGATTAGTTGTAGGCGGAACAGTTTCTGCTACAGTCTCTCCGTGTACAACAATAATCTTTGCGCCCAATTCTTTACATTTTGCAGCCATATCTTTTATAAGTTTCGGAGGAACATATGTTATCTCTACACCGGGAACAACTTTAATATCATATTGTTCCTGCAATATTTGAGATACTTTTATGATTCTTGGTATAACATAATCATACGTCGAATAATCAACATGATCTGTTAACGCAATAGTTTTGTATCCCTTAAACTTTGCTCTATATACAAGTTCACTGGGCAACAAAACTCCATCCGAAAATAATGTATGTGTATGCAAATCTATCATAATTTAAATATTATATCATTTTTATTAATTTTTTATAATAGTCCCTTTAAGTTCTTTTATACCGCTGATGCCATCAACTATCAAAACTTCTTTTACACCTTTTTCAACTGCCTGTTTACAACTGTTTATTTTAGGTATCATTCCACCTGTAATAACTTCGGTTTTTATAAGATTATCGACTTCGCTTATTTTAATTTCTTTTATTGTATTTTTTTCTTTATCCAAAACACCTGCAACATCGGTTAAGAAAATAAGTTTTGCAGCTTTAAAAGCTATAGCTATATTTGTTGCAAGAACATCGGCATTTACATTTAAAGCGTGCGTATCTTCTGCCATACCTACGGAAGATATTACAGGAAAGAAACCGCCGTTTATTAAAGTCTCTATTAAACTTATATCTATTTTTGTAGGTACTCCAACAAAACCCAATTCGTTTTTCACATCGCAAACTGCAATAGAACCGTCTCTTGCGGATATTCCTACAGCTTTAACTCCGCACTTTATAAGTTCTGCCGTTAACATCTTGTTTACTTTACCGCTTAAAGCCATTTCAACAACTTCCAATGTTTGTTCATCGGTATATCTTAATCCGTTTACGAATTTAGATTCTATATTCAACCTGGAAAGAAGATTATTTATTTCCGGACCACCGCCATGAACAAGCACTATATTCTGTAATTTAGAAACTTCCGCCAATTCTTTTATAAACTTCTTTTGAGCTTCTTTGTTTTTCGTTAAACTTCCACCGAATTTTACTACTACGGTATCTTTCATTTATCCCCCAAAATATTATTCATTATATTGTTTTAACATTTTTTTGTATCTGTCTATTTCAAGAATTTCTTTTATATTTGCCGGAATTTTTATTATCTGTTCATTATCAACTACGGAATTTTTTACGTTAAATCCGGTTAAAACTTTTGCTAAAGTACCATTATTATTTTGTGTTACGGAAAAGACCGGCGTTATTGTAAACTCTTTTGACGTTTTTCCAACCAAAGCTTGATCTTCTTTATCAAAATCGGAAATATTATATTTCAAATTATAAATTGCCGTATCTTCGCTCGTATATATTATTTTCAAATTAACGAAATTCGAACCGCTCTTATACAAAGAAGATATTTTTACTTTATTTCCACCTTCACTTCCGAAACAATCTTTTTGAAATTTATTTAATCTTTGTATAAACGGTTTTAAGGTATTAATCATCAAAACCAGCACTTTGTTTTTATTCTCGATTATAATACTTTCTTCAAGCTCCAAACAGTCTTGGTCCTGCGCCGCAACAGTCTTATTTTTGTCTAACATAAAATCGTTTTTTGTTTCTAAAAGATTTTCAAAATCGTCTAAAAGGGTTGCCGTTTCTTTTTTTACTTTTAACGCTTCTTTTAATATATCTTGAATTTTTAGTTCGTTAATATTATTTGCCCAACCAAGGTCATATTGTCTGGCTTGAAGTTGTATTTTTTTTGCTTTTATTTGATTTTCAAGATCTAACTTTACTATGCCGTCTTCTTCCAAATAAATTTTTTGTTCAAGTATCGATATATCTTTTTCATTTTGTTTTTTGAAAGCGGCAAACTCATTTATTTTGTTTTGTTGTTCTTCATCCGTTTTGTCTAACTCTTTTTCTGTCTTTTGCTTTTCCGATTGCAAAAAATCCATATCAATAATTTCTTCCATGAACCCATCGTCCTGCGCAAAACATGGTACACCGAAAAAAAGAATTAAAACTAAAAAAACAAATTTTTTCATATCATACCTCAAATAAGATCTGCTATTGTAACTCTAAAATCATCTTCTTTTGTTTTTAGAGCACTATATTTACAAGAAGCTTTAAAATCACAAAGACTACATTTATCTCTGTTAGGTTCAAATTCCTGTTTATTAATTTTTTCCGCAACTTCCACGGAAAGTTTTATTGCATTATTTATTTGTTCTTCGTTTCTTGTCGTATATATTTTTTTGTTATGGGATAAAAAGTATATTGCTATCCTGTCCGGAATAAAACCGAGTGCAACTTTACAAGCATAACAATACAAACTTAATTGTAAATCATTATCGACTTTTTCCTGTTCCCAAATAACTTTATGAGTTTTATAATCTACCAACTCTCTTGTTCCGTCATCATATTCATCAATTCTGTCTATTATTCCTATGAAAGGATATTTGCCTATTTCAGATTTAAAATCGTGTTCGGTAGAGATTTTTTTAGGCGGATATTTTCCGTAAGTTTCCCAAAAATTTTTTAAAACATCTATTGCTCTTAAATAACTTACATATGCTTCCTGATTATTTTCGTAACCGCTGCTTTCCCAACAAACATTTAAACTATCCGTTAAATCTTCAAAAGAATATTTCCCTTCTTTATAAAAATCGTCTAATGTTTTATGAACGGAATTTCCGAAAGAAATATCTCCGTTTAACGGGATGTATTTATTTTCCAAATATATCAATTTATATTTATGAGGACAAAACAAATATGTATTTATTCTCGAATAACTGATTTTAAAAGAATTGTCTCTCATTGGTTCATCCTATAAAAAGCAACAACGGTATCACCGTATTTTTCCGTTCTGTAATTATCCAATCCGACAACATTTCCTACAGGTTCTTTCATGTGCCTTTGAGAAATAACTATTCCGTTTTCTTTTAACATAGAAAATAAAACAACATTTTTTAATGTAGGATATGTTAATGCCAACGCTTTTTTATCTCCGTCTTTATACGGCGGTCCCATAAAAATAATATCATACTTATTTTGAAATTTAGGGAACCCTTTTACAACATCGCATTTTATTATGTCGGCTCTATCTTCAAAACCGAGCATATTCAAATTATATTTAACAAGAGCTATTGATTTATCGCTGATTTCGGCAAAAACAACTCTTTTTGCACCTCTGGACAAAGCCTCAATACCTACAGAACCTACCCCGGCATATAAATCAAGAAATAAGCTGTCCGGCAAAATAGGAGTAATAATATCAAAAACGGATTTTTTCATCATACCAAGCATCGGCCTGATGGAAAAATCTTCTTTAGGTAATGTTTTTAGTTGTCTTCCTCTTGCTGTTCCTGCAATAACTTTTAACATAATAAAATCCTAATATA
>JAEEGL011762648.1_pt1 | contig 11004 bp, 8 predicted proteins | sample 9134231 | NCBI WGS metagenome assembly JAEEGL01 (sample SAMN16246548, study PRJNA631951) | gut metagenome | biome: gut microbiome; feature: rumen; material: fiber-attached | host: Bos | place: Iran: Karaj | collected 2018-10 | reverse complement strand
GTTTCTCCCCTGCTTATCTTCCTGTTCTGGCAAAAGACACATCCCATGTTGCAGCCTGAAAAGAAAACCGTTCCGGAGCCTCTCCTTCCGGAAATACAGGGCTCCTCCCACATGTGGAGAGCAGCCCTTGCTACATGAAGCGTATTCAGTTCCCTGCAGTATCCCTTCTGAACATTCCTATCTATGCTGCAGTTTCTGGGACACAGTCTGCAGGATCTGTACTCATCTCTTCTTTCTTCCATTTTTGCCCGTCTTCTTTTTGGCTACGCTGTAGCCGAACTTTCCAAGCTTCTCTCCAAGGGAAAAGTATTCGCCGTGGGAGTAGGCGACAAGCTCTGCCGCTCCAAGGTCAAACCTGCCCTTGTCATCCATGAATTTATCTTCCACGGTGACGCAGAGCACTTCTGCCACAAACATGTCGTGGCTTCCAAGTTCCAGCACCTCTTTTACCCTGCACTCGATGTTCACCGGGCTCTCCGCTATACCGGGAGCCGCTATTTTCTGTGAAGCTAAAGGTGTGAGCTTCATCTCTGCAAATTTGTCATAATCTCTTCCCGAGCGCACTCCGCACCAGTCTGCTGCCCTGACAAGCTTTCTGTCTACCAGGTTGACCACAAACTCGCCTGTCTCCTTAATGATGGCGTATGAGTGTCGCTCTTTCCTCACAGATATTGACAGCATGGCAGGAGAACTGCAGACATTGCCTGCCCAGGCCACGGTTATGATATTGGGCTTTACGCCCTCCTTCCCGCAGCTGACCATAACTGCAGGTATGGGGTAGAGCATATTGCCGGGTTGCCAAATCTCTTTTGCCATAATCACTCCTGTTCATTAATGTGACATTGATAACTGCGTGTACTGCCACGTAAGCTCCTGAGAGTAAGAAAACCTACTGTCACAGTTGCATATTCTTTTCATAAGCTGCGATCGTCCTTAGAAGTTCCTGCTGGAGCTGGTGTGGCTGCGTCCTGAAGATCCCGTAGAATGACTGTGATAGGTCGACCTGGTAGAACTGCCTGATGACCTGGTATCACTGCTTGAGGTTGTCCTTACAATCTTTGTTTTCGTCACCTTCTCATCCACAAATTCATCGCATATCGGAATTATTTTCCTGGTGCCATCCATGTAAGAATCTGCATTATATGCTGAATGCACCGTTTCCATTTTGGATTTAGCCCTGTAAAGAGACACGCCTCCGAAAAGCCCTCCGGCGCAGCAGGCCGCAAAGATTCTGAAAAACCATTCTCCAAAAGTACGGTTCACACGGCCGGTTCTCTCAAGATGTTCAACATTGTTAATAAAGGTATCTGCGGCGGAAAAAAAATATCCTCCCTCCACATCCGACCGTGACTGCTCCAAAAGCCTTTCGAAATTGATGTCAGTAAGTTTGTCGCGGCCTGCTCCATAGGCAGTCACCACTGCCCGTTTGCTCCCTCCATCTATGATGGTGAGCATGATGCCGTCATAGTTTTCTCCAAAGCCAAGGCCATTATAGTAATAATATGTATCTGCAAATTCCTCATCACTCATTCCATAGGTATGCTTTGTTGTGTTAACTGCCACGTCGATCCCGTACTTGTCTGAGATCGCCTTCGCCCTGTCAATCAGGACTCCGGTTCTTTCCCCCTGAAGGATTCCCAGCGGATCATAGAATCTGCTGCTCTCGGAATTGTTGGTCCTGACAAAAGAATCTCTCTCTGCTTTAGCAGGCATCCACTCCGCAACAAACGGATATCCTTCCATATACAGATTATACATGTTGCCTATCCAGTCCAGGACGCCGTCGCCATATTTTCCTGCAGCCATAAATTCATACAGCTGGTCGTCCATTTCATTGGCGATATCTTCAGTATACATGTCCTCCACAACGCCGGTGGCACTGGCTACCCATCCGCGGTTGTTGGGATCCATGCAAACGAACAGGCACATTCCATCATAAGTATCACCAAAGCCATATCCACAGAAATCATAAAAATCGTAGCAGTAGGTCTCACGGTCAAAACCATAAGTGCTGGTATCGGTGAAGATAACGATGTCCTTTCCGGTCTTATCTGTTACATCTGCGATCTTCTCCTTCAACGCCTGCTCTTCAGAGTCTGTGAAGATGTCTGCCACATCCACAACCCGGGATGGCACACTGTCATGATATTCCTGAAAGGCTTTCACATCCTCCGGGTACCATGTGGGCTTCTCGCCGCTCATATTTCTTATTGGAAGTCCATAGGCATCCCTCTCAATATAAGGCGTATCTTCGGTGAGAGATTCTTCTTGTGTTCCTCTTTCTGTCTGGGCAATCTCGCGGTCCAGATCCTGATCACCGGGTTCCTCAGAGCTATCATCTTTCCCGGCGCCTTCCGAAAGTTCTTCCATGTAGTCCCCGGCTACCAGGTAAAATGCATAAAGGACACCATAATTTCCATGATTTTCATAAAACTTTGGAAGGTATCCCTCGTTTTTCTCAATGAATTCCTCGGTGAATATCTCTTTTGCCCCACCGAAGGTACGGATAAGGAGCTGGTTGCTGTCCTCATCATAGCAGGCAATTATGCCGTCCCGGTCAGGTCCGTATCCAAATTCATTATTTGTATAAAAGGCGTTTACCGCATCTTCAAAGCTCCCCGAATAGCCACCTGAATCAGTGACCACAAGGACCATGTCTATGTTCCATTTTCTTACAAACTCGCAGGCATTATCATCAAGATGCAGTATCTCTTCCTTGATAAGCTGCCCTTCTTCAGCATAAGCCCTATAGATGCTCTCATCCCACTCATTATCGGCATAGACCGGGGTCTTTATGAATAATGCCATTACAGAAATAAGCAGCAGGGAAACGATCATTCGCTGATGCCATGATAAAACTCGTCTGTGACCTGATACTCTCTTCATCATAGCGCACCTCCCATCAGATATGACAGAAAGAACGCTGTAAAGATCGCTCCTGCTACCGCCGCAAACCTCACAAGGAAATAACGCCCGGATATGTTCTTATCCGTCGGCAGGTCTCCAACCACCTTGCCTGTCTGGCCGTTCACTCCAAAGCTGTATTTCTTTTTTCCCCATTTTATGTTAAATGCATATACAGGCATAAGTATATAGCGCACCTTCACCCCTTCAGCATGCATTGAAGATTTATTCTTGGATATGCTGCTGTACTGAGAAGAAAGACTGCCCTCAACCATTCTCTGCACGGTCTTGCTCATAAGTCCGTCTGCCCTTGCCTGCATCTGTTTCCCGGGTACATCAAAACGGTCCGCTGCATATCCGGCGAGATAATCAGTTGAAAAAGGCTTTACTTCGCTCAGATCATAGGGAAGAACCGAATCCATCAGGCTGTCTCTCATCTTGTCACTGGCATCTATAGGGATGTCCGCAAATCCTGCCTCTGCCCTTCGCTCCACATGGTAAAAGCGGGTTGTAGTTATCCTGTAATCATTGCTCTCTCTGCTTGAGACCTTTTGGCCTGAATACTTAAAGTCACCCGTAAGCTTACCTGTGAACAGCCAGAAAGGAACATAGATGCCGGTTACTTTTTCCATTTTTGATTCCGAGAAGAAGTTCCTTGGCAGAAGCTTTTTATCTTTATAGAAGTTATCCAGGTGTGCCTTGAGATCCTTCTTTGGGATCTTAAAAGGAATGATCCCGTCTGGACGAATACTACCGGACAGCTTGTCTGTCAGCACTATTTTATTGGAGCAGTACGGACAGGTAAGTGATGCCTCTACACTTGAGGCTATTACCTCTGCACCGCAGGATTTGCACAGATAGATCGGGAGGTTCTCTCCGTCATCTACCTTTGCACTTTCATAGAACTGGGAAAAATCAAAACCCTCAATTGCCGGCGCTAGAGATTGCTCTGCCCCCGTCGCATCCCCCTGAGGCTTTCCATCGGCAGTACCTGCGCCTCCATCTTTTTCCACTTCATACTCACTGTCGCAAAATTCACAGACAAGTTTTCCCTTTTCAGGATTAAAGACCAGTGTTCCCCCACAAGCCGGACACTTGTGCTGCTTGATAAACTTTGAATTATCCATACACTTCCCCCTTTATCAGACATCAGAGAGTAATTGATCCTCAGTCTTTTTATTTGTACACGATGACTTACCCTGGTAACATTCGTATCGAGGATTGAAAGCCCCGCTCCACACCCCACGTCAATTATAACAGATATTCCTTTATTTTCTTTTCTATTTATTGTCCAGTGATGTACAGGCAGATTCCATAGCATAATTTGTGACCACTATATAGGCAAGACAATAGAATCTCCCCCACGATCTGATCGTCTTAATCTTGTTGCCATTGATTCGAAGATCTGTCAAAGCCTTACATCCACTGAGTGCATTCTTACCGATTATCTTTACATTTGTCTTCGAAAGATCAAGCTTTTTCAGCTTTATTGCACCATTGAATGCGCTATCTCCAATAGAGGCCACATTTTCTCCAACTGTCAGGCTAGTAAGTTTTTTTGTTTTTGAAAAACGCATTGCCATCAATAGCTGTAGGATTACCTGTAATCTATTACCCTTTCCTTATGTACAAGCTGTATCCATAGAATACAAGCGGTCTTTCTCTCTCATCTGCTACTATTAGAATTTTATGAATTTAGGCAGTGGAATTATGGGTAGGATTCTGCCCAAATCAAGAATTTTAGAATAGTGGCAGTCGATATACAGGTAACCTTCTGCCTATATTTTTTAATTATGTTATATTGGCAGAGTAGCAAAAGACAAAACGGCTAAACCACTCTGCCACTATCATAAAATGTACAATTTAGGCAGAAATCACGTCGTAAAACACACTGCCACAATTAAGCAATTTACAATATAGGCAGAGCAGAACCTCTAAAATGCACTGCCTATATTTCAAAAATAAGAATAGTAGCATAACATGCAAAGGAAAACATCCGATGCAATGCCAAAAAAGCCCCGTAAGCTGCAGCACATGCAGCTTACGGGGCAAAACATTCAATAAAATCCATCCCGCAAAGTCACTCCAGTTCGCAAATACAAATTTGCTATGAGATGTAAAACATGATGTTTTCGTTAATCAACAGTTCATTATTGAACTGTTTGAATGCTTTCAATACATTTTTCTAAGATTGTATTGTCATTTTATTGTCACGCTGACAATGTGATTGTATCATAGCTGGAGGTAAGTTCATACATCATTTTTGTGGCCATAAGAAATCACATGGCATCTCGCAGCCAAGTATCCATTTGAATTAGCATATTTTTCATCTACTCCATGATCAATTATAAATCTTCTTTGCTCTGATTCAAAAGTCTCAGTTCCTGAACTAACGACAACAGCATGCCCTGCCGTATATATAGCAACATTCGGGGCAATCTGTACATTATCGCCTATCCTTATCATGCCTACATCCAGCATTGTACAATTGTAGTTGGCAAAAAAATTTTTCCCCACTTCTATGTGTGTGCCATCAGTTTCTCTTATCCCTGATGTCTTCATGGGAAGATATGATATTATGATATTGGACAAAATATGTTTTCACTAAACAACGGATAAATCATATGGGATACTACATTCTTACACGAGACACAGCTCTCAGAACATGGCATAGCGATCTTCATACTTATATAAAGCGCTATACTGCCCTTCCAAAGCGCCTGACTAATGATGAATTCAATATAGCCCTTATGTGCGATGGGAAGACAGATATAAAAGACTGTAAAGCTTTATCCGATCTGATCAAAAAAGGGATTGTCAAAAAAAGCATTGCAGACGGAAGAACTCTTACTTCCTGGCAGAAGAATCGCTCCTATCCCGGCAGTGTAAAGCCCTGGCTCTCTCTGGAAATCACACAGAAATGCAATTACAACTGCATGCACTGTTTTAATGCCTCAGACACTAACAGACAGTTCAACGAGCTGCCCTATGAAAAAATATGTACAATTCTGGATGAAGCCGCAGAATGCGGTATTCAGGCTGTGCTCATAACAGGCGGAGAGCCACTCCTGCACAGGGATTTCAGGAGAATTGTTGATGCTATCTACTCCCGAGATCTCTTCGTTCATGAAGTTAACACTAACGGAAGCCTGTTATCAAGAGATACACTTCAGCTTTTGGCATCCCATGGAAACAAGCCTGAAATCAAGATTTCCTTTGATGGGCTTGGCTATCACGACAGGATGAGAGGTAAATGCGGTGCAGAAAAGGAAGCGCTTAAGTCCATAACTCTATGTCTCGAAGAAAACTTCCCGGTAAGGATACAGATGAATCTGAACAGAGAGAACTCATCCCTGATACGTCCAAGCCTTGAGATGCTTGCAGATATGGGAGTTCCCAGAATTCGCATCATCAGGACAACAGAAACTCCCAGATGGAACGAAAATGCCCCTGCCGCTTCGTACTCATGGGAAGAATACTATGATGAGTCCCTGAAAATCGCGGTCTGGTATGCCCAAAATGGCCTGTCTCCCCAGCTGTGCTTTTGGAATTTCATGACGTTATATCCAGGTAGCAGAATCTTTTCCTTTGAGCGTGTGCAGTACCATTCCGGCACCTATCGATCCCTCTGTCCTCTTTGCAAAACAATAAAAGGGATGCCTGCCATTGGAGCAAATGGCAGAATTTACCCCTGTCTTCAGTATTCAGGCTATTTGGACGCAGTTGGTATTATCTTGGGAAATGTATTGGACGACGGACTTCTGAATATCCTAAGTAGTGGCAGGTATCACGATTTTATAAACACAACTCAGTCTGATCGCATAGCGGCAGGCGATAAATGCGCCTCCTGCAGCTGGCTTACCTGGTGCGCCGGAGGGTGTCCTGCTATCGGATTACTGGAGAGCCATGACCGGAATTTATTATCCCATGATCCAACCGCGTGCCTGTTTTTTGAAAACAGATGGCCTCAAAAGATTGAAGACGCTCTAAGGGGCTGGATCAATGGGACTCCACTAATATAACACTTCATATTAAAGGCGGTTTAAATCTGCAAATCAGATTTAAACCGCCCTTATTTATACACGTCATCTCAGCTTAAGCTGTACCCCTCTGCTGCTATGCCGTTAACAAAGAATACATTAAGTCCTTCAACCACAAAGTCGTAAACAGTCTCGGTTCTTCCGGTTTCTTCTTTGCCTGAAAGCCCTGTGCTTTCACCTTCCAGAGTGATAGCTTTCTTTCCCGCATCATCCTCAATAGGAGCATAATCATCTCCGCCACAGTAGAACCATTGAGAGCTAGTTGTATACCACTCTTTGCCATTATCAAATACAGCCTTTACGACCGGCATTTCTTTTGGCTTTACCATATCCACAACCTTAGCTATACGCTTTGCGCCGGTTTCGTCAAGCGAAAAGACTTCGTCTCCCACCTTGATATCCTTGATCGGCTTATCTCCTGAAGGCGTAGCAATAAGTGAATCTCCAGTAAAGCACTTTATTCTGAGCCAGTGGGTTATTGCAGGACCATACGGTTCATTTCCTCCACATCCACCATTTACAATATCAAGCTCGTCTATTTCCAGTTCTTCATCATCCGCCGCATCCATGTAATGTCCAATGTCTGCTTCTGTAATATCAAATCCGAGTTCTTTTGCAAGTTCTATAACTTTTGGAGCAAACTCATCCTCTTTTCCTTCAGCAAGCTCACTTAATTTCTTTCTCAGATCCGGATCCTCTTTTACCTTTTTGACAAACTCCAAAACTTCCTGCCTTACCTCTGACATAGCAATACCTCCTTTTGTGATTTGACTATTACCATTATATACGAAAGCCTGACGTTTCTGGCACAATATCAGGCAATCTGCCTTTTTGCTAACTCGTAAAACAGCCCTTTTTTCTCCATAAGCTCTTCAAAGCTCCCCTCTTCCGCAACTTTCCCCTGATCCAGAACTATTATTCTGTCACAGCCTGATAATGTTGACAGCCTGTGTGCTATCACTATTCTTGTTGCATCAATCCCTTTTATGGTTTCAATGACCTGAGACTGTGTAACATTGTCAAGCGCACTCGTGGCCTCATCAAAAAACATAACCTTTGGCTTTCCGGCTATTGCTCTTGCTATGAGTATCCTTTGAGCCTGGCCTCCTGATATTGTACTGCCGGATTCATTGATTACAGTGTACAGCCCCATAGGCATAGCTGCTATATCATCCTCAAGTCCAACCTGTCTTATCACTTCCTTCACTCTGTCTGTGCTGCATTCTGTAGAAGACAGGGTTATATTCTCATATATGTTTCCTGTAACCAGGCCGCCTTCCTGAAGGACAACTCCGAACTTTTTCCTGAGTTCCCTTTTGTCAAGCTCGTCTATATCATGTCCGTCATAGTATATCCTGCCAACCTGAGGCTTTTCAAACCCCATAAGGAGTTTTAACAGTGTGGATTTTCCGCTCCCTGAAGCCCCCACAATGCCCACATATTCCCCAGGAGCAAACCTGATTGAAACCCCTTTTATCACCGGAAGTTCCTCTGATTCATAACCAAAAGTTATATTGTCGAGTTCAATTTCTCCGGTTATATCTCCCGGAAGCATCGAGCCATCCACGTTCTCCGGAAGAGTCTCCAGAATTGGCCTGGCCATCTCATACATAGGGATAACCTGATTGGTCATGATAAATCCATTGGCAATTTGTAAAAATGCACTTAAGAGCATTGAAAACGCGGTTATAAACCCCATAAATCCACCGATGCTCACGCTCACATCACCTTTTGCCACCATGTAGTAAAAAATCATGGAAGAAATAATCCCTACGGATTGTGTAAAAGTACCTGCAAACAGTGCCATCTTCTCTTTTCGGAAATTGATCTTTCTTGAAACGACATAGCTTTTTAAGTAATTGTACAGTACACTGTCCTCCGCTACGTTGCTCCTTATCTTCTCAATGCCGCTTATGTACTGATACATTTCAGCTGCAGATCTATTGTCGATTAAGTTTTTTTCCTTCTCGTATCTGACCTGCCTGATACCTATAAAAATGACAATAGCAAAGCTCACAACAACAATGACAATGGCTGTAACTGTAAGCTTTCCTGAATACCCCGCCATCCTCACTATGTAGAAAAGTGAAAACAGTCCAGCCATCAGACTTCCAGATATACTTACTGCAACCATATTAAATATGCGCGATATATTCATCACCCTTATGCCAAGGTCAGCTGCATCATATTGTCTAAAAAAGTTTTCAGGCAGGCTAAACAGTCTGTCGATGGCCGCACTCTGAACGGAATATTCCATAGAATTCATTATCCTGAACGCAGTGAGATTCTTTACTATGGCAAAAGAAATATTCCCAAGTGAGCAGGCAAGAATAACCAGCCCAATCTGAATAATCCCCGAGGTATTTCCAAGATTTATAAAATTGTCAAAGACCTGCTCATTAAAAAAAGGCAGCAATAATCCAACCAGCACCCCCAGCACTGACATAATAAAAAGTCTTACCACATCAGTCCGTGATACCTTCTGCGCTCCGAATAATATCATCTTAAATGGCGTAATTGCCTCATCCGGGAATGGACGATAGAACATCACCGCCCTGCTGTCAAGTTTTTTAGCCATGCTGCTGTCAACCGGCATAAACCTGTCATTTTCCGCGTCATAGATCCTATACCTTCCAAACGAAGAAGGAAACGCGCAATAGACCTTACCCTGTTCCTTATCAGTGACTATAAGCTCACCGCAGTCCTTCATATACCATTTACCCGGAAGTGTTATCTCTCTGATGTTAAAATGTGAAAGCCTGGCAATATCCTTTATAGTAAAGCCGCTGCCAACGCTCTGCTTAATCTTTTCATAAGATGCAATCGTTATCTTTTCCCTAGCACACAGGAATGATGCGCAGTCATAAACCGGTTTTCCTGTAAAGACATAATTATCTTCAACTTCAGACCTGCCTCGAAGTGCCCTTTCTATGAGCCTGAGGGACTTCTTTTTGGTAAAGTCGCTCTCCTGTCTGTACTTATAAATGTATCCCTCTTCTACGACGGAATTCATACTGTAAAGTTCCGCAACAGCTATGTCAAATCGAAAGCCTTCACAGACATCTATACCTATCTTCTCAGCAAAAGACAGCCTTACATCATCTCTGATTAAGCTTTCTTCCTCTTCAAAAGACGCACTGCTAAGCGCGACAAATCCAAATTTCAGATCTTCTGAAGACTCAATGCTGTAACAAAAGGCCGGAATAATCTCACCCTCTGCCATTTCAGTCAGAAATATCCTCTTCTTCCTCATTCCGTTTGAAAAGGCAATCAGATATACAAAAAGGACTCCCTCTGTGACGCGGTATATCTTATCCGGACATTCCGTAAGAAATAATTCTCCGCCTGATATATGAAATTCTTTTTTCTTTCCTGTTCGCTCCATATGTTGATTTAGTTTTGATTCTCCACAAGTGATTTATATAGGCCATCCTGAAGGATAAGTTCTTCGTGTCTTCCGCGCTGCAGAATCTTCCCTTTTTCCATGACTATGATCTCATCGCAATCCCTTATTGCCGATAATCGGTGTGCGACAACTATGCAGGTGCAGCCGCGGCGTTTAATGTTATCCATTATCTCTTTTTCCACAAGAGGATCAAGAGCACTTGTTGCCTCATCTAATATCAGAATGGTAGGATTTGTAGCAAGAGCCCTTGCAATCTCAATGCGCTGCTTCTGTCCCCCTGAAAAATTTGCTCCGTTCTCGGAAATCATACAGTCATATGCGCCGGGTCTTGATGTAATAAAGTCATGTATACAGGCATCTTTGGCCGCTTTTATCACATCAGTCCAAAGAATTGCGCCATTCCACATGGTCAGATTGTCTCTGACGGTTCCACTAAAGAGCTTTATATCCTGACTCACCGTAGAAATGCTTGCGGCAATTACTTCCTCCGGCAGCTTGTCAAAAGATATACCATCAAAAAGTATCTCGCCGCTCCAGGGACTGTAAAGTCCGCTGCATAGTTTGGCGACAGTTGATTTTCCACTTCCCGAAGCTCCAACTATCGCTATAGATGCACCGCTTTTTATCTCAAATCCGAATTTTTCTATGATGGGC
>JAEEGL011476853.1_pt1 | contig 11004 bp, 12 predicted proteins | sample 9134231 | NCBI WGS metagenome assembly JAEEGL01 (sample SAMN16246548, study PRJNA631951) | gut metagenome | biome: gut microbiome; feature: rumen; material: fiber-attached | host: Bos | place: Iran: Karaj | collected 2018-10 | reverse complement strand
TATGAAAAATATCAACGAGAATAACCAGAGCGGATACGATTTCAACGATAATTATACCAAGCGTGTTGTCTCAGATATAAATCAGCTCCGTGAAAAGCTCCTCATTCTTGATGAAGGTCTTGATGACCGCATTATCGAGATCATGAAGGTATTTGCTATGGCTGAGATACAGAAGAGCTTCTCTGATCTCACCGTTGCTGAGATATACTTCAATAAAGAACAGGACGGTACTTACAACCTTGCTGTAAAATTTGACAACGGTCAGTGGGGCAGTACAAACTTTGCAAAAGACTCCTACGATCAGGTAGTAAAGACTTTCAAGACCTCTTTAGCTGTTGATGATGAAGTCATCATCGATACTGAATGGGCTATCTCAATGATAGATAAGCAGATGTAAAGCTCTCGCGATTTGTACTATTTACACATATTAAGCATATTATTAATTATATTTTTGTGAAACCTCTTGATTTAACGCTTTTTTTATGATATAATTATATCAACATGATCACAACAGGAGCGTGAACATTATGATAAGAGAAGTTATACAGATGAGCTTTCTTATTATTGTCGCTAATTTTACTCTATTCCTGTTTTTACTTTTCAATTCTACTGTAAGCGATAAGATTAGAAACTGCTTTATTGTAGGCTCCGGTATCTCACTGGCAATGCTTGTGTGCAATATAATCATATACACCTATCAGGGTACAGGCACAAATCTGATGCTTCTTAAAGTTACTACAGCTGTAAGCTACGGAATAAGCGGACTTGTTATAGTGCCATTCATATTTATTTCGTCTGTTATCGGAAAAAAAGTAAGGATAATTATTCAGGGCTTAGCGGCTGTAAACATAATCCTCTGCTTTATAAGCATTTTCAATGGCTGTGTTTTCAAGTTTGATGATAACGGCAATATGACTCTAAATACATTTGCCGCTGTACCCTTTATTTTCAGCGCAATGTATCTTGCTGTTCTGCTTGCGGCTTCATTCATCAAATACCGTCTCGGTTTCAGAATGGAGAGCCTTTTCCTCACAGTTCTGAGTGTTGCCATTTTCTCGGCTACATATCTCAATACTTTCCTTCATTTCAAATATCTCATAAGCGGTATGGCTGTTCTGAGCTGTGTATTCTATTATCTTTTCTTTACTACACAGACTCTTACACGCGACGCTATGACTAATGCGCTTAACAGACACTGCTTTTATAAGGACATACTGTCAATGAAAAAACATCAGATGTTCATTATATCAATGGATCTGAACGGTCTGAAACAGATCAATGACAATCTTGGTCATGCCGAAGGCGACAAGGCTATACTTGCTGTATCTCAGAGTGCTTTTGATGTTATCAACTCAAAATGCCGTTTTTACAGAATGGGCGGAGATGAATTCGAAATACTCTGTCCTTCCCTTTCTCGTTCTGATGTAGAAATAATGATACAAAAGCTGAAAGAGGAAGTTCACAGCAAAGGCTACAGTATCGCTACAGGCTATGGCGAATACAAAAAAGGAATGGATCTCGATGAACTTATCAAGGAGATCGACGCTATGATGTATGAAGACAAGGCAAGAATGAAAGCAATGGAAGGTATATGATACATAAAGCCACGCTTTAACAGCGTGGCTTTCCTATTTTTTTATATGCAACTGAAAATGTTTTATATAATATATTTTCCAATTCATTCGAAGATTTTTATGTATTATTACAAAACAAGCATAAATTATCATGCAGTTCATATATATAAAAAACGTGTTTCAGCATAAACCGAAACACGTTAATAATGCGGAAAATCCGCGAAAGTACGCCTGACTGGGATTGAACCAGCGCACATGGCGTCGGAGGCCAATGCTCTATCCACTGAGCTACAGGCGCGTAAATAAATTATTACACTTCTATTATTATATCAAAAACTATTGAAATTTGCAAGCTTTTGTGCTATAATTATAAAAAATAATTTAGGAGGGAACGTTTTGGGGGACTATATTTATCTGATAGTTGCGCAAACAGGTACAAGACCCGCACGGTTCTTCAAATTTTTTACTAAAAAGCCTTACAATCACGTTTCACTTTCAGGCGATGTTGATCTGACAGAAATGTACAGCTTCTGCCGTACTTACCGTCCTTTCCCGCTGCCTGCAACGTTTAACAAGGAGATTGTAGGTCAGGGGACTCTCGGACAATTCCATAATATTCCATGCGAGATATACCGCATAAAGGTATCACATGAGCAGAAAGAGGCTTTTAACCTTATTATAAATCATTTTGAAGAACACAGGAAGGTATACTCATATAATCTACTTGGTCTTCTTGCAGTTTACTTCAATATTGAATGGAAACGCGAACGCAGTTTTGTCTGTTCGCAGTTCGTTGCGTATACGATGGATAAGATCGGTATTCCGCTCGAAAAAGCCTTTTGCCTTTACAAACCCGACGATTTCAGAAGCTTTCCGGGAGCTGATCTGATATATACGGGCGAACTCAATACATTCTATCAGACTATGCAGTCAAAGCTTTACACATAAAGATATCACATATGCCGCACACCTTATCTCATCAGGTGAAAGCAGATATGCCGCACAGTATGTCTTGCTTTTCGGATCTATCCCCGAAAGACTAAGCTCTGCACTATGGTCAAGAACTTCTACTGTGGCTTTTCCGCCGCTTATGACCATTCCTGCAGGTATCATCTTATCTTCGCTCATATGATTATAGGAGTTAGCATAGGAATTAATGAACATCCATGAGCCGCCGCTCATCAGCAGGTATAAAAATACTGCTGTGAGAGCGGTTTTTTTCTTTTTTCTTCGCATTTTATCACCTTTTCATTGAATTCAGAAGCTGTCCCAAAGACTTGCCCAAAAGCTGACCTGCATACTGCGACTGCTGAAGCGTATTTCCGTGTGAACCTATTTCAATAAGCAGACTGCCGTTGGTAAGATCCTGATTATAATGCCTGTAGTCAAAAAGTATGGGACGAGTAAATCCCGGATAGTCTGACTCAAGCTTTTGCTGAAGCGTACAGGCAAAGTGAAAATTCTCCATATAATTCGGCATACCAAGCGTTCCGTCATCACAGCCTGAGATTATCATTATCTGAGACGCTTCCTTTCCGTCTATCTCTGCAAAAGGCTGATAGGCACATCCTTCGCTTGAAATGGCATCTCTGTGTATATCAAGCACGACCTTAATACTGGGATACTTTTCCAATATCGGCAGTATTGTCTCTCGGCTTCGTCCGTATGAGCCGTTATATGACGGATAATCGTGTATATCTGTTGCATGGACGACTCCTATGCCCTGTGCTTCCAGCTCAGCCTGTATCGCATCACCTACCATAACTACGTTCTTTGTATTATCGGTAGTGCGATAGTTGAACGAGCTGTCATAATGCTCGCGGACATATGGCTCAAAGCTCTCGGTAGTATGGGTATGATAGATAAGCACAAGAGGCTCGTCTGTATCTGAAACAGTAAAATTCGGGAGATATCTGCTCTCATTTATAAGCTCTGAATTAGATATTTCCGTCTTATTATTGACCTGTCCGCCATTTTCAAGGTCAAAAAAGGCATTTCCGCTGTATTTACCGTAGGTAAGCCGTATTACATCTCCGTCAGTATCCCATTTTTCGGGATATGGCTTATCCCCTGCATTTTCAGCTTTCATATCAAGAGGATCAGGAAGCCGTTGAAGATCTGTCGGCTTTTCGCTTTCGTCCTCGATACCGTACCCCTCAGAGAGTATCATTCTCCCCCACAAAATCTCGTCCTGCTTTACAAGCCTGCTCACACTTTCCGATGGTAATTCTTCACGAAATGCTTCCGCACCGCCTGTACTCCCTATAGTATAGTGTTTTGCGCCTATGACAGCTGTTTTAAGCTGAGATATCTCATGTATTCCCGATGCCACTGCAATTGGCAGTACTACAGCTGCTATACACTTGATAATTCCCTTGATTTTTCTTCGTTTATGGCGTGTCATATACTCACCTCACAAGTTATTCCTCTGAAATAAGTATATTACCAAAGCTGTGATAATATGATATTTGTCCCAAAATATCTGCTGTCATTTTTCGGCAGTTTTCCTCATAAAATTATGTGAGGTGATACGATGTATAAATGCTACGGACCAAGCAGAAAAATACGCAGATATGCCGCAGTATTTCTGCTTATAACGCTCTGTTCTGCTGTGTTTCTACCATTGCGAACACTGCTCTCATCTGCTGCTGTAACAAGCAAAGAACCGCCTGTTCCACTGCCTGTGATAATGTATCACAGCGTATGCGAAAAAGCTCCTGCGGACTATATAGTCTCACCTGCCCAGCTTGAAGAAGACCTTTCGTGGCTACGTTCACATGGCTTTACAAGCGTAAGTGCACAACAGCTTATCGATTACACTCAGGGCAGCGGCGAACTCCCGAAAAAACCAGTTCTTATAACCTTTGACGACGGTTTTTACAATAATCTCTCCGTTGCTCTTCCACTCCTTGAAAAGTATGATATGTGCGCTGTTGTATCTATTGTTGGCAGATATACGGACGATTATGCACCTGTTGACCCTCACGCTGATATGTATTCATACCTGACATGGGAGGATATTTCTGCCCTTTACGCTTCGGGACGTGTTGAAATAGGCAATCACACCTATGATATGCACTCACGGAGCAGCAAAAGAAACGGCTGCGCTATAAATAAATACGAAACAGTGGAGGATTATTCCTATACTTTGGGCAGTGATATTGGTCTCCTGAATACCGAACTGAACGATAACTGCGGTATTATGCCTGCCGTCTTTGCATATCCTTTCGGAGCGCTTTGCCGCGAAAGCCTGCCTGTACTAAGGGATAAAGGCATACTTATGACTCTGACCTGCCGCGAGGGAATGAACTATATCGCACGTTCTCCCGACTGTCTTTACGGCATCTTCCGCAATAACCGAAGCGGACTTGTTTCAACTGAGGAATATATGTATGAGCTTACAAAAAATCTCCCCGAATCATAAGACCCGGGGAGAATATTTACACTGCCGTCAACAGGTAATTATCAATGTACCTCGCAATGTTGGTGTCATTTTTATTGTTGTCTCTGTTTGATGAGTTTTCATAGTTATATCTGTTTTCTTTCTGACTTTTAATAAAATCAGCAAAGAATTCATCAAAGGTATCATAGCCAATTCTATTCCAGTACTTGTCATACTTAGGATCTCTGTACTTTTCAAATCTCTCGGGAATTGTACCGTCTCTTTCAAATTCTTCAATGATCTGATTCTGATGATCCACATAATACATAAAGTCAGGTGTTACCTTATAAACGATATATCCATAATATACGAAGAAAATTCCTGAGATAACTGAGATAATTATACTTGCAATAGCCATACCTTTACCTTTTCTCTTGCCTGCAAGTGTTACTATAGCTAATATAAGACAAAGCGGAACTGTTATAAAGCTTAATACAGTACAGCATAATACCAAATTTACAAGAGAGATTACAAGTGCTGCTATAGCAGGTCCTGCACTTTTCTGAACAGGTACATTCTCTTCGCTGAAATACATATTATTTGCAGGATAACCGTTATTGTAATTTCCATTGAACGGATTATTTCCGTTATAGCCATTGTTATATGGATTACCGTTATTATACTGGTTACCATTGTTAAACGGATTACCGTTGTTGTACTGATTACCATTGTTAAACGGATTACCGTTGTTGTACTGATTACCGTTATTAAACGGATTGCCGTTATTGTACTGATTACCGTTATTGTATTGATTATATCCGTTATTGTTATCAGTATTATTCGAGTTTCCGTTATTGTCAAAGTTATTGTTATTCATATCGTCCATTTTTTTCATCTCCTAATTAAAGACTTGTCTGCCAGTTCCAGTTGCGAACTTCAAGTTCTTCAAGATTATAAGGTGTTTTCTGGTAAACACAATAATTGAGCCAGTTTGAAAACATAAGATTTGCTGTACATCTCCATGAAAAAACAGGCACATTGTCAGGGTTGTCCCCTGGGAAATAATTATACGGTATCTGTATATCTATTCCCTTTGCAAGGTCTCTCCTGTACTCATTGGCGATAGTATCTCTGTCATATTAGGAATGACCTGTGATGAAATACTGTCTGCCGTTTTTATTTGCTACGATGTGTACTCCTGAGATATCGGATACTGTAAGTATCTCAAGCTGTGGAATACGCTCGATATCCTCTCTGCGCACCTCAGTATTTCTCGAATGAGGAACATAGAATATATCATCAAATCCGCGCAGGAGCTGACAATTGCTCACCTCTGCCCTGTGGGGAAATATACCGAACATCTTATGGTCAAGAGTATACTTTGGTATGCCGTAATGGTAATAAAGTCCAGCCTGTGCCGCCCAGCATATATATATAGTTGAGAACACATGGGTCTTTGACCACTCCATGATACTGCATATCTCATCCCAGTAGTCCACCTGCTCATAATCAAGAAGCTCTACAGGTGCACCTGTGATTATCATACCATCATAACGGTCATCACGGACTTCTTCAAAAGTCTTGTAAAATGATTCAAGATGATGTCTCGATGTATTTTTTGAAACATGAGATGCCATCTGAAGCAAGTCAACGTCCACCTGTATGGGCGTATTACTCAGCAGCCTGAGAAGCTGGCTCTCTGTTTCTATCTTTTTGGGCATGATATTGAGGATAATGACCTTCAGAGGTCTTATATCCTGATGCTCTGCCCTTTCCTTCGACATTACGAAGATATTTTCTTCTCCAAGCGTTTTGAATGCCGGTAGCTCTGAAGATATCCTGATAGGCACTTCAAATCGCTCCTTTCATATTTAATCTTTCTTGCTTTTGCAGTGCTCACAGCCGTTCATAAAGCTGTCAAGGTCAGCACACTGCCTGCTGTCCCCAACAACAAAGCGGAGTTTTTTCAAAGTTTCAAATTTACTATTGTCAGGAAGCTCAAAAAGCATATGATTTATGCCTTTGAGAACACTTTTCAGCATAACGGAGCGGACAAGTCCGTCACAGAGCATCATATCTCCGCAGTCGTCATAATCATAGACCACGGTCCTGTCTGTACCGTAAGAATAGGCAATAAAACCTATGACCTCTCCTCTGTCAAGAGCCTCTGTGATATGAAGCTTAGCATTTCCTGCTTTATTTGCAAGCTCTTCATAGCCGACAGTATCAAATTTCTCCTGTATCTCAAGCATTTTACTTCTCCTTGCCGATAGCGTTTCTTATAGCACGAAGCTCATCGGGAGTAAGCTCACGGTAATCCCCCGGCTTCAGCATACCCAGCTTCAGAGGACCGATGCTTATACGGCGAAGTCTTGCAACTTCAAGTCCTACAGCCTCGCACATCTTACGTATCTGGCGGTTTCTGCCCTCTTTGATAGTCATAAGGAGCACAACTCTGCCCTCCTGTTTATCCTTGACTACAACAGACGCAGGAAGTGTCTTCTTGCCGTCTATCTCAACGCCCTCAGAAAGCCTTACAAGCTGTTCGTCGCTAATATCAGGACGGACAGTTACACGATAGGTCTTTGAGATATGGCGGCTCGGATGCATGATACTGTTTGCAAATTCACCGTCATTTGTAAACAGGAGCAGTCCCTCTGAATTTCTGTCAAGACGACCTACAGGATAAACACGATCCTCGACATCTTCAAGAAGATCCATTACACATCGTCTGTCAAGCTCATCGGAAACTGTTGTAACGTATCCTCTCGGCTTGTTCATCATAAGGTATATGAAACTGCGCTTCTTAGGCATATATATACGCTCACCGTCAACGGTGATGATATCCTTGAAGCCGCACTTGTCGCCAAGCTTTACAGGGTGACCGTTTACCTTGACTCTGCCCTGTGTTATAAGCTCCTCAGCTTTTCTTCTGGAGCATACGCCGCAATCGGCTATCATTTTCTGAATTCTTATTTTTTCCACTTTTTATCCTATCCTTAAAGGGAGAAAAAGCTCCCAAGCTTTTCTTTTATTTTCGTGAATAAACTTTTTTCCTTTGGCATTGTCTTTTCTGCTGACACGCTTTCAGCCGCATACAGCGGAATAGTCTCAACCTCGCGTCCCATAAAGCTTACCCGAAGCCTTGCCGCTTCTTCACCATACTTCACGGGAGCATATATAAACGGAGCAGAAAGAAGCGTGAACTGAATATCGTTCTCATTTCCCGCCACCGTACATATCCTGACCGAGCTGTCTTTAGTCACAAGATGAAGCTTATCTGCAACACCGCCTACTATATCAACAGTAATATCCGACGGAAGTGTCACATCGAGCTCACGCACAGCATCAAAGCCATATTCAAACAGCGACATATGGTCATTCCAGTCATTTCTGTCATTGAGGGTAACACAGATAAGGTCTTTACCGTCCCTTTTGCAGGCTGAAACAAGACAGCGTCCTGCTTCATCGGTAAATCCCGTTTTTACGCCGTATACTCCGTCATACATTCCAAGAAGCTTATTGGTGTTTTTCAGCCACCGTGTATAGGGCGGATCACCAAATTCCAGCTTTATACTCTCATTCGAACATATAATGCGGAACAGCTCATTTTTCAGAGCTTCACGAGCAAGAATAGCCATGTCATAGGCAGATGAACCGTGTCCTTCGCCCTCAAGTCCTGATGGAGTGACGAAATACGTCTTTGATAAGCCAAGCTTACGTGCTCTGTCATTCATCATTTCTGCGAATTTTTCAATACTGCCTGCGATCTTTACTGCCGCAGCATTTGCAGCATCGTTGCCCGATGGCAGCAGCATTCCGCAGCACAGAGCATACTTAGTTACAATATCCCCTTCCTGCAGGCCCATTGATGAGCCTTCTACCTTGATAGCATCGCTGTCCACAACAAATTCATCGTAGAGTCCTCCGCTTTCAAGGCATAGCAGGGTCGTCATTATTTTTGTAGTGCTTGCCATCGGCAGTTTTTCCGTACAGTTCTTAGCGTAGATCACTTCTCCTGTATCGGCGGATATAAGAACTGCCGCTTTTGCTGAAATCTCAGGCTGCTGAGCTGCATTGACAATGTTATGTCCTACAGTCCCATATGTTATGACAAACGCCGCAAATATAGCAATAAACCTTTTCACAGGCACACCTCCGCATAATACTTATGCTAAAGGATATGCCGTAACCACGGGGATTATTCTCAGTTTATGGAAACAGAATCGTCACTGATATCAGTGTCAGCAGTATCACTGCCCCCGTTTTTCTTCTTGCTTATAAAGCCGCTGATCTTTTCGATGATAGCAGGTGCTTTTTCGATAGCATTGCTTATCGGATCGTTTGAGCCTTCCATAGATACCATTTTTGCAGAACCGTCAGGTGAGATAACGAGAAATCCTTCCGGCTTTATGGAAACGCCTGCACCTGCACCGCCTCCGAAAAGGTCCTTATCGTACTTTGAAGGCAGATCCGAACCGCCTGAAGCAAAACCATAGCTTACCTTTGAAACAGGGATAATTGTAGTTCCGTCAGGAAGCTTTATAGGCTCACCTATAATGGCATTGACAGCTGCCATTTCCTTTATTTTCTCAATTGAAATACCTAAAAGATCACTAACAGGTGTGTTGTTTGCACTCATATAATATACCTCACTTCTGCCTTTCGGCGGATTTTTTCATTTTGCGTTTTCTTAGTTTTTCAGGTATGAAAGTTCTGAAAATGTATGTTACCAGGAACCATACTCCTGCAATAACCATTGTACCAAGACGGAAATACAGCTTTCCTGCCGCGTCCCAGCGTCCTTTTGAGACACCGAATGCCGGCTGTACATCTATCGTCTTCAGCCTTACCGTAAAAAGCTGGCTGAAAAATGCTATGCCGTTATAAATAAGTGTTGAAAATCTGCCGTATTTAAGTGCGCAGTCATATGCGTCCTCATCGGCAATGACAAAGTCGATATAAAGATCGCGGAGCTTAAATCCCTTGAATATTTTCAGCATAGGCCGCTGTGCGCTTTCCCAGATACCTATGATAAATTCTATCTTATCGCTGAGCGACTTCTTTTCATCGTCATCTTTTTCCTTTTCATCTTCATTATCTTCAAAAAAGTCGTCATCAAAGCTGTCATCATTTTTCTTTTTGCGATGTTTTTTCTTGTCTTTTTTGCTGTTATCTTCGGACATCTCCTCAGACTCGGCAAAACTGTCATTATCTGCACTTTCGCTTACAGTATGAGAGCCGGCGCTTTCTGTTTTATCTGTATCTGCCTCAGGATCATTTACAGGTATCTCATCAAGCTCCTTTTCCCATTCATACTTTTCGCGTTCTTTCTTCTTTTTTGCCTTTTTCTCTTTTACAGGCTTGGGTTTCTTAGGTTTTTTCGGCTTTGAAGGCTTATCCTTTTTATTAGCTTTCCGCTTTTTCCACCAACCTAAAAGTCCTCCGCCTTCTGAGTTCATAATATCGAACAGCCACAGTTTCACTTTATAGCTGAATTTTCCGTCGATATAGCTGAACTCTGCTCCGGCAGGAGTTATAAGTATAATGAGTATAATGCCCAAAACGGCAAGAAGTATATACAGCAGAATTTTTAGTACGATCATTCCTGCCGCTCCTTTCCATCAATTTTGCGTATTTTGCTGTGATTCAGCCATTTCTCTTTCAAGGAATTCGTCCTCTGTTTCAAGAACAAGATCGCTCTGTCCCGGAAGAGGCGGAAGATCGGCTGTTGAACTTAGTCCGAAGCTTCTGAGAAATACAGATGTTGTTCTGTAGACTATAGGCTTTCCCGGAACATCAAGTCTTCCTGCTTCCTCAACAAGTCCTTTTTCCACAAGGTTGTTGATAACGGAAGAGCTGTCTATTCCGCGGACATTTTCAACAAAGCCTTTTGATACAGGCTGATTATATGCGATTATTGTCAGAGCTTCCATAGCTGCATTTGAAAGCGGAGCTGCTCTTTTTGTCTCAAGTGCCGCGCGCACCTGCGGAGAAAACTCCTCACGGGTACACATCTGATAGCTGCTGTCAAATTTTTTTATGCAG
>JAEEGL010697282.1_pt1 | contig 11004 bp, 12 predicted proteins | sample 9134231 | NCBI WGS metagenome assembly JAEEGL01 (sample SAMN16246548, study PRJNA631951) | gut metagenome | biome: gut microbiome; feature: rumen; material: fiber-attached | host: Bos | place: Iran: Karaj | collected 2018-10 | reverse complement strand
ATACCAAATGTTTCTTTAATTTGCTTACCATATACCTTCTTAACCTTCTTTAGGGCATAATTAAGCATTCTTTCCTCCATTCTCATAACATCCTTATATGAATTGATATATGAGAATTCTAGGTCAAAGCCTGTAAATTCTGTGGCATGCTTACGAGATGCAAACTTTTCAGCTCTAAATACAGGTCCTGTCTCAAAAATTCTTTCAAATCCTGCAGCCATAGCCATTTGCTTATAGAATTGAGGTGATTGTGCTAAATATGCATTTCTATCAAAATAATCTACCTTAAATACACCAGCACCAGATTCAGATTCAGCACCAATTAATTTAGGTGAATGAATTTCAATAAAATCCTCATTTAATAAAAATTCTCTACATGCATTTACAAAACAAGATTGAGTCTTAAACATTAAAGTATTTTTATCAGTTCTTAAATCAATCCATCTATAATCAATTCTTAAATCAATATTAGTTTCTTCTCCCTTAGGAGCTAAAATTGGAGATGGCTCTGCAATAGATGAAATAATCTTAATTTTATCAGGATACATTTCCATTCCATTTAATTTAACATATTCACTCTTAACAATAGGACCAACTGCCTCAATAACAGTGTCAGTTGTAATCTTAGAAAGCATTTCATCCCATGATGGATGCTTGCTCTTTTCAATTGTAATTTGAAGCTTTCCGCTTACATCTCTTAAAACAATAAAGCACATTGCCTTTTTGTTTCTAATAGATTCAACAAATCCAGCAACCTTATTGTTAGCACCTAAGGTAATATCCTTAAGCATTACTCTTTTTGTTGTGTTTCCCTTTTTAATCTTAGCCATAAATAATCCTCCTACTTTTTACTACAGCCTAATGCGTTTATCTTAGTAATAATATATGTATAAACATCAATTAATTTAATAGTTTCCTGCTCATCAGTTTCGTTATTCTTAATATTAACTACACCATTTTCTAGCTCATTATCACCTAAAATCAAAGTGAATTTAGCATTATTCTTATCAGCCTTTTTAAATTGGCTCTTTAATGAACCATTTAAATAATCCATATCAGTAGATAAGCCACCAATTCTTAAAACATTATTTAATCTTAATGCTTCTTTAGCTGCCTTATCTCCAAGTGCGATAATATATGCATGAATTTCATCAGGCTTAGCTAGCTTCTTTCCATTTAAATCAGTAGCTAATAATAATCTTTCAACACCAAATGCCATACCAACACCAGGAGTCTTAGGACCACCTAAATCAGAAATTAAATTATCATATCTACCACCAGCACCAATAACATTTTGAGCACCAAACTCAGGAACATTTACCTCAAGCTCAAATACTGTATGAGAATAATAATCTAAGCCTCTTACTAAATTATCATCAATAACATATTTTAAGCCAATTAGATCTAAGCCCTCTAAAACATCGTTAAATCTATTCTTAGAATAATCATTTAAATATTGATTAATCTTTGGAGCTGTTTTAAAGAATTCCTTATCTCTATCAACCTTACAATCTAATATTCTTAAAGGATTCTTCTCTAATCTATTTAAGCAATCGCTACATAAATCATTCTTATATTTAGAGAAATGCTCAATTAATACATTCTTATATGCTGTTCTAGATTCCTCATCACCCAATGAATTAATCTTAACAGTAACATCCTTTAACCCTAAGGCACGAATTAATGTAGCACCTAATGAAATAACCTCAACATCAATAAGTGGAGAATCACTACCTAATGCCTCAACTCCAAATTGGTTGAATTGTCTATTTCTTCCCTTTTGAGGACGCTCATATCTAAACATAGGTCCCATATAGAATAATTTAGAAACAGGATTATCAACATATAGCTTATTTTCAACAAAGGCTCTCGCAACACCTGCAGTACCCTCAGGTCTTAATGTAATACCTCTATCTGATCTATCCTTAAAATCATATGTTTCCTTAGTAACCATATCAGATGTATCATTTTGATCTCTATGGAATACCTCACTAGATTCAAAAATAGGTGTTCTAATTTCCTTATAATTAAATAATTTACATATTTTTCTAATAGTATCCTCTAATTTAGCCCATTTAGGAGATTCATTAGGTAAAATATCATATGTTCCTTTTGGTTTTGCAATCATCTTTTTATCCTCCATATTCTTCCTTATATATAGAAAAGTAAGACCCTAGCTTAAATATTCCATCATCTATTTCAAGCATTTCTTCCCTTTCGTATTTAAATTTAAATTTTTTAATTAAATTAAGGCATCTTTCATTTTCATTTAATGTAGATATTATAATCTTATCTACATTTAAATGATTAAAGGCAACCCAAATTGCTTTTTTTAATGCCTTAGTCATAATTCCCTTATTCCAATAATCAAATTCTAAAAAATAGCCAATTTCAATAGAATTTTGATATTCATCATATGTATGATATTCAATAAGCCCTCTCATTACACCATCAAGCTCTATAGCGTAGCCTATAGGTAAATTCTCAAGAGGTCTTTTTAAATATATTTCATCTAGGGTATATAAGGCCTCATTTACATTTTTATATGGTCCCCAATTTAAATATTTACACATTTCACTATTAGAGCCAATTCTAAATAAATCTACAAAATCTTGTCTTTTTAGCTCTCTTAATAATATATTTGAAATTCTAACAAGAGGTAATCTAATATCCATATAAAAAAAGCCCCTATAACTAAATTTAGTTATAAGGACGATAATATCGTGGTGCCACCTTATTTCAGTATAAATACCCTCAATTATCCTTTAACGCAGGAATACGTCCTAATCACAGGCTCTCAAAAGTGTCATCATGAACTATTTATCTGATCTTTCACCCACATCAGTCGCTAAAATAAAATCATTCAATCATTCTTCATCAAAGATTTATATAAAAATACAAAAAAATTATACCATTTTACTCTAATTTTATCAAGAAAGATTTAAGCAACTAAATCAGTATCAGTATCCTTATTTTTAGTATCCTCACTAGATTCATTATCTTCATCCTCTAAATCTAATTCCTCTAAATCCTCTTCAATAGACTTAAATTCCATACTATCATAATCAATATTCTTGATTGATGATACCATATAATTTAAGAATACCTCAATATCAGCCTTAGGCTGAATATCAGCAGGGTCATCATATAATCCTGGCTTTTTACCTAAATCAGTTTCATCAAATGCCTTATTCTTAATTACATCAAATGTATTAACAACTAAATCATATTCAATATGTAATTGATCTAATGTTTTCTTTAATATGGCTAAAATATCAGCATTATCACTTAAAAGCTTTTCAGGCATATAGCCTACATTATCAAAGATATCATCTAAAAGACCAAATATTACATCCTTATAGGTGCTCCTAGCTGTTGTAATATATCTAATAATTACCTTTTTATTAGGAACTAAATAGGTAATTATTAATGGTCTAACATTGGTTTCCTTTATAACCATTGGATAATATGAAGCAAATAAGAATGCTTCACCTAAATAGGTTCTATTCTTACATTCATCAATAAATTTTAAATTTGGCTTATATGATTTAATCTTATATTCAAAATTTGGCATATCAGAATAAAATGTTTGATACTCAAGCTTATCTCTATAAATTTGTGAATCAACCATTTTATGGGTATCGATAGCGGCCATAAGACTTTCATAATCATTTTTATATAATGAATCTAAATAATCTAAATTCTCAAAAATTAAAGCTAATTCATTTATATTAGGCTTTCTTCTTCCCTTACCGAAGGTATATTTATAAATTAATAAATTATCCTCCTTTTTAATTTTATAATTTAGACTATGAATATAATCTCCATCCTCTTTTGTTATAGCATCAGATGGTAGTAGCATTAAAATTAAGCCATCTAAATCTAAAAATCTATCATATTTTTTAGGTAAATTTAAAGAATCAGATAAATAATTTAAGCCATCTACAGAATTATATATTTCTACTGCTTTATATTTATTATAAAAATTATTAACAAATCTAACTAAAACTGGCTTATCATCATCAAATTTATTGCTGAATAATAAATGTTCATCTAATGTATCAAATGCTAGATCCCTTTTTAATTTAGCTATTAACTTTTTAATTGAATCATATAATTCCTTAAAATCCTGCATAAATCTACCTTTTATATACAACTACTCTTTTAATTCCGTATTCCTTATTTTTAATTAATTCTAAATCCTTAAAATTAAGAGGATATTTAGAATCAATTCCCATTTCAAATACAATTAAGCATTTATCCATTAATAAAGGATAAACACTATCTAATATTTCATCAATATAATCCATTTTATAGGGAGGGTCTAAAATGATTAAATCATATTTATGATTATCATTTTTTACAAAATCCCTATAATCTAGATTATAAAATTTAACATCCTTAATTCCTAAATTATTGCAATTCCTTTTTGAGCATTCTAATGCCTTATTATTTAAATCATTAATTACAATATATTTAGCTCCTCTAGAATATGCCTCTATTGCCATAGCACCTGATCCCCCAAATAAATCTAGGGTGCATTCTGAATCAATATAAGGTCCAATCATATTAAAGATAGCACCTCTAACCTTATCCTGAGTTTCTCTTGTAGTTTCAAGATTAGTCATTTCTATTATTCTATGTCTAAGTGTTCCAGCAATAATACGCATACATACTCCTATCTAAGCTTTTTATCTACTAATCTAAAGCTTAATGTTTTATTATTAAGCTTAACCTTCTTATCTGTATTAAAGAATCTTAAGGCTTCGCTATTTATCTCAAAATATGTTCTTGTTTTATCAGTTTTAATCTTACCAAAATGCTCTCTATGAACCTTTAGCTCATCATGTAATGTATTAACTAATAAATTAGGCTTTATCTTATCTGCCTCACCTAAATTTACCTCTAATACACTAAATCCTGATTCTTTCTTTTCACGCTTTAATCTTCCATCCTTACCACGAGGGCTTTCCTTCTTATTTTTATTTCTTCCCTTAGATTCCTCTTTCTTAGGCTTAGAATGAATTGTTAAAACCTCAGGATAATCCTTTTTATATTTTTCAAATGCCATAGCGATTAAGCCTCTTAAAAGAGGAATAGGATCATTTGATTCTTTAGAAAATTTCATAATCATCTTATCAAAATCATTATTATCCCTATTATTCTCTATAGCTTCCTTAATAGAAAAATATAATTTCTTTTGGTGGTTTTCCTTAATCTTTTCAATAGAAGGAATTTCATGAGGAGTCATAGTTGAATTAGTATATTTTTCTAAATCCTTAATTCTAGATTGTCCTCTTGATGTAGATAAGGTAATAGATGTACCACTTCTACCCGCTCTAGCAGTTCTTCCTATTCTATGAACATATAGCTCATTTTCATTTGGAATATCATAATTGATTACACAATCGATATCATCAATATCAATACCACGAGCGGCTACATCTGTACAAAGCAAAATATCAACAGAGCCTGATCTAAATTGCTGCATAACTCTATCTCTTAAAGCCTGCTTCAAATCACCATGAAGACCTTCAACCCTATAGCCCTCATTTTGTAAAAATACTAATAGCTCATCAACCATAGCCTTAGTATTACAGAAAATCATAATATGCTTAAATTCATAAAAATCTAATAATCTTACAACTAAATCACGCTTAGAATCCTTTTTACAATAATATACCTGCTGATCAATCGCATCTACAGTTAATTGCTTAGCCTCTATTTGAATAGATAAAGGATTGTTCATATATTTAGTTGCTACCTTTTTAATAAATGGAGGTAGAGTTGCTGAAAATAATGCTGTTTGACGATTAGATGGTACCTTATTTAAGATAGTCTCTAAATCCTCCTCAAAGCCCATTTTAAGCATTTCATCAGCCTCATCTAATACTAGATAGCTTACATTAGAAAAATCAATATTTCCCTTATTTAATTGATCTATTATTCTACCTGGAGTACCAATAATAATATCTGGCTTTGCCTTTAATCTCTTATTTTGGATAACATATGATTCTCCACCATAGATTGCACAGCTAGATAGCTTTAAATTAGATAAAAGCTTATCTATTTCATTTTTTACCTGTAGGGATAATTCTCTTGTAGGACATAGAATTAAGGCTTTTACAAATCTATTTGTCTTATCAATATTTTCAATAAGAGGAATAGAATAAGCAAATGTCTTACCTGTACCTGTTTGAGCACCTCCAATCAAGTCATGACCTTCCTTTAATAAAGGAATTGATTCCTTTTGGATTGGTGTAGGTACTAATATATTTTCTTTATTTAATGCATCAATTATCTCTTTAGATAAATTTAGTAATTCAAATTCGTTATTCATAAAATCCTCTTTTTTAAAAAATTAAAGGGTGGAACTTTCCACCCTAATGTTACCATTTAAGTCTAGGAAGGTACGTGAGAGAACTAAGTCTGACACGATGGCGGCCTCTGTCTAGCAATAATTAGGATTCCCAACTTAAAGGGCCTTCAACACATAAATACTCTCAGCTGCCTTATAAATTATTTTGAGCTCCACGGTCTTCTTCCTAGTAACTCTATTATAAGGCATTTTAGATTAAATATCAAGTTCTATGCGTAAAAGCCTATTCCTAGATATGACATAATTATAGATAAAAGCCCTGCTAAAACTAATAATCCAGCCACTATAAGCATGATTGAATCCTTAGTATCATCTGCATATTTTTTGGTTCCCATGAAGGGCATTAGGAATGCAATTACACCTATACATGCAAGCACGATAGCTAATCCAAAATGATTAAAGAAATATGGAACCTCGCTACCTGAAAATACATAATATAGAATAAAGGCACCAAGTGTAACTGATATTGCGGCCATCAAAGACATAACAGCCATAAATATTATTTTTGTTTTCTTATCTAACATATGATACCTCCAAAAAATGCAAGTCAATTATACCATATTATTTATAAGATATAAATAAAAAATAATGGGTTCATTAATTAATGAGCCCATTAATTTAATCTTACTTTGATAAAGCAGCGATTAGGTCTGCCTTCTTCATTGTACTGATACCAGTAACGCCAGCAGCCTTAGCCATTTCCTTTAATTCAGCAACAGTCTTAGAATTTAAGTCCTCAGCCTTTGCCTCTACCTTAGCTGGCTTTTCAGCCTTTGGAGCCTTTTCTACTGGCTTTTCAGCCTTCTTAGCAGCTGGCTTAGGAGCATTAGCCTTTTCAGCCTTAGATGCTGTAGTTAATACTACTACATTTTCAGCAACCTTATCCTTAGCCTTTGCATTCTTAGCTACTTCACATAATGCAGCGAATCCAGCTGGATCGTTAACTGCCATATCAGCTAACATCTTTCTGTTGATTACTACATCAGCGTTAGATAAACCATTGATGAATTGGTTGTACTTTAAACCATTTAATTGAGCAGCAGCATTGATTCTTTGAATCCAAAGCTTTCTGAATTGTCTCTTACGTTGCTTTCTATCTCTGAAAGCATATTGTAATGAACGCATAACCTGCTCATGTGCAGTCTTATATAATGTATGCTTTGAACCATAATAGCCTTTAGCTAACTTTAAAACGGCCTTACGTCTTCTTCTTGTTGTATATCCACCTTTAACTCTTGGCATTTCCTTTTCCTCCTACAATCTTACTTCATATTAGAGATTAATGACTTAATTCTCTTCTCATCTGTTGAATGAACTAAAGCACTCTTTGCTAAGTCCTTATTTTGCTTATGTGTCTTGTTAGTCTTTAAGTGACCTGTATAAGCGTGACCACGCTTAATTTTTCCTGTACCTGTGATCTTAATTCTCTTCTTTAAACCACTATGTGTCTTCTGCTTTGGCATTTTATTTTACACTCCTTCTAATTTTCTTTCTTTTCTACTTTTGGTGCTACAACTGCAAATAATGATCTACCATCTAATTTAACTGCTGATTCAACAGTTGTGCAGTCGGCCAATGATTCGATAAACTTGTTTATAACTTCTACACCAATTTCTTGATGTACAATCATACGACCCTTGAATCTTAATGTAATCTTAACTTTATTACCCTTTTCAAGAATTGTTCTAGCCTTCTTAGCCTTTGTTTCAAAGTCATGCTTTTCAATAACTGGTGAAAGCTGAATTTCTTGTACAACAATAACCTTCTGGTTCTTCTTCATTTCCTTTAGCTTCTTTTGCTGCTGGAAACGGAATTTAGAATAATCCATAAGCTTTGCTACTGGTGGGTTGGCATCTGGTGAAACTAACACAAGGTCTAAACCTCTGTCATCTGCTTCTTGTAATGCTTTTCCTCTTGTTAATACTCCAAGTTTTTCTCCCTGGTCAGTAATAACTAGCATTTCCTTTGCACGAATTTGATCATTGATGATCGCATCGTCTTTCTTTTGCTTGTTAATACTAAACACCTCCTAAGTAATTATAAATAAAAATGAGGGCATAACAGAATACACCCTCAATAATAATCAAAATAAAATAATTTATAAAATAATTATTCATTAGTGACCATTTGCCTACCAACCTTTGTCAATCAGGCGAGAAACGGGTGTTTCTTCTTTCCACATATTTATTAACCGAAAATATTTTACACTTTTAACATTTCTTTGTCAACAGCTTTTTTATATTATTTTCAAATCTTTTACATTATATACCGAAATATATAAAAATGAAAGTAATATTATCCAAATTAATCCAACAATTATACCATCACTTGTAAATGATGAATTAGATGTCTCTATAACCGGAATAAAGGCAGATATAATATTTTTAACCTTATTCATAGAATGAATTATAGATTTCATTACTATAAATATAAATAGGAATGTCATAGGGGCAAACATAGTAGGAATTAATGTTGATATAAATACCTCTACCATAAGCTCAAAGAAGGTAATTAATAATAAATAGCCAATTAATTTAAAATCACCTAAATCAGTCTTATATAAATCATATTTCAATAAAGGAATTAAATATAATACAATTACCTCAAATAATATAATTCCAAATATAATAATAAATATTGCAAATATTTTAGATAAGCAAATTATATATCTAGGTACATATGAAACAAATAATGAATCAAATGATATAGAATTAATTATTATAGTTATAACAACAGTTGTAACAATAATACTATTAAATACCTGTATAACAAATAATCCCTGCTCAAAATATGAATTATGAATATCCTTATACCCCATCAAATAATCAGTATCAGAAAGCGATGGATTAGCTATTAATAATAAAATGACAGTCATTAATACTAATGATAATCCTAAAACAATTAATGTTGTCTTTTGAAAAATGTAATTAAGATAAAGAGACGTTAGGCTCATCAGATTGTAATTCTTTTTCTTCATCCTCTATTTCTCCCTTCTTCTTTCTTTTTTTAGCATTTATAAATCCATCCTTAATATCAAATACAATAGGCTTTAAATCATTAAATAAATTCTTTCCATGAAGCGATAATATAATTATTTTTCCATTTTCAGCATATTCTCTAATAATATCCTTTACTAAATGCTTCGCAAAATCATCTAATCCATCTAATGGCTCATCTAATATGTAGCAATCAGCATCATTATATAAAACCTGTAAAAGCCCAAGCTTTTGCTGGTTACCCTTAGATAGATCTCCTATTCTTTTATTTGGGATTTGAAATTTAGAAATTAATTCATCAGCTAAATTCTTTTTATCATACATCATTAATATATTTTTAACATAGGCCTTTACCTTCATAAGCTTAGGCATATTAAATTTATCAGGTAAATAGGAAATAGATACATCATGTAAAAATTTACCTTCACTTTTATATATAACACCAGCTAATACCTTTAATACTGTAGATTTACCTGACCCATTAATTCCTTGAAATATATAAATTCCAGGATTAGACGCATCAATAGTTACATTATTAAATACAACATGGCTTCTATATTTTTTAGATACATTAGTTAATTTAAGCATTCTTAAATTCCCCCTTTACTAATGAATCCTTAAATCTTTGATATGATGGGTCAGTTGTCATATATGACCAATTATCAAAATAATAGCTATTTCCATCTAATGTAATAACAAAATAGCCGCTTCTAATTAAATAATCATATAAATAGCCTAAAGGAATAAACATCTCCTTAGATTTTAATCCTACTAAATATTCCTCCTCTATTTTTGTTTGATTATAATTAACAATATAATCATTTATATCAATTTCATTATCTAGCTTTCTATCAAATAATATCCTAGATAAAATACCATAGGCCATACCACCAACTCTAAATTGAGTTAAATAATTATATTTATTAGATAATGTTAAATTAATTCCAGCTAAAAATTGCTTATTTTTTATATTATAGGCTCCACTTAATTTATCAACTGATATTTGTGGTAAATAATTAGAATCAATTATAGAAAATGTACCCATATCTAAATCTAATTTATATGATCCATTTATAATAATTAAATTGCAGCTTTTACTTATATATTCACTATCTGTAATATCAGGTACAATTGCCTTTATTTTAATTAAAAAATATTCTCCAAATGGTACAGTGCTACAATCAACATTCATTAAATCAAAGCTTTGAGAATCTAATTTTATTTGATAGCTATTTAATTTAGGAAATGCAATTATAGGCTTATCTGTTTTAGATATAACATTAAATGTCATATATCTATCGCTTGCTTCTACATATGAATAATTTTCCTTTATAGTATAAAATTCAATATCTATTTCCTTTTTATTTCCAATTACTATAGTAATAATTGATGCAGCAATTAATAAAAAATAAATTGGTATTAATATCTTTTTCATAAGCCCCTCTTTTCTAGCTCGGCATATTGGCTTTGAAGTGTTACTATCTCAAAGGCTCCATAATATATCCTAAACCAAAATCTATAAACCTCAACAATTCCATTTGTAACAGATAAATTACCCTTAGTCACAACCATATATTGTGAATTAGGCTCAACTGTTATAGAAAGCTTTCTAGCCTCCTTAACAGATGT
>JAEEGL010398719.1_pt1 | contig 11004 bp, 8 predicted proteins | sample 9134231 | NCBI WGS metagenome assembly JAEEGL01 (sample SAMN16246548, study PRJNA631951) | gut metagenome | biome: gut microbiome; feature: rumen; material: fiber-attached | host: Bos | place: Iran: Karaj | collected 2018-10 | reverse complement strand
CGTCAGAGGATGGAGTCGCCCTGGACTTCGAGCGTGCCGTCGGCGATGGCCGCCCGGATGCGCTCCATCAGGGTGATGAAGTAGTGGATGTTGTGGATCGTGAGCAGTCGCGCCCCGAGGAATTCGTTCACGTTCAGCAGGTGCCGGATGTATGCCCGCGTGAAGTGCGTGCACGCGTAGCAGCTGCACCGGGGATCGAGCGGGGTGAAATCCTCCGCGAAACGTCCCGCCTTCGCGGGGAGCGTCCCGCCTCCGCGCATGAACGCCGCGGCGTGGCGCGCCAGGCGCGTGGGCATCACGCAGTCGAACATGTCGACGCCGAACTTCACGCTCTCGAGGATTTGTTTCGGGGTGCCGACGCCCATCAGGTAGCGCGGCTTGTCCTCGGGCAGGAGCGGCGCGGTGAACGAGGTCACGTCGAACATCTCCTCCTGGCTCTCGCCCACGGAGACGCCGCCGATGGCGCATCCGTCGAAATCGAGCGACGCCACATGCGCGGCGGATTCCGCCCGGAGATCGTGGTACACGCTGCCCTGCACGATGCCGAATCTGAGCTGGTGGTCGTCCAGCGGCTGTTCGCGCGAGATTTCCTCCCAGCGCTTCGTCATGGCCAGCGACTTCGCGGCTGCGTCGCGCGTGCACGGATACGGCGTACATTCGTCGAACGCCATCACGATGTCGGACCCCAGGTCGCGCTGGACCCGCATGGACTCGACCGGACCGAGGAAGAACCGCGAGCCGTCGATGTGGGAGGCGAACTCCACGCCGTCGGGCTTGACCTTGCGCAGCGGCGCGAGGCTGAAGACCTGGAATCCGCCGCAGTCGGTCAGGATCGGCCGGTGCCAGTCCTCGAACTTGTGCAGGCCGCCTGCGCGCCGGATGAGTCCGGAGCCCGGACGGAGCATCAGGTGATAGGTGTTTCCGAGGATGATCTGGACGTTCATCTCCTCGAGTTCGCGCGGAGACATCGCCTTCACCGTGGCGCGGGTCCCGACCGGCATGAAGACCGGCGTCTGAATGACGCCGTGCGCGGTCTCGAGTTCGCCCAGCCTCGCGTGCGACGCCGTCGAACGGCACTTGACTGTGTAGTGGCTCCGGCTCATGCCTGAATGAACATCCCGGCCAGGACGCCCCGGACCGTTGCGTCGTTGATCCCGAGGGCGCGCGCGACTTCAGCCGCGAAATACGGCGCGGCGCCCGGCGCTTTCCCCGTGATGATGTTGCCGTCGTGCTCCACCAGCTCTCCGGTGTACTTGAGTCCGGGGCGCGTGCTGAGCTTTTCGGTGCCGGGGTAACCCGTCACGGTCTTCCCGTCGATCACGCCGAACGCGTGGAGCGCGATGGGGGCGGCGCAGATGGCCGCGCAGATTTTGCCCTTGGCGTTCGCTTCGCGGACCATGGCCCCGAGCGCTTCGCAGTTCATCAGGTTCGTCGCGCCCGGCAGGCCGCCCGGCAGGATGATCGCGTCGGCGTCGGATCCCGGCGTGTGCTCCAGGAACATGTCCGGGGCGACCCGGATGTCGTGCGCGCCGGAGACGATGGAGCCGGAGATGCCTGCGAGCATGGTCATGACGCCGCAGCGGTTGAGGATGTCGGCGGTTCCGAGCGCTTCGATCTCCTCGAAGCCTTCCGCCAGGACTATGATGGCCTGTTTCATGGTGTGCCCCCTGTGTTGTGAATGATTGTCTGGCCTCTTAATATAGCACCGGCGGGGGCGGAATACAACGTCTTTTTTCATCTTTTACGCTTGCATAATGGGCGCACAGCGGGTAAATTATGGTTCAACACGTTTTTATGAGGCTGATTCATGACCGATGTGATTTGCGACGACGGACTGCGCGGATTCCTGTCCTACCTGGCGACGGAGAGGAATGCCTCCGCCCACACCTGCTCGTCCTACGCGCTCGACATCCGCCAGTGCGCTCAGATCTGCCTCAAATCCGATCCGTTCACAGCCCAGATACAGTGGGACGCGCTCTCGGTCTACGACGCCCGCGACTTCGTGGCCGCGCTGAACGGCGACGAGCTGTCGCGCTCCTCGATCCTGCGGAAACTCTCCGCGATGCGTTCCTTCTACCGCTACCTCATGCGCGAAAACCGCGTGGAGTCCAATCCGTTCGTCGGGCAGGCATCCCCGCGCCGTCCGAAGCTCCTCCCCAAATACATGACCGTCGACGAGGTCGGCCGCCTGCTGTCGGCTCCCGAATCCGTCTGGGCCGACCACGCGGAACTCGGCCTCGCGAAGACGCCCGAAGCCGCGGCGTTCGCGGCCGCCCGTGACGCCGCAGTGCTGGAGGTCATTTATTCCGGCGGACTCCGCATCAGCGAAGCGCTCGGGCTCAATTTCGGCGACATCGACGCGTTCTCCGGCGTGATGAAGATTCGCGGCAAGGGCAAGAAGGAACGTCTCTGCGCCCTCGGGCATCCGGCCCAGCGCGCCCTCCGCGCCTACCTCAAACAGCGTCGCACGCTCTCCTCCGACCAGTCCCCGAAGGCCGCCGTCTTCCTGAACCAGCTCGGCGGACGTCTCACGGCGCGTTCGTTCCAGCGGCTCTTCAAGCTCTACCTGAATCAGGCGAACCTCCCGCCCGACCTGACCCCGCACAAACTCCGCCATTCCTTCGCGACGCATCTGCTGGACGCCGGAGCCGACTTGAGGAGCGTGCAGGCGCTCCTCGGGCACGAGAACCTCAGCACCACGCAGATTTACACCCACATCAGCACCGAACACATGAAGAGGATCTATGAAAAAGCCCATCCGCACGCATGAATCCTCCTCGCCCGAGCCGATGTGGGCGTCCGCTTTCTCGCAGATCTTCTGGCGGACCACGGAGTGTTTCGCCTGGCTCCTGACCGTGCTCCTGCCGATCAAATTCGCCTCGTTCGTGAGCGCCCCGGAGGCCGGCGCGCTGTACTGGACCGACCCCGTTTCGCTGGTCGTCATTTCGTGGCCGCTCCCGGTCTTCATGAAGGCGGCCCCGATCCTGCTCCTTCTGGCTCTGTGGAGCGGGCTGATGCGGCGCGTGACCCTGTGTCCGCCGCTCGTCAAATACGGCGCGCTGTGGTGCATCCTCAGCGGCGTGAGCGTCCTCGGGCTCGTGAACGCCTCGTGCTCGGGCTATGCGCCGCAGATGATCGCCCACACGTTCTCGCTGGCGTGCTATACCATGTCGCTGGCGATCCTGCTCTCCGTCCGCCGTGAATTCGCGAAATCCCTGACCGGCGCGCTGGTGCTGGGGGGCGTGCTCTCGCTCACGTCCGGCATGTACCAGTACTGGTGCGGATTCGACGCGCTCCGCGAACACGTCGAGGCGCGCGCGGCCGCTTCCGGTCACACCGTCGTGAACGAGAACATGGCGATCCGCATCGGGGAAGCCCGCATCCAGGCCGATTTCAATTCGTGCAACGTCTACGGCGCGTACCTCGCGGCGCTCCTGCCGTTCCTCACGGTCCTCTTCTGGCGGTTCGGGAACGAACGCGTCACGCCGCCGAAACTCTCCCGCCGTCTCTTCGGCGGCCTGGTCTTCGCCGTGACCGCGTTCCTGCTCGTGAAGACCGACAGCCGAGGCGCGGTCTTCTCGCTCCTCGCCGCCTGCGCCGCCGTCTTTTTCTTCTCCGGGCTCCCGCGCAAATGGAAGATCGCCGGGGCCGCCGTCCTCTTCGCGGGCGCGGCCGGACTCGCCGCCATGTTCGCGTTCGGACGCGGCGCGCTGTCGATCTTCGTGCGGTTCGACTACGTTCAGTCCGCCGCCCGCATGATGCTGGACCACCCGCTCGCGGGGACCGGCTGGGGCGACTTCCTGCACGACCACATGATCTTCCGCCTGTGGCGGGACAAGGAGGCGGCTCATTCGCCGCACAACATGGTGATGCTGTTCGGTTCCCAGTGCGGCGTCGCGGGCTTCCTGACGGCGCTTGCCATACTCGCGTATCCGGTCGTCGAAGCATGCAGCCAGATACGCCGGACGAACTGGCGCAGTCAACAGGATTTCTTCGCGCTCGTCCCGGCGTTCTCCTGCCTGGTCCTGTCCGTCGGGACGCTCCTCGACATCGGGTTCGAGACGACCGCATATTCCGGCGTGCTGATCGCGTTCTCCCTGCTCGTGCTCATGCGCGATGCGCCTCGGACGGAGCCGTTCGTCTGCCGCAAGGCGTCGCATTGTGTTGCCGTCTTTCTGGCGTTTCTCTTCGTACTGATCTCGCTCATCGTGTCTCAACATTATTTCCGGGCGGAGAAGGCTTTCTCCCTGCTCGTCAGCGAGCTCAACCCCGAATATTCGTTCGAGCATCAGGACGAACCCGGCTACGTCGCGCCGTTCAATCGCGTGCAGACGCTTCTGCGCGAAGCCGTGATCGCCGAACCGGTTTCGCCGTTCCCGTGGGACGCCGCGGCGGACTACATGACCCGCTCCGGGCGTTTCAAGGAGGCCATGACCTGCATCGACCGGGCGATCGAGCTCGATCCGCTTCAGTATGCCCACTACGTCAAGCGCGCCCGCATCAATTTTGCCCGCGACCTCATGCTGCGGAACGCCATGGGCGTCGCCGGCGCGAGCGCGACCCCGGAAGAAAGCCGCGACCTCGCGACCGCGCGCCGTCTCGCCCCGAAGAACCCCGAACTCAACCGGCCCGACGTGGAAATCCTCGCCGCGCCTTTCACCCCGAAGGAACCACAACCATGAAAAGCGCCTGGGAACTTGCCCTGGAACGCAGTGGCGGAGCCCTGCGTGAACTCACCCCCGACCAGAAGGAACGCATCGCCGAGCTCGAACGTGCCGCGCAGGCGAAGATCGCAGCCGCGAAGATCACCGCCGAACACAAGCTCGCGTCCATGACCGATCCCGACGAGATCGAACAGCTGAAGGACGGCCTCGTGAACGAAATCCGCTCCATCGAGGAATCCCTCGCACGCAAAAAAGAAGCCGTGAGGGCCGAATGAAGCTCTATTTCGACAACGCCGCGGCCGTCCCGGTCCGTCCGGTCACCATGACGCGCCTCGCCGCCCTGATGCAGGACCATTCCGCCAATCAGGAGGCGTCCGGCGCCGCCGCCGAAGCCGTGCGCGGCGCGCTCGCGACCGCGGAACGCCGTCTGCTCGTCCAGCTCTGCGGCTCATATGCGGACAAAATGTCCGTGCTGTGGGTCAATACCGGCACCGAGGCCGTGCGGGCCGCCGTGACCGCGTTCCTGCTGACACCGGAGCGCCACGGCACCGTGCTCTTCACCGACGGCGAACACGCCAGCGTCCCGGCCGCGCTCGACATGCTCCCCGCCAGCTGCCCGCGCAACCGCGTGAAGCTCCTCCGCAACGGCAAGCTCGACATCGTCGATCTCTCGTCCAAGCTCGACGAACGCACCCGTCTGGTCGCGTTCCACTGGGTCCAGAGCGAAACCGGGGCCGTGCAGGACCTGGCCGCGGTCCGTTCGATGATGCAGGCCGCCGCGCCTCAGGCGTGCCTGATGGTGGACGCGATCCAGGGGATCGGAAAACTGCCGTTCGATTTCGAGGCTGTCCACCCCGATTTCCTCCTCGTCTCCGGGCAGAAGTTCGGGCTTCCCTCCGGGGCCGCCCTGCTGTATTCCGAGGCGTTCCGGCCGGCCGTGAAGAAACTCCGCTTCGAACGCCACGCCGTCGGCCGTCTCACGCCGCCGTTCGCGCTGCTCCTCGCCGAGACTCTCGGCGGCCGCCTCGCGACCATGGACGGCGACCTCGCGTACATCCGCGACCTTCGCGCCGGATTCCTCGCCGAACTCCGCGAAGCGCTCCCCGACGACTGCTGGCGCGAGACGATCCCGGCGGAGGATTCCTCCCCCTACATCGTGCATCTGCTGTTCTCCGGCGGTGCTCAGACGTACCAGGGGGCCATCCTCACGCGCATCCTGGCCAAATACGGCGCGTCCGTGGCCTCCGGCAGCGCGTGCGACGCCGAGACCGACGCCCCCTCGCGCGTGCTGACCGCCATGGGGTTTCCCCGCGCCGAGGCATACTCCGCCCTCCGCGTGTCGTTCTTCGATTCGAATACGCCCGGGGAAGCCGCCGAACTCGCGCGGATGATCGCCCGCGCCGTCCGGGATTACTGAGGAAAAACCGGCTACAGGATCGTTTCAGCGGACCGCCGATGCCGCAGCGGTCAGCGACGGCAGGATCTTCGGCAGGTCGCCCGCGCCGATGATGGCCGCCACGTCGCCCGCTTTTAGCTCGCGTCCGGCCTGCGCGCCCATTTCGTCCCACGTCCCCTCGAGCGCGGTCCCTCCCGCTGCGGCGGCGAGGTCGGCCGCGGAACGTTTCCCCCCGCCCGTCCAGGCGGCGAAAACCGGCGTGACGAACACCCGGTCCGCCTTCTTCAGCTCGGCCGCGAACTCATCGAAATAGCGTTCCAGCCGGGCGAACCTGTGCGGCTGGAAGATGACCACGAGCCGCCGTCCGGGGTAGAGTTCGCGCAGGGACCGGATGCTCTCGCGGAGCTCGGTCGGATGGTGCGCGTAGTCCTCGATGACCGTCGCGGCCGCGTTCAGCCGGACCGACAGACGGCGTTCCACGCCCGGGAAACCGCGGAGAGCCCGTTCGGCCTCGCGCGGGTCGAATCCGAGCAGTTCCGCCGCTTTCACCGCGATGGCTCCGTCGAGCCGCTGGAAATGCCCGAATCCGGGCAGGAAATCGTCGGGCAGGCCGCCAAGCTCCATGCGGATCGCGTGCGGATGCCCCGCGAACAGCCGGTCGGTCTCCGGCGAGGCGCAGTAGAGCAGCGTCCGCGACTGCTTCGCGAACGCCGTGAAATTGCGTTCCAGCACCTCGAATCCGCCCAGGCTCCACGCGTGGTCGTCCTCCACGTTCGTCACGATCCCGAGGTGAGGATGCAGCAGCGCGTGCGTGCCGTCGCTCTCGTCCGCTTCGGAGATGAAGAGGTCGCCGTCGCCGGCCGCCCCCGCGCTCTCCCAGCCCGTCACCGCGCCGCCGACCATGAATCCGGGATTCGCGCCGAGTTCGCGGATCAGCCACGCGAGCATGCCGCTCACGCTCGTTTTGCCGTGCGAACCGCTCACGGCCACAGGCCGGGCGTACGAATCCGCGACCACGGCGAGCGCTTCGCCGCGCCTCAGGACCGGCAGACCGCGCCGCACGGCCTCCGCGACTTCCGGGTTGTCGGGCCCGGCCGCCGAAGTCCGCACGACCAGCAGGCCGTCGTTTTCACGCGGCAGATTCTCCGCGCGGTGTCCGGCCGGGGCGATCTCCGCGCCGTGACTGCGCAACGCGGCCGCCGCGGCGTTGTCGAGCAGGTCGGACCCGGAGACGCGGAACCCTTTCTCGAGGAAGATCCGGGCGAGGGGGGCGCATCCCGCGCCACAGCATCCGATGATGTGAACGGATCGGAAATCGGAAAGGTGTACGTCTGTCATGGGGTCGGGCATGTGGTTCGAGCTCGTTTTCGCGGCATTTCGCGGGTGAGTGTTGAAAAAGAAAGAATAAACAAATTTACGACGAAAAACTTAAAAATCAAGCATGAAAGGAAAAGTAGCGCGATAATCGAGGAAACTGGTCGGAAATCCTCTCAGAAAACTTGATATTTCAACGTTCCCGTGCTATATTATAGGTTTATAATTCTTTTTTCGCCCGCACGCTTCACACGGTGTGATGCGTCGCAGGGGCGACGTCATGTAAGGAGACGCAAATGAAAACAATCCAAATCGTCGACGTGTCGTTGCGCGAACAAGCCGCGTGCAATGGCAGTTCCTTGAGTTTCAAGGAAAAGATCGAAGTGGCACGCCAGCTGGACAAGCTGAACGTGGACGCCATCGAAACGGCTCCCATTGTCAACGGAAAAAGCGATATCGTCTTCCTTCATACTCTTGCTCCCCTTATGACGCGCTGTGTTCTTGTCTGCCCGGTCGGCCTTGATCCGGCTCTTCTGCCGGATACCTGGGAGGCACTTCGCGCCGCGAAACGCCCGCGCCTGAACGTCGTCGCGCCGGTGTCCACGGTCCAGATGGAGTACCAGTTCCACAAGAAGCCGCCGGTCGTGCTGGAAATGATCAAGGCCCAGGTGGCCGCCTGCCGCAAGGTCTGCGAAGACGTCGAGCTCACGCTCCACGACGCCACCCGCGCGGAACTCGAATTCCTCGCCCAGGTCGTCCGCGCCGGGATCGAAGCCGGCGCCGGCATCATCACCGTCTGCGACACCGCCGGCGTTATGCTGCCCGACGAGTTCAGCCGGTTCGTGACCGCGCTGAACGAGGCCGTGCCCGAGCTCGCGAAAGTCCGGCTGTCGTTCGAGTATTCGAACTCGCTCCACATGGCCGCGGCGTGCATTTTCGCCAGCGTGAATACCGGATTCGGCCAAATCAAGACCGCCTGCGCGGGCGTGAACGAGCCCAGTCTCCGCAGCATCGCGCACGTCTTCCGCGCCAAGGGCGACGCCCTCGGCGTGAACTGCAACCTGAACATGACCGTGCTCGAGAAGTCCTACGAGCAGATCCGCCTCATCCTGAGCGGCCGCAAGACCCAGGAGGAGTGTGTCGAGACGACTCCCGTCCATGACCTCAATTTCCGCCTGTCCAAGTCCGATTCGCGCGAAGCCGTCGCCGACGCCGTGAAGCAGATGGGGTACGACCTCGACGGAGACTCCATGGACGTGGTCTACGAGTCCGTCCAGCGCATTTCCCAGAAGAAAGCCGAGTCGGTCGGCCCGAAGGAGCTCGAGGAGATCATCTCCACCGTCTCCCTCCAGGTCCCGGCCACCTACCAGCTCAAATCGTTCGTCATCACGACCGGCAACGTCATCACGTCCTATGCCGACGTCATCCTGGAGCGCAACGGCTCCGAGGTGCACGGATTCAGCACCGGCGACGGCCCAATCGATGCGGCGTTCCTGGCCATCGAGAAGCTGCTCGACCATCATTTCGAGCTCGAGGACTTCCAGATCCAGGCCGTGACGAGCGGTGCCGAAGCCATGGGATCCGCCTCCGTGAAGCTGCGCTACGACAACAAAGTCTACGCCGGACGCGGCCTCTCCACCGACGTCATCGGCGCGAGCATCCGCGCGTACATCGACGCCGTGAACAAGATTTGCTTCGAGGCAGGTGTCAAATGAATTTGTCGTTCTCAACCAATCGTTGGGAGTCTTACGGGTTCGACGATTTCATCCGCATCGCACGCGAATACAAGTTCAACGGGATCGAAATCCACGACATCGACGCGGTGAAGCTCCGCAACGAATTCCAGCCCGAGCGCCTGTCCGGCGTCCAGCACAAACTCCGCAACCACAATCTGTGCATCTCCTGCCTCGACGTGGTCGCCGACATCGCCTCCGCGCCCGAAAAGGCGTTCCCCGAGCTCATGCGCTGTCTGGAGACCGCGCGCAGGCTCCATGTGCCGTACATCCGCCTGAAGACCGCGGGGACCGCCCCCGCCGACGACGAGGCCGCCCGCAAGTTCATCGGCGACGCTCTGCCCTTCGCGGAAAAGGCCCGCGTGGTCCTGCTGGTCGAGACCGTCGGCTGCTACGCAGACACCGCCAAGCTCGGCGACATGCTCGCCGGGTTCGTGACGGACAACGTGGCGGCCCTGTGGGACCTGCATTATCCCTACCGCGTCTGCGGCGAGACGCCCGAGACGACCGTGAAGAACCTCGGCGCGTACATCCGCCACATCCACCTGAAAGACTCCGAGAGCGCCGAAGTCCACGCCATCGTGGGCGAAGGCTCGCTCCCGCTCGACCGCGTGATGAACGCGCTCCACTCCGTGAACTACGACGGGTTCATCTCCATCGAGTGGGACCCGAAATGGGAAGCCGAGATCAGCTCGCCCGACGTGATCTTCGCGCAGTTCGTGAGCTACATGAGCCGGTTCGAGCTCGCCCGTTCGAAGACCGTGCTGCACGAGAACAAGCGCCATACCGGCAAGTTCATCTGGAAGAAGGACGTGCTGATCGAAAAGACGTTCTCACAGGTCCTCGACGCCATGGTCCGCGAGTTCCCCGACCAGTACGCGTTCAAGTACACCACGCTCGATTATACCCGCACCTATTCCGAGTTCCGCGACGACGTCGACGACTTCGCCCGCGCGCTCATCGCCCTCGGCGTGAAGCCGGGCGCCAAGGTCGCCATCTGGGCCGCGAACGTCCCGCAGTGGTACATCACGTTCTGGGCGACCACGAAGATCGGCGCGGCGCTGGTCACCGTGAACACCGCCTACAAGATTCAGGAAGCGGAGTATCTGCTCCGCCAGTCCGATACCCACACGCTCGTGATGATCTCCGGCTACCGCGACTCCGACTACGCCGGGATCGTGAACGAACTCTGCCCCGAGCTCGCCCAGACCAGGCCCGGCGAACCGCTCCACGCGAAACGCCTGCCGTTCCTCCGCAACGTGATCTCGGTCGGGTTCCGCCAGCCCGGCAGTCTGACCTGGGAAGAGGCCGTGGAATACGCCCACAAGGTCCCGATGGAGGAGCTCCTCCGCCGTGCCGCGGCCGTCGACATCCACGACGTCTGCAACATGCAGTACACCTCCGGCACCACCGGATTCCCGAAGGGCGTGATGCTCACGCATTACAACGTGGTGAACAACGGCAAGTGCATCGGCGACAGCATGGACCTCTCCACCGCCGACCGCATGATGGTCCAGGTGCCGATGTTCCACTGCTTCGGCATGGTGCTCGCGATGACGGCGTCCATGACCCACGGCACCACGCTGTGCCCGCTGCCGTATTTCTCCCCGAAATCCGCCCTCGCTTGCATCAATCAGGAGAAGATCACGGCGTTCCACGGCGTGCCGACCATGTTCATCGCCATGCTGGAGCACCCGGACTTCCCGAAGACCGATTTCTCCTACATGCGCACCGGCATCATGGCCGGTTCCCCGTGCCCCGTCTCCGTGATGCAGGACGTGGTGAACAAGATGAACATGACCGAGATCGTGATCGTGTACGGCCAGACCGAGGCTTCGCCCGGCTGCACCATGAGTCGCACCGACGACCCGCTGGAAGTCCGCGTGGAGACCGTGGG
>JAEEGL010339888.1_pt1 | contig 11004 bp, 12 predicted proteins | sample 9134231 | NCBI WGS metagenome assembly JAEEGL01 (sample SAMN16246548, study PRJNA631951) | gut metagenome | biome: gut microbiome; feature: rumen; material: fiber-attached | host: Bos | place: Iran: Karaj | collected 2018-10 | reverse complement strand
TTTATTATTTAGTTAATTAATTATAATTTTTTAATAATAATTAATAATTAGTTATGTGAATATTATATTTTAAACTATAATGTTTCACGTGAAACATTGTGGATAACTATTGTTTTATTAGTTATATATGTTTCACGTGAAACATATATAAAAAAACTACGATTTTACGGCATTTTTTATTAGTTTTTAGTGTGTTTTATGTTATAATTTATATACAGGTGATGGTTATGGATTACAAAGTTTTATATAGAAAATATAGACCTCAGGATTTTGATTCTGTTGTTGGTCAAGAATATACAACTAAATTATTAAAAAATGTAATTAAGGATAATAAAATATCTCACGCATATATATTTACTGGACCAAGAGGTACTGGAAAAACAAGTTCTGCTAAGATTTTTGCTAGAGCTATCAATTGTTTGAATCCTGTAGATGGTAATCCATGTAATAAGTGTGAATTATGCACAAGTTTTAATGAAAATCCAGATGTTATTGAAATTGATGCTGCATCAAATAATGGTGTAGATGATATCAGAGAACTAATTGATAATTCAAGGTTAGCTCCATCTATATCTAAGTATAAAGTATATATAATTGATGAGTTCCATATGTTATCAACAAGTGCTTTTAATGCATTATTATTAACTTTAGAGGAACCTCCTTCAAATGTTGTATTTATTTTAGCTACAACAGATATTCAAAGTGTTCCTATTACTGTATTGTCTAGATGTCAAAGGTTTGATTTTAAGCCAATAACAGTAGAAAACATAGTAAATAGACTATCTTATGTATGTAAACAAGAAAAAATTAAGATTTCTGATGAAGCTTTAAATGAAATTGCTTTAATGTCTAATGGTGGATTAAGAGATGCTTTAAGTATATTAGATCAAATATCTTCTAAGGATGGAAAAATTGAATTAGATGATATTATTAGTAATTTTGGTAGTATTTCTTCTAAAAAAATATATGAATTGATTGAAAATATATCAAATCAAGATATCAACAGTTTAATAAGTAATATTAGAAAATTTAAGAGTGATGGTGTAGATTATCGTATTTTAGCTAATAAATTTATTCAATATTTAAAGAATGAATTAATAAGTGTTAAGTTATTAACAAGTAAATATGATTTAAACTTTAGTGATATGTATAATTTGATAATGGATTTAAGTAATAGTTTAGGTTTAATGAAAAATTCAATTGATCCTTATACTTATATTGAATTAATTATTATTAAATATATCAATATTAAAGAAGGTACAATTATAGATACACCTCAAAAGGTTGAAGAAGAGGTAAAAGTAAGTGATTTAGTTGAAGATGTTCCTACTACTGAAGAAGTTACAAATAAATCTAATGAATCTACTAAAATTGAAGAAAAGATTGTAAAAAATACCGAAAATTCAAAGGAAAAAGCAGTAAATACAAACAAATGTTTGTTTAATAAAGATATTAGAATTAATAATTGTTTTGCTGGTGCTAAAAAGCAATATTTAACTGAAATTAAAGAAAAATGGAATGATTTTATGATATATGAATCTAATGCTAATAAAAAATTGATGTCATATATTATTGATACTGAAATTGTTGTAGCTTCTGATCAATATGCTATTTTAGTTAATAATAATGAATCTACAGTTGAACTTATTAATGAAAATATTTCATCAATTGAGAAGGATTTTAAGATATTTTATGGTAATGCATATAAATTTGTTTGTTTAGATCAATCTTTATGGAATGAAGAAAAAGATAAGTATGTATTTAATTTAAAAAATAATATAAAATATAGTATAATAGATGAAAGTGAAGACGATTCTAATGAATTATCTATAGATAACGCTATTAATAGTAATAATAGTGATGAATTAGAAAGTCTTGCCTCTGAAATATTTGGAAATAATTATGAAATAAAATAAAGGAGAGATTAAATTATGAATATGCAAGCAATGTTGCAACAAGCTCAAAGAATGCAAAAAGATATTATGAATAAAAAAGCCGAGGTTGATAAAAAAATATTTCCCGGGAAAAGTGAATTAGTAGATGTTGAAGTTAATGGTAAGAAGGAAATAGTATCTGTAAATATTAAAAATAAAGAAGAATTAACTGCAGAAGATATTGAAATATTACAAGATATGATTGTTATTGCTGTTAATGATGCAATGAAAAAAGTAGATGATGAATTAAATAAGGTAATGGGTCCTTATGGTAATTCTTTAAATGGTTTACTATGATTTATCCTAAAAGTTTAAGTGATTCTATAAATTATTTAAAAAAATTACCGGGTGTAGGTGAAAAGAGTGCAGAAAGAATGGCATTATCTATTATTGATATGGATGTAGATGATGTAGATGCATTAGCTAATGCTATACAAGATTGTAAAAATAAGTTAAAAAAGTGTAGTATTTGTGGATCTTTAACCGAAAGTGATATATGTGAAATATGTCAATTATCAAAGGATAATTATAGAAATAGTAAATTAATATGTGTTTTAGAAGATTATAAAAGTGTATTTACTTTTGAAAAGTCTGGTAAGTTTGATGGTGTATATCATGTTTTAGGTGGATTAATATCTCCTATGAATGGTGTAGGTCCTGATGATATTAATTTATCTACACTTATTAAAAGAGTAGAAGAATTAGATAATCCAGAGATAATTATTGCTTTAAAATCAACAATTGAAGGAGAAGCAACTACTTTATATATTAAAAAAATATTTGAAGGTAAGAATGTTAAAATATCTAGATTATCTTATGGTATTCCTATGGGAATGGATATAGATTATTTAGATGAATTAACTTTATTAAATGCACTTAATGATCGTAAAGATATATCATAAATTGATATTTAGTGAATAATATTTAATGGTGATATCTATTAAATATTTATATCTTTTAATTAAAAAAATAATACTTACGTTTTTACTATTATTTAGTTTAAATTTAAGTATTAGATCTTTTGGTATTATTATTCCTATAAATATGTTTAATATTCTAGTTATATCCATACTTGGTATTCCTGGTATATTAGGTTTAATAGTATTAAAAATATTTCTATTTTAGGAGTAGCTTATGATTGTAGCAGAAAAGTTATCGTTAATATTACAACAAAATGAGAAAAATAAACTTTCTCATGCTTTTTTGGTTGAAACAAATAATATTCCTAAGTGTTTGGAAGATATTAAAACTATTATTAAAATTATTAACAAGAATGATGAGAATGATGTAGATAATTTAATAGATCTTGGTAATTTACCTTCTTTAATATATATAGAAGCTGATGGTTCAAGTATTAAAAAAGGTCAAATTGAAGATATGATGAATAAGTTTAGTACTAAACCTATTTATTCTAAATATAATAACTATGTTATTATCGGTGCTGAAAAGATGAATGATTCTTCTAGTAATACTTTACTTAAGTTTTTAGAGGAACCTGAGGATAATATAATTGGTTTTTTATTAACAAATAATAAGGAAAATGTATTACCTACAATTAAAAGTAGATGTGAAATAATACACGTTGATTATGATGGAGATAATGAATTTGACGAAGAACTATTAAATGTTGCTTATGAATATGATGATAAAATATTTAATAGTGATGATGTTTTTATTAATAAAGATATTATTTTTTCTAAATATAATGATAGAGAAGATATAGAAAAAATACTATTAATTTTGTTTTATAAATATTATAATATGTTATTAAGTAATTTATCTGAAAAAGATAGATTAGAAAAAATTATTGGTATTATTCAAAATAAGTTGAATTTAATACAATATAATGTAAATTTAGAGCTGTTGTTAGATAGTTTTGTGATAGAGATGAGGAAAATATAATGAATGTTAGTGAAGAAACACTAAATATTGTTTGTGACTTTGTAAAAAAAGTACATAAGTTTTATTTAGAAGGTTATAAACAAGCATACTTTCCTTTATTAGTTGGAATGCAATCTCTTGCTATAAAAGATGGCAATAGTGATCATAATCCAGATGCTGTACTGGCCGCAGTTTATAAGTTACATAAAGAAGATAATGATGCTTTATATGATAAAGGTTTTATAGATGGTTTATTATCTCTTATTGAAAGAATAAATACTGTTCAGTCTTTATTAGTTATTTATACTTATTTAAATTATCAATTAGAATATGAAGATAATGGTAAGGCTACATTTAATGTAGATAAAGAATTAATTATTAACAAGTTAAAAGAAAAAATGAATAATTTTAAAGATAATAAAGAAATGATTGATTGTTATAATAAAATCTTTAAAAGACTTAAAGAAAAAAATAATATATAGTTAGTGGTGATATAAATGATTAGAATATATGGAGTTAGATTTAAAAGTGATGGTAAAGTATATAATTTTAAATCTGAAGAAGTTGAATGTCCTATGAATGTAACAGTTATAGTTGAAACTGAAAAGGGATTACAATTTGGTAAGGTAGTTAGTGAAGTTGATAACTATGAAAATGTTAACAAGGAAAATTTAAAGGATATTATTAGAATTTCTACTAAGGAAGATTATAATCAACATATGAAGAATCTTAAGGATGCTAAAGAATCTATAGATTTTGTTAATAAATGTATAAAAGAATTAGATTTAAATATGAGTATTATAGATTCTACTTTTACATTTGATAGAAAACAATTATTAATTAGCTTTATATCAGATGAAAGAGTTGACTTCAGAGAGTTAGCTAAAAAATTAGCTGCAAAGTATCACACAAGAATTGAACTAAGACAAGTTGGTGCAAGAGATAAGGCTAAAAAAGTAGGTGGAATTGGTGTTTGCGGTAGAGAACTTTGTTGCAAAGGTTTTCTTAATGCTATGCAATCAGTTACTATTAATATGGCTAAGGATCAAAATATTGCACTTAATCCTAGTAAAATTAATGGTGCGTGTGGTAGATTATTATGTTGTTTAAATTATGAAGATGAAGAATATAAAAAATGTTGCTGTGGAATGCCTTCAGTTGGACAAACTGTTAAAACTGAGTTTGGAGAAGGTCAAGTTATTTCCCTTGATATATTAAATCGTAAATATAAAGTAAATATAAATAATGATATTAAAGAGATTGTTTTAGATGAACGTAGTTAAAAATGATTTATTTGATTACGGTTTAAGTATTTATCAAAATAAGGATGCTTTTAAATTTTCATTAGATTCTATATTATTGGCTGAGTTTGTAGAAAAGAAAAAAGATCTTAAGACTATTGTTGATTTTTGTACAGGTAATGGAGCAGTTCCTTTAATTCTTTCTACTAAGTTTAGTTGTAAAATTATGGGATTTGAAATTCAAAAAAATCCTTTTGAATTAGCTAGGAATTCTGTAGCTATGAATGATAAGGATGAGCAAATCAAAATTATTCACGATGATTTAGCAAATGCTTTAGAATATATCTTACCTGAAACTGTTGATGCAGTTACGGTAAATCCTCCATATTTTAAATATGATCCTGATTCAAATATAAATATGGAAAGAGAAAAAGCAGTAGCTAGACATGAAATTGAAACTAATTTAGATAATATTTTTAGAAGTGCTAAATATATATTAAAAAATAAAGGTACTTTATATATGGTACATAGACCTGAAAGATTAGCTGAAATAATGGATAAGTTACGTGAATATAAGTTTGCTGTTAAAAGATTTCAATTTATATATTCTGATTATAATAAGAGTGCTATTATGGTACTAATTAAAGCAACAAAGAATGGATTGGAAGGGGTTAAGATAAATCCTCCAATTAATGTTATGAAACATAAAACATATAAAAATATATTTGGATAGGAAGTGTATCTTATGAAAATGATAGTTGGTTTGGGAAATCCAGGTCAAGAGTATGAAAATACGAGACACAATGTTGGATTTATGGCTTTAAATTATTTCCCGGGAAATATAAATAAAGAAAAATTTAATGCTTTATATACTAAAATAAAGGTATTTGATGAGGATGTTTTGTTTGTAAAACCCTTAACTTATATGAATTTATCTGGTGATGCAGTTGGACAATTTGCTAGATACTTTAATATTTCCCACGAAGATATTTTAATTATTCAAGATGATTTAGATTTATCTTTTGCTACAATTAAATTAAAGTATAAGAGTTCAGCTGGTGGTCACAATGGAATGAAATCAATTATTAAATGCTTAGGTACAGATGAAGTTCCTAGACTTAAGATTGGAATATCTCATGATAGATCAATGGATACTAAAGATTATGTATTACATAAGTTTAGTAAAGAAGAATTAAGTAAATTAGATAACATTATGCCTAAAATAAAGGATATTATTGAGACTTTTATTAGAAGTGATATTAATAAATGTATGTCTACATTTAATGGTGGGGATAACTAATGGATTTTTTATCTAATATTTTTAAATATGAAAATAATAGTGAAGTAATAGGTTTAACTGATGAGTTAAACGCTTTTTACGTTTTAGAAAAATTTAATAATGATAATAAAAATATACTAGTTTTAGCTAGTAGTTTATATAATGCTAATAAATTTTATGATAGATTAGCTACTTATACTGATAATGTTTTATTATTTCCCATGGATGATTTTATTACATCTGTAGCTGTTGCTATGTCTCCAGAATTGAAATTAAAGAGATTAGAAACACTTAATGATATAAGAAATGGTAAGCATCATATTGTAGTTACAAACTTAATGGGTTATTTAAGATTTTTAACTAATGTTGAAAAAAGTGATAAGTTTAATGCTACATTAAAAGTAGGTAAATCTATTAATAGGGATAAATTAATTGAATTACTTGATGAATTTGGATATCAAAGAGATAGTTTAGTTACTCAAACTGGTTATTATGCAGTTAGAGGTTTTGTAATAGATATTTTTAATATTGAAGATGAACATCCAGTTAGAATTGAATTCTTTGGTGATGAAATAGAATCTATTAGGTATTTTGATGAATCTTCTCAGTTATCTATTAATAATATTGATAGTATTAAATTATTTCCCAACCAAGAAATTAATACAAGTGTTAAGAGTTCTTTGTTTGATTATTTAGATAATCCTTTAGTATTTTATTTAGATGAGAAGTTAATTGATGATGAATATAATAAAATTCAAGATGACATTAAAATGTATAGTGAAGATAAGAATGTTAATGAAAAATATATGTTTGATTTAACAGATATAAAAGTTAACAATGTTATATATTTAAATCATTTTGAAAATAATAAACATAATATTATTAGATATGAAAGTAGTCCTATTACTAATTTTAATAGTGATTTTGAATTATTAAAGTCTTATATTAATAAAAATAATAATAAAACAATAGTATTTTATTTATCTAAAATAAGTGAAGTTAATGCTATTACTAATATATATCCTGTTGTTAATGTATGTGATAGTGAAGATGATATTAAATTAAATAAAGTTAATATAGTTAAAAAATATATTAATAATGGTTTTACCATTGATAATTATATTATTATTGGTGAAAATGATATTGAATTATTAAAAAATGATAAGATTAAATATAAAAATAGTTTAAAGATAGGTACTAAATTAAAAAATTTATCGGATATTGAAGAAGGGGACTTTGTTGTTCATTATAAACATGGTATTGGTGTATATGGTGGTTTAACTAGTTTAACTAAAAATGGTATTCAAAAAGACTATGTAGTTATTAATTATCAAGGAAATGATAAAGTATATGTACCTGTAGAAAAGATAGATACTATCTTTAAGTATAAAAGTAAAGACGGAACTATTCCTAAAATAAATAAATTAAACTCTATTAGTTGGGCTAAGACTAAGATGTCTTTAAAGAAGAAAATTCATGATATTTCAAAAGAATTATTAGAATTATATGCTAAGAGAGCTAGTTTAAAAGGTCCAGTATTTAATTATAGTGAAATGGAAGATATGTTTGCTAAGGATTTTCAGTATAATTTAACTTTAGATCAACAAAAATCTATAGATGATATATTAAATGATTTATCTAGTGAAGTTCCTATGGATAGATTATTATGTGGAGATGTTGGTTTTGGTAAAACAGAAGTGGCTTTTAGGGCTATGATTAGAACATTACTTAATTCTAAGCAAGTTGCTTATCTTTGCCCAACAACAATATTATCTAATCAACAATATGTTAATGCTTTAGAGAGATTTAAGTCTTTTCCTGTTAATATTGCAATATTAAATAGATTTACTACTCCAAAACAATTAAAGTTAACTTTAGAAGGTTTAAAAAATGGTACTGTTGATATTGTATTTGGTACTCATAGATTATTAAGTAAAGATGTTGAGTTTAAGAACTTAGGTTTATTAATAGTTGATGAAGAGCAAAGATTTGGTGTTACTCATAAAGAACGTATTAAGGAATTAAAAAATGATGTTAATGTTTTAACGTTAACTGCAACTCCTATACCTAGAACATTAAAGATGGCATTATCTGGTTTAAGAGATTTATCTATTATTGATACTCCTCCTGTTAATAGATATCCTGTTCAAACTTACGTTTTAGAAGAACAAGATGTTGTTATTAAAGATGCTATTTATAAAGAAATGGCTAGAAATGGTCAAGTATTTGTTTTATATAATAGAGTAGAATCTATTGAAAGTAAGTTACATCAACTTAAATCACTTGTACCAGAAGCTAGAATTTGCTATGCACACGGTCAAATGTCTAAGACTGAACTTGAGAATGTTATTCAAGATTTTATAGATTATAAATATGATATACTTCTTTGTACTACTATTATTGAGACTGGTATTGATATGCCTAATGTTAATACTTTAATTATATATGATGCTAATAACTATGGTTTATCTCAGTTATATCAATTACGTGGTAGAGTTGGTAGATCTAATAGAATTGCTTATGCTTATCTTATGTTTGCAAAGAATAAGATGCTTAATGATATTGCTGTTAAACGTCTTGATGCAATTAAAGAGTTTACTGAATTAGGTTCTGGATATAGAATTGCAATGAGGGATTTAGCATTAAGAGGTGCTGGTGATATATTAGGTGATGAACAATCAGGTTTTGTTAGTGAAGTAGGACTTGATTTATATATGAAGCTAGTAGATGCTGAAATTAAGCATTTAAAAGGTGAAGAAGTTGAAGATATAGAAGATATTAAAGATAATTCATTAATTGATGTTAATACTCATATTGATGATACATATGTAAGTGATGAGTCTATTAAGATTGAAATCCATCAAAAAATTAATGAAATTGATTCTAAAGATAAATTAGAAGAAATTAAAAAGGAATTAGAAGATAGATTTGGTAAGATTAATGAAGATATTGAAATATATATGTATGAAGAATATTTTGAAAAATTAGCTCAAAAACTACATATAGATAAAGTTAATCAAAATAAATTATTTGTTGAGGTTACATTAAATAGTGAATTAGTATCTAAAATTAAGTTTGATAAATTATTTATTGAAGCTTATGAAATATGTTCTAAGTTTAGTTTTAAAACTGTTAATAACAATGTAGTTATTCACTTAAATACTAATAATTTAGAAAAACACTTTATTTATTATTTAGTAGATATGTTAAATTTAGTTGTTGAAGAAATTAATAAATAATTGACTATTTTTTGTAAATGTGTTATAAAATCATTAAGGAGGTTTTCTTTTATGGAAAATACTAATATTAAGCCTTTAAAAGTTGGTGAATTATTTGCTTTATATGGTTCAGCATTTTGTATTCCAGATAGAAATGATTTAGATTGTTGGGATGATAATGTAATATTATTTCCTATGTATAATACAAATATAGCTGATCATTATTTACAGGGAGAAGAAGCTTCTAAACTTAGCAATAATTATTTTATATTTAAATATATAGGTAATGGAAAGGTTATGGAATTGGCTTCTAAAAGAGAATTCTTTATTACTGATGAAGGTTCTGATTATCCTAATGACTATGATGAAGATTACTTATATACTTATTTTGATGATGGTAGATATGCTAATTGGTTGTTTTCTAAAGAATCATATGCTAATGCTGAAGAATTTATTAAATACAGGGATAGTTTTAAAGAGTATTATAAGGATAAACCATTAATTATTTCTGGTCCATTAGATGAAGCTGAAAGAAACCTAGATGATAATTTTAAGAAGGAATATATTAAATTAAGTGATGAAGAAAGAGTAAAATTAATTAATAAAATTTATGATATTTCTTTAGAAGTAGCTAAAAATCTAGGAAAAGAGATACCTGAGGGTTCTTATAGATCAGCTATGTTAGATAATAATTTATATGATAGTCAAAATTTAAAAAAGAAGTAGTATAACTTCTTTTTTTTAGATAAAAATATATTTAGGTGATATATTTGAGTAATATTAAAAAGATAGATGAATTAGGTAGAATAGTTATACCTAAAGATATAAGGAAATCTTTATCTATTAAAACTAATGATAGTTTAAATATTAGTATTGTAGGTAATACAATTAGTTTAGAAAAGAATGTATCTATTAAGAATTATGATAAAGAAGCTATTAATTTAGCTATTTTATTTAGTAAATGTGATATTAAGTTATTAGTTACAAATAGAGATAAAGTTATATTTAATAATACTAATATTATAGATATTAATGTACCGTCTTTAGTTGATTTATCTTTATTAGAATTAATTGATAAGAAAAAGAATTACTGTAATGATTGTGATATTAGACCTATTATTATAGATTCTAATAGTGAAGGATTAGTTATTGTATTAAATAGTAGTTGTAATTTATTAGTAGGTAAACTATTTAATATGATATTAACGACTATACTTGATATTTCTTGTTAGTTAATATATTATTACCAACAATATTTAAATTAAGAAACATTTAAATGTTTCTTTTTATTTGTTATAATTTAGTAGGTGATTAATTATGGATAGATATTTTGAAAAGATTAGTTTTGATCAATTTAAAAAAGATATTAAAGATGATGTAAATTTATATAATGAATATAAATTACCTATTAGAAAGACTAGAACTAGTGTAGGTTATGATTTTTTAGCAAT
>JAEEGL015402517.1_pt1 | contig 11005 bp, 10 predicted proteins | sample 9134231 | NCBI WGS metagenome assembly JAEEGL01 (sample SAMN16246548, study PRJNA631951) | gut metagenome | biome: gut microbiome; feature: rumen; material: fiber-attached | host: Bos | place: Iran: Karaj | collected 2018-10 | reverse complement strand
TGTTATCGCATTATTTTAGGACAAGAAGATTGTGAAATAATTAAAGAAAATAAACCTCCACATCCAGGTGTTGGAGATCCTATTACTCGTCTTCAAAAGTGTTGTCGATTACAAGTAGAAGCAATGTTACAATCTAGAGTAACTATTCCATCATTTATTGAAGATTATGATGATGGTAAAAATAAACCGTTAAGAGTAATTGTAGGTAATAAGATTGCACCATATAATTTAACTCATGGTGAAAGAACAGAAGCTTGTATGAGAGCATATGGTTTAGCTGATGATTTATTCTCTTTCTGTTTAACTGATCCTCGTGCTTTCCATATTACTTTTGTTGATCCAAATACAGGTAAATATGTATCAAGAGTATCTGGTTTTAGAAATGGTAATACAGTATTCTTAAATCAAGTTAGATTTAGTGCTAATCCTGACTTCTCTACTGATGATGTAAGAGCAGCTTGTGAAGCAGTATCAAGAGATTTAATTGAACGTAGTAAAGATAGTGAAATGCCAATAGAAAATGTTGTATGTTCAGCATCTTATGCTTATCAAGAAGCTAATACTAAACCATTATCTAGTTCTGATATACGTGGTGGTATATATGATGGACATTTAGATGTTACTCATAATCCTCATATACTTGCTACTACTAGTAAAGATGGTTATCCACAAGACTTAAAACCAAATGCTGATAATCAACCTAAGTATCGTATAGTAAGAACATTCCCAGTACATTATAAAGAACATCAAATAGATATTGATGCTTTAGTATTAATGCAACGTGTAACAGCATTAAAAGAATGTTTATTACACTTAGAAAATCCTGATTATTATAAAACTATTGATTTTAATCCAGAATATTTAGAAAAGAAATTTGAATATTTAATACTAGGTCAAGATTGGTTTGTAGCTTTAGAAAAAGATGGTACAATATTAAAAGATGAAATTGGTTATGATAATCGAGCAGAAAGTGAAATACGTGAAGCTGTAGCGTATATTGAACAAATAAAAAAAGAAAAAGTAGGTGTTAAAAATGGACCAAGGAAATAAAATAGGTAAAATAAAAGATTATGATGGTTTTGCTGGAACAATAATAACTGAACAACAAGACTATATATTTAATAAGAATGATGTTGAAGAACTAGATGATGATAGTATTCAAGATGGTGATTTAGTAACATTTGCTGAAAATACTGTAACATTCGGAGATGAACAAATAAAAGTAGCTCGTTTTGTTAAAGTATTAAAGAAAAATAAAAACTAGGTATAAACCTAGTTTTTTTATTTATACAGTTTCTTTTAATGTACTTATATCAAACTCTATTGTTTTATCTGCTTCATATATTTCTTCATCTACATGACCTTTAACGTTACGCATTTTAATCGCATTATAAATAACAACAAAGACACTTATTATTACATGTAGATAAAAAGAAGCGAATCTAAATACTAACATAGAACTCTTTATTAAATTACTTGGATACATTCTTCCATATATTTTAATAAATAAACTTTCACTTACACCAATAGATCCAGGTAATGGAATACTAGATACTGTTGTATAAAGTACAGCTTGAGTACTAAATACTTGAAGGAAATTATATTCACTAAAACCAAATGCTAAATAAGTACAATATGCTATTGAATGATACATAATTACTTGTAACATAACTCTTATAATTGATTTAACGAATTCTATTTTATGACTTAAGATAAAGTCTGAACTAGCATTATATTTAGCTAATCCTTCATTAACAGTATTTACTTTCTTTTCAACATTTCTTAGTCTTAAACCTCTCATAATTATAATAACTAAATCTATTATTTTTCTAGTTAGTTTTTTAGAGAATACAGCTATTAACATAAATGTTAATGCTGTACCATTAAGTAATAAACCAATTAAATAAAACCATAACATTTCACCTTCTAATATAGATGGATTTAATATAATACTTATTAAAGATAAACTTATACAACTTATTTGAAAACCACATAATTGAATTATTAATGCTAAAGTAGATTTAGCACTAGATAATTTTTCTTTACTCATATAATATATTTCAACTGGTTGACCACCTGTAGCAGCTGGTGTTATGGCACTAAAAAAGAATCCTATTAGGGAAAACTTAAGAGCTTTCAACATAGATATTTCTCTTTCTCCTAGAGAAACTAATAGTTTTTTAACATTATATGATTCCATACAAATAGATAAGAATAATAATATAGCACCTATAACTACATAGATTATATTAACAGATTTAATAGTACTTACTAATTCTTTAGGATCTTGATTTCTAAATAGGAACCAAAAAGTAAATACGATTAATAAAATAAAGAAAGATAAATCTCTAATTAACTTAATAAGAGCTTGTTTCTTTATTTTCATTTCTCTAAACTTCTCCATTTAGTTTCCCCTTTCGCTTGTGTGATTATAGCACAATTATTTTAAAAGATAAAGTTACTAAGCTTTATTAACAAATTTCCTTATACCGTCTAAAGTTAATTTTTCTATATATCTTGCTATATCTTCAATATCTTTATCAAAATTATTCTTAATCCAATAATTAATGACTCCTAGAGCCCCATTAAAGACATATACAGCAGCATATTCTATTTCTACCTCATCTATATCAGGGAACTTACTAAACCACTTCTTAGAGCATTTTTCATAGGCTACTTCAAGTACTTCATTTATAAAATAAATACTATTATTAGTATCAAATAATATCTTAACTAATTTCTTATTATTTATAAATATTTCTAATATTTCTTTAGTGTAGTTATAAACAGTATAATTAGGTAGATTTATCATTGGATTAGAAGCTTTTATTTCTTCAATAAAATTATCTTGTATCTTTTTTAATAAATCATATATATCAACATAATATCTATAGAATGTAGCTCTATTAATATCTGCTAGATCACATATTTCCGTTACTGTAATACTTCCTATATCTTTTTTCTCTAATAAGCTAAGAAAAGTATCTTCTATCATATGTTTTGTATATTTAGTTCTTCTATCCATAATTACTCCTTTTTAAACACTATTAATATAATTTGTTTAATAAATAACAAAAGTATAATAAATTGGTTATTGATATTTATGCTCCTTAAATTATATAATGTTTTTGTGAGTTATGCAACAAATGTTTAAAAAGAGGAGAGACATCTAATGAATTTATTGAATGATATTAAAAAGATATTGAAAGTTAATAAAAAACCATGGGAAAAATTCTACCCAAAAGATAAAAGAAAAATAAAAGTACCTGAAGGTTCTCTATATGAATATATTAGAGAAAAAGGTAATAATCATATGGATAATATAGCTATTAACTATTTTGGTAATACCTTTAGTTATAGTAAATTCTTCCATGAAATAGACTTATGCGCTAGAGCACTAGTATCACAAGGTATAAGAAAAGATGACGTTGTAAGTATATGTATGGCTAATACTCCAGAAGCTGTTATTAGTTTTTATGCAGTCAGTAAAATTGGTGCTATAGCTAATATGATTCATCCATTATCTTCGGAACAAGAAATAAAACATTCTTTAAATAGTACTCATTCAGTTATGTTAATAGCTATTAATATATGTTATGAGAATATTAAGAATGTAATAGATAATACAACAGTATATAAGGTAGTTATTGTATCTCCTAAAGATTCAATGCCACCATTAACTGGTTTTGGTTATTTCTTATTACAAGATCGTAAGATACATATTCCATCTAATAGTGAAAAATTTGTTAAATGGAAAGACTTTATAGATAAAGGATTAAAGTATAGTCAAGATGTTGAAGTTAAAAGGACAAAAGATGATCCAGCAGTAATATTACATAGTGGTGGTACTACTGGTACTCCTAAAAATATTGTTTTAACTAATGGTAATCTTAATGTAGTTCCTGAGCAAGCTATTGTAGCATTACCAGATATTGATGATTCAGATCGTATGTTATGTATATTACCTATGTTTCATTGCTTTGGTTTAGTTGAAACAATACATTTTCCTACAGCTACTGGTTTAGAAATGATTCTTATTCCTAAATTCGATGCTAAAGAATTTGATAAAATAATATTAAAGAATAAACCAACTATAATACCTGGTGTACCTACTCTATTCGAAGCATTAATTAAAAATAGTCGTATGCAAGGTGTAGATATGTCATTTGTTAAATATATCGTATCTGGTGGAGATACATTACCTCCAGAAAAGAATATTGAAGTTAATCATTTCTTAAAAGAACATAATTGTAAACATAATATAGTTCAAGGATATGGTTTAACTGAAACATCTGGTGGTGTTATATTCCCTACTAATGGTACTGACATACCTGGATGTTCTGGAATACCACTTCCTGGTAATGAAATTAAGATTATTGATGTTAATACACATGAAGAAGTTGGTCCAAATGAAAATGGTGAATTATTAATAAGTGGTCCTTCAGTTATGTTAGGTTACTTAGATAACGAAAAAGAAACTAATGAAATATTAGAAAAGGACTCTAAAGGTAAAATATGGGTTCATACAGGCGATATGGGACATATTAATGAAGATGGTATATTCTTCTTCGTTCAACGTATAAAACGCTTAATAATAGTCTCTGGATACAATGTATTTCCTTCTCATATTGAAGATGTATTAGAAAAGAATAAATATGTATCTAGTTCATGTGTTATTGGTGTTCCACATCCATATAAGATTCAAGTACCTAAAGCTTTTATAGTACTTAAACCAGGTTATAAAGATAAAGTTAAAATAAGAAAAGAAATAAAAGAATATTGTGAAAAGAATTTAGCTAGATATATGATACCTAAAGAATTTGTCTTTAGAGAATCATTACCTAAAACAATGATTGGTAAAGTAGACTTCAAAAAACTAGAAGAAGAAAATGCTAATACATAAAAATAAAAACTCAAGTAATACTTGAGTTTTTTTATTCATCAGTAGGAGTATCTCCTTCTTTATATACTACAACTTTCATATCAGCAAGAGTACCTTTCCAATATCTACCCATTGGTTGACCATTTCTTGTAGCATCTCCAAATGTTACTTCAATATCAGAATATGTAAATGATTCTCTATATGCAGCTATTTGAGAAGAATTTTGATCATATACTACCTTATCTTCTATATTATTTACTACTTCTCCATTAGATGTAACAGTAAGTGTTACTAAACCATTTCTACGTTTGTAATGGTAATGTAATGGGATATTAGCTGGTAAAACAGTAGTTTCGGAATTATTAAATCCAGATGAATTTGGACTAAATCTACCTTTATTATGTATTGTACCAGTACTATCTCCCGTATTATTTCTAGCAACAAATCCTGGATAAGTATTATTTCCTTCATTTTTAGCATTCATAATAGTAGGTTGTTGTTTACCACTATTCTTATTGTAATTAACATCTTCGCTAATTATTTCAAATGTTAAATCAAAGTCTCTATCAATATTTTCTTCATTTAATAATCTAACATGAGAATTTAAGATATCATCTACACCATCAAATTCATATTGACCACCAAAGTTATAGTAGTAATATATACCATTCCATAAAGCATATACAGTAACATCACCAGTTGGTGAAGATGTTGGATCAAAGGCATTAGTAAATCCTGAATCTGTATACCAACCTACAAATTCAAATCCATAACTACATGCTCTTTCATCATAAGTACCTGTACCTTCAATTAAACAACTTTCTTTTATTGGAGTTGGTAAATTGCCTATAGGTTGACCAGCAAATATAGTTCTATCAGGATAAGTAGTACCTCCATCTGTTTCAAAATGTAATGTATATACTACTTCATGATATACTTGTTCAATTACAGTATTATTACTTATTGTATAAGTATTTCCTGTATAATCTTGACCATTAATTATATATTGAATATATGCATATGGCTGACTAATTTGAATCGGTTGTAAATTAATAACTGTTCCAACAAACTCTGTAGTATTGGTATCAGGTTGTATTACACTACTAACACCAAATTCATCTACATAAGTGTATTTATATGTTACAGTAGCTGTTTCTTTAACAGTAAAAGTATTAACTACAGCTGAACTACTAGTCTTAGCTATAGCATATACTTCTTTTAAAGAAAAGAAAAATGATAAAATACAAGCAAGCAAAAACATAACAAATATAGTCTTGTTTCTCATATCTTATCATCTCCTCTTTTATTCCTGATAATCTTTTATTTCATATTCAAGATCATCATATACTTTCTTTTTTACTCGTTTCTTATCATCTCCAAATAAGAAACCAGATATAAATAAGAACATTATTGCTGCTCCTAAAATAATTCTTCCATTAGGTGATTGTACTAATCTAACAGCATATCCTAATTTAGGAATCCAAAATACATTTTTACCAACATAATTAGCTCTTGGTAATTCACCATCTTCTTCATTATTATGGTCTCCTTTAGTAGTAAAACCATCTTCATTAATATTTACTAATCTATGAGTAACCATCGTATTATTTATTTTAAAAGCAATAACGTCATCTTTTTTTAACGTATCATATTTTACTCTGCTGTTTATTAAACATAAACTTCCTGTTTCAATAGTTGGTTCCATTGATCCTGATAATACTACATAGGGAGTTACTCCTAAGAAGTATAAGGATACAAATAGAAGGCCAATAACAATAATTAATGTTGAACAAACATTAATTATTCCTTTAATTATTTTCATTTAATTAACTAAAATTAGCCCAAACTGTAGCAGGAGCAGTTGATCCTAAACCAGCAGATTGAATACCATAACCAGTAACAACGATTTCTAAATCATCACCATTTAAAGCAGTTGTAATACCAGCTATATCAGTTGAAGTTAATGTATTATCTAAAGTAACTTCAGTGAATAAAGAACTTGTTGATGCGTTAGCAGCAAGTTCTGCCATAGCTCCATTTGATTCATAACCATATACAGTTGTAGCTGTAGATAATCCAGTAGCAGCACATGTACCAGCTGTACCTACAACAGCCCAATCACTACCTGCTGTATAACTAAATAATTTGTTGCCAGCATAGCATGGTTCTTCAACTTTAATAAATACATAAGCACCAGCTGTACCTACATTATTAATTTGTGGATCTTTATCAATTTCAGCTCCTGGCATAATGTTTTGAGCATTAGTAGCTACCCAACTAGGTTCAGTTAAAGTAATATCAATATTACCTAAAGTAAATACATTAGTAGCTGAATCTGTATCAGTTAAGTAAGCTATTGTCCCTCCTATAAATGCAATTAATAATAAAATAAATGCTGCGATAATTGTTTTTTTCTTATTCATATTTTTCTTTCCCTTCTAAACATTTTTTTCTCTTTCGGTTTCTCTTTTCCATAGTAATAAGATTATTAATAATCCTATACTAGAAATAATAAATGTAATAATAGATATATCTATCTTATCCCCTGTTTTTGGTGGTGTTTCTTCAGATATTAATTCTTTAGAAAACTCCCACTTAATTTTTGTTAATAACTTACTAACTTGGTTATCAGTATTAGTTGGTAAAGTTACTTCAATAGTATAAGTTTCTTTATCATTTGGATTTAATATTCCTAATTCAATATTATCTTCATATGATAAAGACTTATTAGCTATAATCTTACCTTTACTATCTTTGATAACTAATTTAAAGTTATCTAACAATTTCTTTTCATTATCATTTAAGTCATTATTTAAACTTAAATAATACATGATTTTATTATTGCTATTGTTTTGAACATTAACTATATCACTTATACTATCTCCTGGAAATAATCCTCCTAAGTTATCAAAGAAATTATCACTAATATCAATATCATTTTCAGTACCATTCTCATATATAATTACTGAACTACCTTCACCACTAATATCATATGATTTATCAATGCTTTCTAGTATTTCAATATTATTCCAATTACCATTAAAGTTCTTGGCTTGAATAGCATCTACTTTGATATTAATAACAATATCTTTACCTTGATATTCATTAGATAAATTATTAGGTATTTTAACTATATTAAATATATCAATAGATTCATTTTTATTAAAAATAGAATCTTTATAGTAATATTCTCCATCTCTAGACCATGTAGAATAATTACCTTCAATATAATCTAATATATTAAAATCCTTTCCATTAATCTTATAAGTAATTTTAGTTCTTATATAGCATTCAGAACTGAGATTATTTACTCTAGGAATTAAATCAATTGATTCTCCTGGCATAATAACTGTTCCATTACTCGAAAATGGTTCATTATTGCCATTATATTCTTTTAATTCTATATCTACATATCCTGTAGAAAGAGTTGTTTCTGATTCTTTTAATTCATTAGATAATGAATAAATACCAGAAATACTCATAATAATAAAGAATGTAATACCTAATAAGAATAATCTCGTCTTACTAGCACAATATCAAACCACCTCCATTATGAGCATAATCTAGGATTATACTCATATATTATACTATATTTATTTGTCAATTAGAATACTCATAAGTCTTTTTATAACATTTAATTTACATAATAAAAGAGGTTATTATTAACCTCTTATATTGAATGTTCTAAGTCACCTTCACCAATATCTATTAAGAATTGTTTTAATGTTGAACGCATTAATTCAAAACCCTTATAGCGCATATTACGCATAACAAAGTTATGAAATGGGAATTCTCCTTTAGATGTAGATACATGATCTTGACCAAAATCCATAATGGCATATTCTTTTTCAAAATCAATAAATTCTTTACCTTCAGCATGTTTTATAAAGTCTTTAGCTGCATCTATAAAACTACCACCATATTGGAGTATCCAATTTTCTATTCCTACGCCTCCTAAGCCACCAAAATCTCTATCACCATCTAGAATACCTCTTGATGGTTTATAAGCTCCTGCTTCCTTTAATAAGGCCTTAGCATACATAATATTAGCTACTACTTTTCTATATTTAAGTGGATCCAATTCTTCCATACCTTTAAGTCTTTCTTTTAAGGCATCTTCCGTAGCTAAATATTTTTTCTTTTGTGGAGTTAATGAAAAATCTAAATCTAATGGATTAGCAAGTCCTGGAATAATTACATCTGTAAGTCTTACTTTATAATCTGATGTTCTCGTAATATGACCACCAGCTTGTAATCCATTTTCTAAAGCTTCTTTAACTTCCCAAGTTTTATCAGGATTCATTCTTACCGTAAAATCAAAATCCCATTTTTTATCGCCATCTAAAGATGGTATATTAGTATATCTTGAAGTTGAACCAGCTTCTACTAACTCAACATCTCCACCTGAATTTAAACCAATAGATACTGATAAACCAATACCATTTAATACTCTAGTAACTTCATCTAATACCGGTTTTAAATTATTATCAACATCCATTTTATTTTGATCATATTGTTCCATATAAAACTCAATACCATCAAAATCTAAATGATCAGAGAATTGATAATCACCTGTACCATATTCTTTTAAACCACTCATCTTTCTTCGATAATTAATAAATTCTTCTTCTTTGAATAATAACTCTTTAGTCTCTTTATCAATTATAGGCATATATTGGTTATGCATAGTCTCTAACAATTTAATATCTTCGATGAAACGTGGGCCTGTTAGAGATGGTGCTTTTTTATATACAAATATTTTCTTTTGATCTATTAATAAAGCGTTTAATTCAGGAAAGAAATATATAGGACCATCTGAAGCTTCTTCATATGGTTCTCCTCTAAGCATCTTTTCTAAATTAATTAAATCTCCTAATTTAATGGAATCATGCATTATTTATCACTCTTTTCATTAGTTTCCTTATATACTTTTACAGCAGTATCATAATCACCAGTTTGTTCCCATAATTCCCTTAAATATTCATTTCTTACAGCAATATCATTATATATATTAACAACTTCTTCTGGACTTTTATCTCTTAAATCAATAATATCTTGAGATTCTTCTTTATCCTTTAATAATGTTTGATCCATATAAATCCTCCTTACTTATTGCAAGTTTATTAATATTATCTTTGATCATATTAATATATATTTCTAAACCTGTTACATCTGATGAAATAGCACCTCTAAACATTTGTCTTTTAGTATTTTCTAATTCTAAACATTTTAAGAAATTACCAAATAAAGCACTCTTAGTGTTTTCATCTTCGATTGAGTTTATATATATAACTATTTCATTAAATAATAAATCAAAACTATTATCACTAAATATTTTATTATATTCTAATTCAAAATCTTCATTATAATTATGACATCCAACCATATTATCAAAGAATATTAATAATAAATTATCTAATGCTTCTAAATTAAGTGTTTCTTTAAACTCATTTAATAAAGTATCACATTTAGCTTTTTCTTTTTTAGCAAAATATAATCTATCTACTATTACTATTGGAATACCAAAGTCAGATGAAGCTTGTACTACTTCTTCATAATAGAAAGCACAACTTATCTTATAACCTTGTTCTGGAGTAATAAGTTTATTCTTAATAGCTCCATCTACAAAATATACATTCGTATTACTTTTAATATCTTCAATAACTGATTCAGGTACGTTTTCTCTTTCAAATTCCTCAATCAATTCTTCTTTAGTCATATAATTATATTTATTATTAACATCATCTACTAAGAAAGCAATATATGATGGAGTTCTTTTATAAGCTCTTCCATTAATATATTTCATTCTTTCAACAACTAATTCATTATGTGTATGTCTTGTAAAATGAATATCGTCTTCTGGAGGTAAGAAATTACATGGTCTAGTAGTCGATGTATTATAACTAGTATTTAATCTAGATGAACCAATATCATAGTTAGCAGATAACAACATACCTTCACTCTCAATAGTATCAAAACCTATTATTGGATGATATGCACGTGCATTAGCTATTTGATTATTACCTATATAACTAGTACATATTCCATGACTAGCCATTTTTGGTCTAAACCAATCATTCATAAAGTCTTCTGGTCTTTCATAACCACTATAAGCTCCTAATG
>JAEEGL015036162.1_pt1 | contig 11005 bp, 7 predicted proteins | sample 9134231 | NCBI WGS metagenome assembly JAEEGL01 (sample SAMN16246548, study PRJNA631951) | gut metagenome | biome: gut microbiome; feature: rumen; material: fiber-attached | host: Bos | place: Iran: Karaj | collected 2018-10 | reverse complement strand
TAGGCATGCTGCCCGGACTCATCTTCCTCTTCATGAAGGTGAAGGCACTCAACTATTTCCAACAATTGGAACAGCGCATCCAAGCCGAAGCATCCAACATTGATAATTATTTGGAACAACGAGTGATCATCCTGGAAAATGTTGTCGGTTTGGTTGATCGCGCCATCAACCTCGACAAGGAAGTGATGACGGCCGTTGCAGCCCTGCGCAGCGGCAAGGTGACCGAAGAGAACCGCAGTTTTGTGGAACAGCAGTGCAACATGGCGATGGGACGCCTATTCCCGCAAGTGGAGGCCTATCCCGAGTTAAAGGCGCACAAGGCCATTGCCGACGCCATGCAGCAGAACAACTATCTCCAGCGCGAAATCACCGCTGCGCGTACCGTTTACAACAGCCGCGTAACCCAGTGGAACACCAGCCTTTTCGCATGGCCTACGAAGATGATTGTAGCCGCAGAACAAGGTTACACCACCCGCATCCCGTTCACGGCAACGGCCGAAATCCGTGAGCAGGCAAGAACCAAATTCTTCTAATCGGACCTTTCATCTAATATGGAGCAAGAAATACTTGACCCGCTGGAGGAATACAAAAGCACACTTGCCCCGCGGTTTAAAGATATTTGCGAACAGACGTTCAACGAGATGGCGGCTGAGGCGCAAATAGACCTGAGCGCCAACCGGGCTACTTGCGCCAAAATAAACGACACGGAAGAGCAACTCGAACAAATCAAGAACTCGCTGACCTTATGGACGGTGGCGTGTTGGACGCTGTGGATACTTGTCATCGTCGGCCTGCTGGTCGTCATCTTCGGATTCAACAGCCTCAAAGGGTGGATTGCCCTCATCTTACCCGCCATCGCAGGCATGCTCGTCGCGCTCTTCGCCAAAGTGCACCCACAAATCAAACAGCTTAAGACCGAGCGCGACAGTACGGAACAGACCATTCAAGGACTCAAAGACGAGGCCTGGAAGCAGATGGAACCGCTCAACAAACTCTACGACTGGGATATCTTCGCCCGGATGATGAGCCGCACGCTTCCAAATATGGAGTTCGACCCCTATTTCACCACACAGCGGCTGGCCGACTTACAGCACGTATATGGGTGGACGGGAGAGTTCAACAACGAACGTTCTGTCATCTATTCCCACTCCGGGCTCATCAACGGCAACCCGTTTGTGATCTGCCGCACACGAAAGATGGAATGGGGCACCAAGACCTATCACGGTGAACTCACCATCCATTGGACCACTACCGAGCGCGGCGCAGACGGCAAGACCTACACCAAGAACCACTCCGAAACGCTCCACGCCAAATATGACGCGCCTTACCCTGAGTATCCCGAACTGACGCGGCTCATCTACGGCAACACAGCCGCCCCCACCCTCGTTTTCAACCGCGAGCACAGCAATCTGGCCGGCAAAGAGCGTTCACTGCGCTACAAACTGAAGAGGCGCAGTCTCCGCAAGAAATCAGAGAATCTCGAAAACGCCGACTACGCGATGATGTCAAACGAGGAATTTGAGGTGGCCTTCGACACCTCAGACCGCAACGACAACCACCAGTTCGCACTCCTCTTCACCGCTCTCGCACAAAACAACATCATGGCTATCCTCAGCGACAAAGAGACGGGCTATGGCGACGACTTCAATTTCCACAAAGACCACATGATCAACACAGTGGTAGCAGAACACATGCAGGAGTTGCGACTCGACATGGACCCCAGGCAGTTCTTCGACTTCGATTTCGACAAGGCCATGGACAATTTCCAGGCAACCAACGCCGAGTATTTCCGCGCCATCTACTTCGCGCTCGCACCGCTGTTGTGCGTACCCATGTATCAGCAGATTCGTCCGCTCCACGAAATCTACGGGCGCGACATGGTGCAGGAGAGTTCTTTCTGGGAACACGAGTCGCTGGCCAACGCATGGGGAGAAGACAAGTTCTGCGCCCCCGACTGCGCCACCCCCTGCATCCTGAAAACAGAGCAAAGTCACTATGCCGACGGCAGTTCCATGCTCCAGGTCTCCGCCTACGGCTACCGTTCCGAGCCGCGCCTCACCTATGTTTCCGTACGTGGCGGCGACGGGCGCAGTCACGATGTGCCCGTACATTGGGATGAGTATCTGCCCGTGACCGGTCATGGCACCATCCTGATGAGAGAGGACAATCAGCCGTTGCCAGCCGAGGCCACTCAAACCCAGCATATCGCGCACATCAGCCAGATGCTCTCCACTGCCGGCCTCGACTTTTACCGCAGACATATCGCCTCACGATTGGTGTAGCCAGAATTTGATCAGCAGCCCATAATCATTCCTTGATTCCCATGTTCCTTAGACATAGCAGCATTGCTATCTGCAGTGTGAATGATGGTTACCAACATTGACTGAGAAGCAATTTCAGCATAAGACTTGCCATATTGAGATTTGGCATCCTTGGCATAATCACCCATGTGCCAAATAATAGCATTACGTTCTTCATCCGTTAGGTCTAAATGCCAACAGCTTAAAAGACGATCAGATTTCAAACCGTGAGGATTTCCACCCGTGTATTTTTTTGTGTGTACAGGCTGGCCATCCTTCATTTCATACTCATCCATCTTGCACACATCGTGAAGAAGACTACACAAGATAATACTATCCATACCAAAAGGCATATTATTGCCTCTACTTACCAAATCATCAAACAAAGCCTTTGCCTCACGATAAACTTCAATCGAATGTTTGGCAAGACCACCAAAGAAGTTATTATGAAATTTGATTGAAGCGGGAACTTTATAAAAAGCATCTTTATTTTTATGAAGATGATCAATTACAATCTCAACACCTAAGCGCTTAGTGCTATAAAGAAGAGTGTCAATCTGATACATTAACCCCTTTTCCGTGTCAGCAGTAAAACTTTTGATATTGCCTGGATATGTTCTTGCATCACGACGATCGCATTGGTGTAGATAATGACGAAGCATATCGCTCTGATTGTAGGTCTTGAAAGAAGGGATGGAATCAATACGATGCATATGCTTTAAAATCGCATACTCTTCTTCTGGCTTAATAACCAAGCCAAGTTCTTTCAGCATTTCTACAGACCGGGAACCATGATGGTGTCGCATGATATTATCATAGTAGGAATGATGGGATGTACAGATGTCATGCAATAAGGATACGATGCGTATGGTATCTTCAGGAAAAGACGTTTTCAGCTTTTTCATTTCCTTATATACTCCAAGAGAGTGAACCGCCAGTCCTCCACTAAAGGTATGATGGGTATGGCATTTAGCACTGAAAAAAGTACTCTCATTCAGATACCGCATCACTTTGTCAATACCAGGGCGTTTAACATCATTCAATAACGAGAGAATTTCTTCTTTCGTTTTTTTCAAAAAATCATTTTTATCCATCATATTATATTTTATAAAGATTATAAAAACACCTCAAATGGCAGATTAGTTATATAAGTGAAGCCCATAATCATACCTTGATTCCCATGTTCCTTAGACATAGAACCCTCTCGGCCGTTAGGCCGACATTCGGTTAATTCGTATTCCTCGGCCGTAAGGCCGACATTTGGTTAATTCGTATTCCTCGGCCGAGGCCGAATAATTCATAACTCAAAAATTCTTCATCGCGAAGCGACCATTTTTCGGACAAAGTCCTCAACAACTCGTCAACATTCAAAATTCAACATTCAACATTCGGCCATCGGCCGACTAATTCCTTGGTTCCTATGTTCCTTAGAATCCATATCCTTTTCGGCCGAAGGCCGACATTCGGTTAATTCGTATTCCTCGGCCGAGGCCGAATATTAGGTTTATTCGGTAAATTAGTGTTCGTTAAAAATCCCCCTCGGCCGCAAGGCCGACTAATTCCTTGATTCCCATATTCCTTAGAATCCATATCCTTCTCGGCCGTAAGGCCGACATTTGATTAATTCGTATTCCTCGGCCGAGGCCGAATATTAGGTTTATTCGGTAAATTAGTGTTCGTTAAAAATCCCCCTCGGCCGCAAGGCCGAATAATCCGTGCAATTAGTGTAATTCGTTGTCGTTCATTTTCCCTCGGCTGTAGGCCGACATTCCTTGATTCCTTTGTTCGTTAGAAAAATACGACAACAATACCCCCCGAACCGATTCAGAAAGTTGTCCCGTGTTGTTCGCTGTTGTCTGAAGAATAGAATTTGAACAATTTGAATTAAATTTCGACAAATTTCCACGCGAAGCGTGCCGCAAGAGCCAGCATGTTTAGTATTTGTAACTGATACTGCTGTAGTTCATACTGTCTTTCGTGACAATGATCTGGCGGTCAATCCGTTTCAGGTCGGCGACATGCGAGATGATTCCGATGAGACGGTTGCCCTCCGTCAGTTCGTTGAGCGCCTTAAGAGCTTGCTGAAGAGAATTCTCATCGAGCGAACCGAACCCCTCATCAACGAACATCGTGTCGAGCTGAATCCCACCCGCCGACTCTTGTATCTCATCTGACAGGCCAAGCGCAAGCGACAGGGCGGCCTTGAACTGCTCACCGCCAGAGAGTGAACCCACCTCGCGCACGGAGCCATTGTAATGGTCGCAGACACTGAGGTCAAGACCGGTCTTGGCTGCACCGCTGGCGGCCGTGCGCCTGAGTAGTTCGTATTGGCCGTCAGACATCACCATCAGACGTGTGTTGGCACGTTGGATGATGCGCTCAAAGTATGCCGACTGGACGTATGTTTCCAGACTGATACGCTCCTTCCCGCTCAGTTTCCCATTGGCTGTATCAGAAAGCGATTTTTTCATGCGATACTCTTCCTCAAGGGCAGACAACCGGTCCAGCGTTTCATTGACATGGCCAATCACGCCCTCGTTGATTTTGTTGTTCGTGTTGAGGGCACCCATCTCTTCTTCCTTTTTCTGCTTTTCGTCCATCAAAGCTTGCTTTTGTTGGGTGACCTCATCGACATTTACATTCGGTACATTCTTGATTTGCTCCTCCAGCTGCTTAATCATGCCGTTGAGCTCAGCAAGCCGGGTGGTGTAATCACTGATTCCCTTTTCAGCATCAGTAATAGCCCCTTCAAGTCCTTTTTTCCTCTTTCTCTTGTCGTCAAGCACCCTTCTGGCTTCCGCTTCTGAAGGATAGACAAGGTCGTTTCTCAAGCCCTCTCTCTTTTCCTTTAGATTTTCTTTATTTGCAGTCAGAGCAGAAAAATCGGCTTGAAGTAGGCCTATCTTTTGTGCGAGTTTCTCCAGTAGAGTTCTGTCTTGAGGCAATTTCTCGTCTAACCTTTTTTTCTTCGCAATCATTGGTTTCAGTTTCCTCTCAACCTCGTCAGTAATAGCCGTTAATTCCTCATTGATTTCCTCCTGTTTGGACTTGATCTTATTGGCCGCCTCATCAAACTCGCAATCGCCAAGAAACTCATGTATTCTTGGCAACAGCGCACCCTTGGTGCTTTCCAAGGCAGCGACCTTGTTGGAACAATCTGTTGCCGCCTTTTCAGCATCCTTTCGAAACCGTTCTACCTCCTTCTCCTCTCTTTCCAATTCCGCCTTGGTGGGAGCTTCCGGAGCCTTCTGTGCCAGTTGTGGGTGATGAGTGGAACCGCAGACAGGACACGGCAGCCCTTCTTGCAATTCCTCAGCAAGGAAACCGGCCTGTGCGGCAATGAAACGATGGTAATTCTCTTCGTGCAGTTTTAAAGCCTCCTTTCTTCTCTCCTCTGCCACCCTCGCTTGATTCTGAAGTGCAGGCAGACCACCAACGTCTATATGATAAGCATCAAAATCCTGTTGAAGATATGAGAGCTTTTGCTTTTCCTCACTGAGAATTTTAAAACGCGCATCCACTTCCACCTTCTTTTCTCCGGGACTTTGCAGATTGATGCTTTCCAACTCTTTTTCCTTCTCGCCAATTCTTTCCTTTAGCGCATCGTGTTTTTCGATGGCTTTTTCAGATTCAGAACGGTTGGTGTTGATGGCATTTTCATTATTCTCTAAATCCTTTATACATTTTGACAGTTCTGCATATTTGGGCATCACCTGTTCCATCTGAGGAATCTCATTCGTCAACTGGTCGATTTCCGCCTGATGCGATTTCGCCTCTTCCAATTTCACGTTGAGAGCAGGTTTCTCTTCATTCTCACGTCTGTCTCTCTCTGCCACGGCCTGGTCGTGTCTCTCCTTATTCTCTTGATAGATTTTATCGGCATCCAGTAGTTTTTGGGCATCTGCTATCTTCTTCTCCAAATCGTCCCGCTCCTCTTTCAGCTTTTCTGCCTTCTGCTGTTCCTCTGACAAGACGGCCTGGATGAGCTCAACCATCTCGCTGATGGTCATCTCATTCTCCTTCACCTTTTTTATGCTGTCCTTCAGTTCTTCAGCGTGTTCACTGTCCGCAGAGCAAACTGCACCTTCAACAAACTGCACAGCACTGCTGCGTATGTTCTGCACCTCGCCATAGAGAGCATTGGCGTCTTCCTGAAGCATCTTTTGGAGGGCGAGGTATCCGGATGTCTTGAAAATACTTCGGAATATTTCTTCCCGTTTCTTGGTCTCCGCCAGGAGGAGTTCACGAAACTGCCCTTGGGCAATCATCGCAATCTGGGAGTATTGGGAGAAGTTGACGCCAAGAATCTCAATGAGTTTGTCGTTGACATCCTTCAATGCGGTGATAGGTTGTTCATTTCCAATCTGCAAATATGCTTCTGCTTTCTGTGTGGTAAAGCCGTCGCCATGGAGTTTGGGGCGTTCCTGCTTGGGCGAACGCCTGACCTTGTACTGTTGACCGCCATACTCAAACCGCAGTTCAACAAAAGTGGGCACCTCAGGTTGAGCATAAGTGGAACGGAACATACTGTCTTTGCGGCTGTTTCCGCTTGCCTCCCCGAACAACGCATAAGTAATGGCATCGAAGATGGTCGTCTTTCCAGCACCCGTATCGCCGGTAATCAGAAACAGACCTTGTTGGCCGAAGATGTCAAAATCGATTGTCGTTTCGCCGGCATAAGACCCGAAAGCAGATATTGTCAATTGATGTGGACGCATAAGGACTATTGATTGTTGTTGAAAACCTGGTCGATAAGACCGCTGATATAATCTTCCTGCTTGTCAGAGAGGGGTTGTGCATTCTGTTTCTCGTAGAGTTCCCCAAACAGCTGAATAGGACTGAGCTCATTCACGTTCAGGGGCTTGCCAAGGTCCGTCTTCCCTGCACGTGTGCGTTTGTTGTCATACCCAAATTCCAACAGACGGTGATAGATAGTGCGCAATTTGCGCATACCGTCGGGAATGTCATCCTCATCGGTGAGTGTGATGCGGACGTATGCCCCTTGGTAGTCCGTATCCTTGTAGAAATCTCTTGCCGTCAGTTCATCATAAGTGCCACGCAGATCATACCATTCGTAGCGCGGCGTCAAGGCATGCTCCGTGACGACAGGCGCATGGCCGGCCTTGAGTTCCACGATGCTCACCGATTTCTTGTCGTTGACCTCAGAGAACGAATACTTCAAAGGCGAACCGCTATAGCGTATGGTCCCGTTCCCACAGTTTTGCGGACGATGCAGATGGCCCAAGGCGACATAGTCAAAGTCGTCGAAGGCCGAAGCATCCACGTTGTCAAGGCCTCCGACCACCATATCCTCCGATTCCGAGCGCTCAGCCCCGGTCACGTATTGGTGGGCAACCAACACATTCTGGCGCGACTTGTCGATATCCATCTTGCCGACCACATAACGCATAGCCTCGTCGTAGGTCTTAATCTCAACGCCATCCTCAGCATAGTGTTGCACGACAGAGGGCTTGATGAACGGCAGCAAATAGAAAGCCACCTCCGATTCACCGTCCGGAAGAATGACAGGGCGTATTACCCCGTCATACACCGGCGACAGGTAAATCTTGTTCGCCTCCATGATGCGCGAGGCGAAGGAGATGCGCTCAGGCGAGTCATGGTTGCCACTGATGATGAATATCGCCTTTCCGAGTCTTGCCAGTCCTACGAGGAACTCGTCAAAGAGAGCCACCGCCTCAGCCGACGGCACACTCTTGTCATAGATGTCGCCCGCCAGGACAATTGCATCCGGTTGTTCCTCCTTTGCGATGCGAACAATCTCACTCAGGATGAACTTTTGTTCATCGAGCATACTATATTCCTTGACCCGCTTCCCTATATGCAAGTCGCTCGTGTGTAGTATCTTCATGATTATCGCCTTATTGGGATGATGTCAAAAATGATGTCCAGCAGGATGGAGGCATAAGCCTAATCGTCGTCAGACTATCGGGCAGGTATGCAGCCCCACTCTAACACACAATCGGGATTCTCACGGCATTCAGGGTGCTGCAGCAGATACCATTGAACTTCAGGTGTATTAAATTGTTTTTCAAGTATGCGCTGTATTTCCTTGACCACAAGGTATTCTCCATAATTTTGGCACCAATCAAATTTTAGTCCTTGCGAGGCAAACTTGATGGCAAGCTTTAATGATGGAGGAAACTTCTCTGCAAATTCCATATCAAAGGCCGCCAAGAGATTTGGACATGAACTAAACTGATAATTGTGGAAGAATGCCGGCCAAGCGATTTTCACTTCATCGGGAGTCATACGCCCCATCCCAAGCCCTAAACATTTGGGGTTATTGATCGCGTACTCATAGAATTTGGTAGCCCAATCTTTCATTTCCGCCTCAATAGTTTTCCTCCAAAGCTCAGCAATTGTGTCATCACATTCTATTCGATTATTCTCAGCCTTGGGCCTCACTATAATCTCATAGAACGATTGTGGAAGAATGATATTGGAAACAGTGACGGCATCAGCAAACAGTGGAGCAATCTCTTCTTCTTTGAATCCCGCGATACCACAACCTATCTTGGTGACATAAAAGATGAGCTCATGGTGACGGCTGGCAAAAGCGATGAATTCGTCCACATATGGTTTAATCGTCTCCACCCCGCCCTGCATGGTAGGTATTGCATAGCTGTTTCCTTGTAAACCTACGCCTTGGCCGTGGACGGCGCCAAATCTCTCCAAGGCCATCTTTGCCGCACCGCTCCTGTGAATTCCCCTAAGATTACTACCAAACACGAATATCTCATTCGGTTCTAATGACGTGATTTTTTTTGGTGTAAATTTCATAAGCTTGTAGTTATTTATTCTTTAATGTCCTCAATAGAAACCTTGGAATTGATCATTTGTTGGCGAATCGTTGGAGTGTCATCATGGGATGTCGTAGCATGCTTGCATTCGGAGTGCAACTACATAAATCCTTCTCCTGAAAGCGAACCTTCAGCTCTCCCATACATGAACGATAGGGATTAAAATGCGATTTTTTCTCTACCAAAGACATTATATCCTACATTCTAAAGGATTATTGCATCTTGCGCAAATCACTTTTAGTATGAATTTCTAATCCGTCAAGAAACTTTTTTTGCAAGAATATATCAGGAATATGATAAGGTGCAGGTACCTCCTCTTTGATTTGACATGTTCCATCTTCAAGTGCTTTTAATAATTTGCCACTAGTTGTAATATTTGCACGTTCTTTATCATCTATAGCAATTGATATAATACCAATTCCAAACTTTGAAGCATATAATTTCATTTCATCTGATACTTTGTCGTAAAAGTTGTCTTTCAAATATGCGAAATATGTTCTGTTGGAAAAAAGTGAATGTGAAACAGCCTCAAATATATACATAGTCCAGTCCTGCTTGTTTGGTTTAACTTCTATAGTTGAGATTTCAAATTGTTCGTTGCCGAGAAAATCAATTTCTTTGATACCAAGAAGGTCGGGATTTCTCCATTTCTCGCTACCTCTTTTCGATGAAATATCGATACCCTTAATATCTAAAGACAGCTGCATCCATTTTTGAATAACCGGATATAAATCTTTTTCAATGAGTTTGCCTTTTCCATCCTGTATCTTTCCTCCTTCCTCCCCTTCATTTACTCTTACATTTTCAGTATTTGGTGTAATAAAGTACCCCTGTCTTCTTCCAAGGCATTGAATTCTTGAATCGGCCTTGCTAGATAGTACACTAATAGTTGTAGCAATTGTATTTTCGGGAATTTCTATTATATCAAAATTGTCCTTTTTAAGTTTTTGGTATGCTTTTTTTATTTCATCTGTACTCATCGTATTATCAGAATCTGTTTTGTTTTCAGATTCCAAAATATATACAACTACTTTTTCTACCTTTTCAGGGCTTGTAGACCTTGCCAAAGCACTAGTCTTCAGATCATCAATTGAATATTCCATAGTTTTTATTGATATTGATTGATAAAATATAAAAAAAAACATAAACCTTTGCGGTTACCTCGGTTCCCATCATAACGTGTAACTGAATCTTCATGTTTTTGCCTTCTAGTTTGGCATGACTCAAGTTCAGGGGCTGATTGGGAGAAGTGATAATCATTATGCTTTACAAGGTCTTCAGCAAAGATATCTCAGATTGAATAATAACGCTATTCCAATCGAGCCCAAAAGATTGAGATGTCTCTCTCTTTGGGAAAACTAACCGGTTAAGGTTCACTTTCTTATCTGGAGAAATTAGCTTAAACTCAAGCACATGTCCTCTTTCTTTGGGGATTATATATGAACCTTGGTTCTTCCCGCTATTAGTTGGATTAAAATCTGTCAGATGATGCATTTTTATATATTCAGTGCCACCTTGATCCGCACTATGTACAGCTAGAAGACATGATGGATGACAAATGTATATTTCTGCCGGTTTTTCATTAGGGTTATAGCCGTTTTTGTTGATTCGCCCTAATTTTGTCTTCTTTTTAAAATCACTTAACTTGACCAAATTCACAGTTCCGCTCTTATGACAGAAAGCTATGACGACATCTGCAGCATCCTCTGTAACAGGAACTTGCTTGAACACGTTTTGAGCATCTGATTGTGTTTTCTCACGCGACCATGTTCCATCGTCATACCACACAATCCAATACTTCGGTTCATTAGTATGTTGTATAACAGGGGCAGCGACTTCTAATCGTCTATCATTGATGGCTGTTTTAACAGCTGAACGTATGAG
>JAEEGL014663954.1_pt1 | contig 11005 bp, 2 predicted proteins | sample 9134231 | NCBI WGS metagenome assembly JAEEGL01 (sample SAMN16246548, study PRJNA631951) | gut metagenome | biome: gut microbiome; feature: rumen; material: fiber-attached | host: Bos | place: Iran: Karaj | collected 2018-10 | reverse complement strand
GGATTTTTCCTTGAGCGTCTTCGGATCCGGACGGCTGAACTCCCTTCTTAGAAGGCGAGGATACGGAAAAAACTGTACGAAATGATACGGTTTTAAGCAGCGGAAAAACCGCTGCACGGCATCGGAATGATTACCAGAAATTACCAAAAAACGTTTGACGGGACAGCCTTTTTTTGCACAAGACCGTCATATTTTTTTACCCGGATCGGTTGACACATAAGTGTAGTTTAGTATATAATATACTCTGCTATAGTGCGGGTAGTATGCCGTGGAAAAAGTGGACCGGGTAGGGAACATCCGACCGTCTCCGGACGTCAAAGACGCAACCGGCAATGTAACTGACACTTAGGATTCGACAGAAATAACAGGAGAACCAAAATGAAGACCACGATGGCGAGGAAACTGGTCGCGCTGCTGCTTGCGGTGCTGACCTGCCTCCTCACGCCTCTCGGCGCCGCCGCGAGATCGGCGCGCAGAGGGACGGAGGAGGGTGTTTCCGCGCCTTCTTTTGATGCCACGGAAAACCAGAACGGAACGGAAGCCTCTGAAAACACCGAGCGGACGGTGCGCGCGACGCTCTATACGAACCGTTCCATGTCGGAACTTCTCCCCGCCGAAGACGACGACGTGAAGATCGTCCTCGGAGGCGTTCTCCCGGACGGCGTCACGCTCGCCGCGTGGCCGACCGTCTATTCGATGGACGGGACGGAGACCGTTCTGGCCTACCGTCTGTACCTGACGGACGGAACGAACGAGATCAAGACGAAGATCGACGGCGCCTGGATCGAATTCTCGTCCGAGAGCAGGCTGACCGCTCTTCTGAACGCAGAGCCGGACGAGGAGGGGAACGGTCCCGTCTTCTCCGTGATGAACTATCCGACGCTCAACACGCTCAGCCCAGACGGCACGCCGCGGGAGATCGCGAACCCCTCCACTCCGGCGGAGACCGCCGCGAAGCAGGTCGACGGCGACCGCGTCCGGATCGAGATGGGCGACTACTGCGCCTACGCGCTCGTCATTCCGGTGAGCGAGGAGAAGGAGACGACCGTACAGCCGCCCGTGCCCGAATCCGGCAGCAAGTCCGGGAACGGCACCGTCACGGCAGGCGGATTCACGGTCAGGGAAAACGGCAAGAAGAACGCCGACCTGTCCTACTCCGCCGAAGGAGCATACGCATGCGTTTCCATCAAGGGGAAAGGGCGAATCGGCGAACTGCCGGTGATCGCCGAAGAGAAGGCGGAATCGGAAGATCCCGCGCTGACCGTCCTGGAATCCTGGTACGTAAAGGAACTGAAGAACTCCGCCAGCCTGACGCTCGACGCGTCCGTCACCGTCATGCCGGCCCTGGCCGACGGCGAAACGGCGGCCTTCTACCGCGTTCTGTCGGACGGAACGCTCGGAACGAAGATCCAGAACGTAACGAAAACGGGAGACAGCGTCTCCCTGTCCCTGAAATCCGACAAGGCGGTCGGCGCCGCGCTGGTGAAGACCGGCGGAGAAGAGGAAGCGGCCGAACTGTCCGACGGCAGACTCGGCTCGAACGCGAGCAAACTGTTCGAGAACGAGGATCTCTATCTGACCGGCAAGATGCCGAAGAACGGGATCGTCGAGGTGACGCCCGTCGCGACGGCCATCGAGGGACAGCGCATCGTGGCCGCGTATGACATCAAGATCTACGCAAACGAAAAACAGCGGGAAAAGGGGAAGACCTGGAACCCGGCCGGTGACAAGGTACAGGTCCACTGGAAGAGCGACCGCTTTACAGACGGCGAATATACCATATACCATATCGCCGAGACCGGCGCGAAGCCGGAGGACGTCGCGACCGTCACCGCGAGCGACGGATGGATCACGTTCGAGGCGGCCGGTTTCTCCGTCTATGCCGTCTCGTCCGCCACCCTCTACAGGACCGTCACCACCTCCGACGGCGCGACCTTCTACGTCCAGGTGACCTATCAGCATACGGCCGGCATCCCGATGGACGGCACGGAACTGCTGGTCTCCGAAATGACTTCCGCCGACGACGGCTACGGCAGCTATCTGGCGGAGGCCGCCGGGAAGGTCGGCGTGAGCGCAGACCGGCTCGAACTGTCCAAGGTCTTCGATATCAAGATCGTGGACGCGAAAGACCACAGCCGCGTCTACGAACCCTCCGGCAGCGTGGAGGTCAGTATCCGTCTCGTGGGAGAGGAACTGGGGACCTACGCGAACCTGGACGTGCTCCACTTCGTGGAAAACGACAAAGCAGACGGATACACCGTCCGTGACATGGAGACGACCGTTTCCGGCGAAACGGTGCAGTTCACCACGGACAGTTTCTCGGTGTACGTGGTCGCGGGCTACACGATCGAAGAGATCGTCGAAGCCGGCGACGGCAGCACCTACAGAGTCACGGTTACCTACGACGAGACCGCGGGCATCCCCGAGGGTGCCGTGCTGGACGTGAAGGAAGTCGCAGCGGATGACTACGCCGCCTATCTGGCCTCCTCCGCCGCGGCGCTCGGCGCGGACGTGCACCGCATCGCGTACAGCAGACTCTTCGATATCTCCATCGTCAAGGACGGCGTGGAGTATCAGCCGAACGGCAGCGTGACGGTGAAAGTGGAACTGCTGGATGCCGGGACCGTGGAGAACGTCCGGGTCGTCCACTTCGGCGACGCGGATAACGCCACGGCGCTGAGCGCCGCCACGGACGGCACCGCCGTTACCTTCAAAACGAACGGATTCTCCATCTTCTCGTTCATCGACTTCAGCATCATCCCCCGCACGATCGGAGCGGCGCTCAATACCGTGATCACCGGTCTGGAAGGGGAGACGGAAGGAACGCTCTACGAGAACGACGATATCATCCTGACCGGATCCATGCCGTCTTCCGGCATCGTGGAGGCGACGCGCGTCGACACGACGGTCAACGGTCAGAAAGCGCTGCTCGCCTACGATATCAAGATCTACGCGAACGCCCTCATGAAACTGCTGGGCATCACCTGGCAGCCGGCAGGGGAGAGCGTCCAGGTCACGCTCAAGAGCGACGCGCTCAACGTGCAGTATGCGAACGTGTACCACATGGAGACGGCGGGTGCCGCTCCCACGCTGGTCTCCGACGGCGTCTCGGTGGAAAACAACAGCGTGACCTTCTCCGCGGACAGCTTCTCGGTGTACGTGGTCATCGACCATGAGGGACCGGGCGCGACCGTGGAAACGCCGCGCGTGATGTTCCACTTCATCAGCAATCAGGGGATCGTCGACATGGGCACGTACTACAAGGGCGTTCCCTACGAGTTCACGAACAAGGGCGGCGATACACAGACCACGCAGATCCTCGCGGACGGCGAATCGCTGGAACTGGTCACCGACCCGACCAACCAGCTGGACAAGTATTTCTACGGCTGGTATATGGTGGATCAGCACCCGGTCAGCGGCGTCACGGATTCCTACGGCGTCGGCACATCGGATTCGAAGCTCTACTATACCTGGCCCGGACATCCGTCCCAGATCTCCTTTGAAACGCCGATCTCCATCGCGGAAAGCGGCGTCAGCGTCGGCGCCACGGTCCACTGGACGCTGAACGGAGCGTCCGGCTCCGGAACGGTTGACGCGGAAGGCAACGTTCATGTATTCATCGCGCCGATCTTCGAAAACTACAACTTCATCAACTTCATGCTCTACGCGAGAGACGGAGTAGGATCCGGCGCATCGAGCCTCATGACCCGCAAGATGGTCGCGGTCGGAAGCGACCCGCATGTTGAAGTCAAGATCAGCGACATCCACTCCACCAGCCGCGACGCGGTGCATCTCATCTTCACAGGCTGGGAATACAACGCCGGGACCGAACTGAGCCCGAACTGGGTGCAGATCCAGACGCTGGACTACAGCGGCGCGGAGCGGGAGCACATTCTGGTGACCACCGCCGGCGTGGAAACGGAAGACAGCACCAAGGACGGCGTGTACTGTTCGTTCGATCTGACGGACACGACCGGCATCGACCTTTATCCGATTTTCGTGGAGGCGCGCTGGGTGGACTTCTCGCCCGGTCTCAGCGGAAACGGAGCCAGCTACGTCAATTCCCGATTCCTCGAATCCTGGGGTACCGCAACGCCTGTCGGAACGCTGGAGGAACGGAACAAGAACGTTTTCTCGACCGATTCCAGCGACCCGCTCGACGTCCAGCACGCGTTCGACGTGTCGTCCCGCAGAGGATACGACTTCGGCGGCTGGTACGCCTTTGCCGTGAAGGATCCCAACACGGGGGCGATCACGAACCTGAACACGCCGGCGGACGTCTCGGTCAGCTATATCGACGTCAATGACAAATTCACCGTGCACACCGTCACGGTCAACACCACAGCGATCCAGATCTCCGACGGCGACGGAGACGTCGTCTATAACGGGGCGGTGTATCTGCACGACAACGGCGACGGCACCGGATCTCTGTCCGGCAGCGGCACGAACGACGAGCTGCTGTTCAGCGCGGACGGCTCGAGCATGAAGCTGCACGACGCGATCGACCGGCTGAAACTCGAAGCCAACTGGATCCCGGTCGAATCCGCCGTCACCGTCATCTACTGGACGGAGAACGTCCAGGATATCGGCTACGTCGCGCCCGCAGACCGGGTCCCTGCCGGGACCGAGAAGGATGACTACACCGCCGCCGCCATCAAGGTCCTGACGACCACGGAGCTGAACACCGCGCTCTCTCCGCTCGAATTCGCGTCCGGTTCCACGCTCACACGCTCTCAGCTTGCCGGTTACACGGAGGCTTCCGTGGGCATCCTGTCCGTGCAGTATCTCAATACGGTCGGCGCCGTGCTTCCCGGAGAGGGGAAGTTCTACGAACTCAACGCAACCCTGTCCGACAACTCCGTCACGATCAACGGCGACGGCTCCACGATCATCAACGTGTATTACAGCAGGAGCACGTTCACGCTCGTCTTCCACATCGGACGCGACGGCTACGTCAAGACGAACGGCCAGCAGAGACCGGCCTACATGGAGCAGGCGGAATACCTGGGCTGGGACGGGAACTGGATCCAGTTCATGGCCGACGACCACTTCATCACGGACGGGTCCCACGGCTTTGCGTATACCCCGGGTCCGACGGCAAAATCCTATGCCGCCAACTTCAGCATGACCTATAACGGCGGTACGCCCGCCGACTCGAGCGACGACGTGGTCTATACGACCGGGTACGTTACGTCCGCCGCCAACGTCATGGGAGACTACCTCCCCTCCAGCGGAGAGAACGTCTACTTCATCACGGCGAAATACGGTGCGTACATCGCCGACCGCTGGCCCACGCCGGTGAGCGACAACTTCACTTTCACGTACGACTCCAAGAGGACCATGTACACCTGGGCGGCGTACTACGGCAGCCTCTACTGCCGGATCGCCAATGAGCGTTCCACCTACGGCAACGTCAACGGCAACAACCCGGATATCAACGGTATCTACGACTACATGTCCGCGGAGCTGTGCTCCAACCGCGCCGGCGACGACATCATCAACGCGAACCGGGTCCACCATCTGGTCGCCTACTACGGCGACACGGGCAAGGCCGGCATCGAGAAGACCTACCACATCCTTTACAAGATCGTCGACGGGGCCGATATCCCCGCCGGCGCCACGCCTGTATCCGGAACGTCCTACCTTTCGTACAGCCAGACGACCTGGAGCGTTGCGAACGGCGACGCCGCTGAGATCGACGGCTTCGATTTCTACGAACAGTCCGTATCGATCGCCATATCCAACGTGGAGCCGCAGTACCAGATGGGCTGGGAATTCGACGGCTACCAGTATGTCTACAGCTGCTACAACACGCCGAATCCGAACGATCACCACATCTATTTCTTCTATAAGCCGAACACGTACACGCTGACATTCATGTACGAGAGCACGACGGAATCGGACGTTTACTACTACGGCCAGTCCCTGGCCGGCGCGAACGTCTACGATCCGCCGTCGCGGGAGGGCTACTACTTCAGGGGCTGGTACACCAACGAGGCCGGCGCCGGTTCTCCCTTCGACTTCGCGAACGAGAAGATGCCGAGTTCCAACCTGGTCCTCTACCCGATCCTGAGGCCGCTCCAGTACACGGTCAAGATCGACCCGAACGGCGGCGTGATCGACCACCGGGTGAACTCGTCGATGGCGACCTATTTCACGGGCAACTACGGAACGCAGGTCGGCGAATACACCATCGACCGCGGGTACATCAAACTGACGGCCAAGGAGATGGATCCGGACGATCCGACCTACTACAATCCGTCCGTTCCGGGCCAGGAATGGTACTACTACATCAACACGCAGCGCCTCGATATCCCGTCCGAGGGCGACTGGGGCCTGCCGACGGATCTCCGTAACTCGGTCTACGTCTCCTCGGCCGACATCGACACGTACTACAACTGGTACGCGAACATCATGGATACCGTCGACCCCGATTACTGGACCGGTATCCAGAAACTGTCGAAGGCGGACTTCCTCGCCACGTACGCGGATTATCCGTACCGTCCGCTCAACAGCGCCAGCGAGCACTATACCTTCATGGGCTGGTATCAGGTGTATGACAACGGTACGGTCGCGTCCATGCCGTTCAACTTCAACGACCCGGTCTCGGGTCCTCTGGAACTCCGCGCGAAGTGGCGCCTGGACGGCGGCTACTACGTGCAGTACAACCCGTATTATTTCACCTACGACAGCGTCACGGGACAGATCGAGACGATCGCCGGCGAACTGCTGCAGTGGATGGATCCTACGAACCCCTCCGAGCAGCTCTACGCGGATCAGTCGCCCACCCACGTCCTGCGCGCACCGACCAATACCACGGAAGGCTGGGTCTTCCGCGGCTGGCGCGTCGTCCATCCGAACGGAACGGGTTCGTATACGGATCCCGTCACCTCGGAGATCAAGAGCTACATCGTCTGGGAACCGTTCGAGCTGGACGGGAACGGCGATCCGATCTACTATCAGCCCGGTGACATTTTCGTCATCGACGCAGAGCTCGTTTCCGAGATCATGCCGCTCGGTTCCGTCATCCACATGCAGGCGTACTACGAGCCCTCGACCAGCACGTACCGCAGACCGGACGTGACGGATCTGATCCTGGACGCGAACGACGGGTACGGACACGGTTATCTGACCACTTCGGATCCGACCGACCTTCCCGCGTTTGCCGGACCGGGCAGCATCGACATCAACACGACGACCGAACTCTACAGCGGCAACCCGACCCAGATCCTCATGGGCGACATCCAGTCCAACCTGGCGCTGCACCTGTACCGGTACGCGACGTCGAAGACGTTCGGCGGCATCACGGGGACCAACTTCTTTACGAGCGCCGACGGCCATCTGCTGATCGGTTTCGACGAGGAGGCGGATCCCGACAACGCCACGACCGGCGACCCGTACATCCCGGCCTTCGCGCCGGACTCCATCGCTTCGGTCACCCGGAAAGCGCAGAGCGATCCGGCCGAAGTCCTGTACGCCATGTGGGAGCCGATGGTCTACGTGACCTTCGTCAATACGACCGATGCCCCGATCACCGTCAGCCTGACCGGCTCCGGCCTGACCACGGTCAGCGTCGTCAACCAGGTGACCGGCGAGTTCGACCGTGAAAAGGTCGTCGCCTCCGTCGTCGTGCCGGCGAGATCCGGCATCACCAACGGCGAGGTCAAGGTCGTCTTCCCGAAGGCGGAAGCCGGGGTCGACACCATCACCGCCACGGCCGTGAACGATCATTTCAGAAAGAAGATGAGCGTCAGCGGCGCGTTCCAGGCGACGGATCCGTACGGCACGGGCTGCACCGACAAGAAGTTCGGCGAGTCTGTCACCTATACCGGAACGCTCGACACCGACCCGGACGGCATCATCGTCACCTATACGGAGATCATCGACGCTCAGGTGCTCTACGACGTGAACGCCGGCACCTGGACCGATCCCTCCGCGTACTACCGCCACACCGAAGGCGACGTCTATGTGATCGAGGCGGAGGACATCACGCCGAACGGCGGATACGAACCGACCGATCCGACGCGCGCCGGCAAGCTCTTCATCGGCTGGACGACGAACGCCGACATCGCGGCGCATACGGACTTCAGCTCGACGGCGGCGGTGACGTGGGGAAGCACGACCGTCACGCCGGACGCGGGCGGCATCATCCTCGACAAGGTAAAGAGCGATTATCTCTGGGACTTCAGCCAGGATCCGGCGCTGCTCTTCGACAACGACCTGACCCTGTACGCCGTGTGGAGCGATGTCGTGACCGTGACGTTCAACGTCGCGTACACATACGCGCTCAGCTTGACGTCGAAGCTCCACATCTGGACCGATACCGAGAGCAATTCGGATCCGTCCGAACCATACGTGTACTACAGAGACAACTCCACCGAGCCGTACTACGTCACCTACAAGCTCGCGAAGGGCGAACGGGTACCGAAGCCCAGCGACCCGGAGCCTCATACCGACCAGCCGACCTGGAAATTCGTCAACTGGCTGTACTCCAACAGCACGACCGACGGCAACTCTTCGAGTTCGTACCGGTGCAACGCAAGGACCTATGACGCCGGCGGTACCGTCTTCGCCGGGCAGGCGTTCGACTTCTCGCAGCGGGTGACGAGCAACGTGGTGCTGATCACCTCCTGGACGACCTCGCCGTCCGAGACCTTTACCTTCAAGATCCGGAACGAGGTCGTGAACGGGAACGACAACGACGAGTTCGACTATACCATCGCCGTGTCCGAGGAGCTGGTCTGGGGCAAGCTCGGAACCAGTTCCACCAACGCGGTCGGAGTCCCCGACCAGAGATGGGGATCGATCACCACCTCGCTGAAGAACAATCAGGAGTATACGGTACTCGTCAAGGTCTCCCAGTTCACGGTATCGTGGGGCCCCGCCAACAGCGTGGAGATCACGGTGACGGACCGCGACGGTCTCGTCGTCAAGAGCGGCCATCTGTTCTACTGCAACAAGAACACCTACAAGAACTTCGTGTCGTCCTTCAAGTACACGATGACGGTCATCCAGGACGCGAAGGCCGGCTATACGACGACCGTCGGAACGGAAGATCAGTTCGGCACCTTCACCTCCTCCACGAGCGACGCAGCCCGTTCGTTCACCTTCTATGAATGCCAGCGCCGGGACAACGCGGCCTCGTCGCAGATCACACCTGAGGAGAACACTTTCGTGGCCGACGCGGAAAACAGGCTCACCGTCGTGTTCACGAACAGCGGAGCCGTCGCGGTCTCCCCGACCGGCGTCAGATTCCTTTCCCAGCCGTTTGCCTTCATGCTGGCGACCGGCATGATCCTTTCCGTCGTCGTGCTGGCGCTCGGACAGAGGAAGAGAAAGGACGAAGACGAGAACGCCCGGGCCTGAACAGCCGGAACCCAACAACAAAAGCAGGCGCTTCACCGCTGAGTGAAGCGCCTGCTTAATTTTCTGCGTTGCTCTGTTCCAATTCGGGTCCCAATCTCCGGTTTTTTCGATCAATGAGAATTTTGGTAAATACTACCATTTTTAACTCTCGCGGTTTTACAGATCGGCCGGATCAATACTTGCCTTGAGGAACCTTATAGCTGTCCGGCTGCTCAGCCGTTCATTCGGCGGCCTGCCGGATCGAATCCGCGACTTTCTGAGCGAGGACTTCGTATCCCGCCGCGTTCGGGTGGATCCCGTCCCCGCTGATCAGCTCGTCCGTCCTTCCGTCGACGGCGGCGTACAGATCGTCGATCGCGACGCCCCGTTCGAGGAGCATCGCCGTGTTGGTCCGGTTATAGAGCCGCACGTCCGCGTTCCAGGGATCGGTCCGGTCGCAGAGGAACGCGTTTCTTTCGTTGCCCTGCAGCAGATAGTCGACGGGGATCTGCTGATCCAGGGTCCTGCCGCCCGGGATCGTCGTCGCCCAGATCAGTTTCTTCGCGTAATGGGCCAGTTCGTCGGCCAGGCGGCGGTTGGTCTCGATGTACTCGTGAAGCGGTACGAAGACGTCCCGTTTATAGGAGCAGCGGTGGAGGTCCCAGATGCCGGTGTTCCAGTGGACGATGTCGACGTCCGGCGAGCCCCAGCTCTGCATCCAGTGGAAGATCCCCCACAGCGTGTATTTCGTGTAGCGGCAGTTCTCGTCGGGAGAATAGACGTTGAACCCGTCCCCGAGCAGTTCTCTGACGCGCGCCTCGTATCCCATCCGGATCGAGTCTCCGAGCAGAACGACGTTTTTCATGACTCCTCTCCTTTGCTGATGTCAGATTTGATGTTCCGTCCGTCTTCGTAGCCGGCAAGCAGGGAGGCGGTCGAAATCTTGTCCAGTTTGTACCGGTCCTTGATCAGGCCGGCGGTCGCGCAGAACGCCCGGCACAGATCGGGATTCTCGAACTCGATGGTGAGGTAGGGCGCCGTCTGACGGTAGACCGCCACGAAACGCTCGGCCACGACGGTCTTCACCTCGTGGAAGGGCGCCTCCGGAAGCACGAACAGACGGTAGCCGGCGCAGGAGGCCGACAGGGCCGCCACGGCGCGCACGTGTTCGGCGAACTCCTCCGGCGTGTAGCAGACGCTCAGATCCGGAATGTCCATCTTCACTTTTCCGGCGGCCAGATCCCCGGGGTCGGGGAGCGGCGCGCACTCGTGGAAGAAGCCGTTTTCAGCCGAGTGCGTCAGCCTCGCGGCGCGGCTGGCGCGGAGATCGAGGAGACGGGCCCCGTCGGCTCCCACGCCGGCCCGCTTCAGCGCGGAACGGAGAACGTTCTCCGGCATGGTGTCGAAGGACAGCGTCGTGCCGAGCAGGGTGATCCCGGCGCCTCTTTCCTCTTCCGGCCTGTCGATCCGGGTCGTCGTATAGACTCTGGTCAGCTCTCCCGCGAAATCCGTCAGGCGCCGGAAGGCGGCTTCGTGGGCCGCCAGAAGGCCGGCGTCGGTGTCATAGCGGTAGAGACCGTTCTTCTCTTCCGTTCCGGCCACGTTCGAGCCGCTGATGCAGGCGTACTCCGGACAGAGGAACAGGGTGGTGGTGAACGGC
>JAEEGL013529010.1_pt1 | contig 11005 bp, 6 predicted proteins | sample 9134231 | NCBI WGS metagenome assembly JAEEGL01 (sample SAMN16246548, study PRJNA631951) | gut metagenome | biome: gut microbiome; feature: rumen; material: fiber-attached | host: Bos | place: Iran: Karaj | collected 2018-10 | reverse complement strand
GATTGCTTTTTATTAGACAATGGATTTGTTAAAGCCGGAAATATTTTTACAGGATGGAAGAAAAATAATAATGGTGATATAGTATCAGCAAATTCAAATGTAAAGAATGCAGCAACAAGTGGAACAGTAATATATCATGCTCAATGGACAGAGAAGACAGCAACATTAACATATAATGCAAATGGACATGGAACAGCACCAAGTAATGTAACAATGAAGTATACAGCGGCAACAAATGCAGCATCAGCAATAAGTGTAACTGGCTATGTATTTAATAAATGGAATACAAAATCAGATGGAACAGGCACATCATATAATGCAGGGGCACAAGTAAAGGCGGCTAATGTTGAGCCAAGTGCGACGACGCTGTATGCTATATGGTATACAAATCCAATAGTAACATTTAATTGTAATGGTGGAACAGGCTCAATGAGTAATCAAACAGTAGTATATAATACAAATACTGCATTAACAGCAAATGGTTGCTCAAGAAGTGGATACACATTCACAAAATGGAATACAAAATTAGATGGAAGTGGCACATCATATACAAATCAATCAAATATAAAAACAACATCGAATACAACACTATATGCACAATGGAAATCAAATAAGGTAACAGTAACATATAAATGTAATGGTGGTTTAGGACCGGAGCCAACAGCGGCAACAATAGATAGTGGATCAGCAGCTGATTTATCAAGTAGGTCATGTAATTATAAAATAACTGTTGGATCTGATGGACACGTATATTATATGATTGGATGGAATACCGATTCGAAGGCAACAACAGCTGGAACTTATAAACCAACTTCAGATATTACAGTATATGCTGTATGGGCTGAGTTATTCACATACAGTTCCCCATATTATGTTTATGCTGATGGTAGTGGAAACTGGCGACTTGAAATGCGAGGTACTGGTATACTCACAATAAATGGCCAAGTTGCTGTGGATATCCATGCCGTTGGTGGAGGCGGCGGAGGCTCAAATCCTTTTCAACGAAATTATGGAGGTTCTGGAGGTGGCGGTGGAAAAACTGCCACTGCTAAAAATAAAACGTTAGCCGTTGCTTCATATACTGTCACGATAGGAGCCGGAGGCGCAGGTAATAATGATTCTACTACTACTACCAATGACGGAGGCACTTCAAGCCTTAAAAAAGGAAACACTATAATTCTATCAGCAGATGGTGGAAAAGGAGCTTTAAAACATAATGATTATGGAAGTTCTGATGGAGGATCTGGCGGTTCTGGAGGCGGTTCTGGAAGCGTTGGACAAACAAATTGTATAGGAGTAGGTGGTTCAGACGGGAATAATGGAAGCCAAGGCTCTCGAAATGATTATTATAGTCAAAATCATTTAGGCGCAGGTGGTACAGGTCAGGGAAGAACTACAAGAGATTTTGGTGAATCTGGTGGAACACTAAGAGCCGGAGGCGGCGGAGGTGGTTGCGGATATGGTTACCTTAAAGTCCCATTTGCAACTATAGGATCACTTGGCGGCGATGTTGGTGGCGGAAATGGAGGCCAATGGGGTAGTGATGGTGATAATGGCTTAGATAACTACGGCGGCGGCGGAGGCGGCGGCGGTAGTAGTGATAATGAGACTTTATGGGTCGGTGCTGGAGGCGCCGGAGGTACTGGCATCGTAATTATAAGAAATAAACGTTAATATAATAAAAGAATAAAACTTATAAAAGTTTTATTCTTTTTCTATTGTATGAAAATACTATTTGTGATAAAATTATTTTATAGAATAGGAAGGTTGGTTTTTATTATGCTTGGAAAAATTCTTACTATAAGTAAAAATGGTGCAGTTGTTTCAATAGATAAATCCCAAGAAAATATAAAAGATTTAATAAATATTCATGTTGTTTTTGAAGATGATAATAAAAAAATATTGGGTGAAATAGATTCTATTGAAGAAAACACTGTTAAAGTTAGTTTTTTAGGTGAACTTACTGAAAATGATTTTATTGGTGGCTTATTAATTAAACCTAGTTTAGAAGCTAAGGTCAGAATCATTACATCAGAAGAATTGAAAATAATAACTGGTTCTGAAATAAGGAATGTTAGACTTGGAGTAAGTCCTTTATATAAGGACACACCTTTAAATGTAAATATAGATAATTTATTTTCAAACCATACTGCAATCTTCGGTAATACTGGTAGTGGTAAAACTTATGGTATATGTAGAATAATACAAAATGTTTTTTCTTCCAATAATGGAATAATTCCATATAAAGCAAATATGTTTATATTTGATTCTTATGGTGAATATATAAATGCCTTTTCTAAACTAAAAGAATTAAATCCATACTATTCTTTTAAGGTTATTACTACTAATATGAGTAAGCCTTATGAAAAATTAAATATTCCTGTTTGTTTATTAGAATTAGATGATATATTAAATTTATTAGATGCTACTAAGTTTTCTCAAATAGCAATGATTGAAACTGCATTATTGTATGTTAAAATGTTTGCTCGTGAAGATGAAGAAGCACATGATTATAAAAATCATATATTAGCTAAAGCAATAACTAATATAATGTATACAAATCAAACATCATCTAAAATAAGAGATCAAATATTTGAAATATTAAGTGAGACAAATACACCTGAGTTATCACTTGAAACAGAGGTTCCAGGAGTAGGATTTACACGTATATTTAGAAACTGTTTTGATATAGATAGTGAAGGAAGATTTGCTGAACGTAAAATAATTGCTGATTATATTAAAGAATTTATAGATGAAAATAGAAAATGGAATTTTGAAGCTGAAGGAGTATATTATTCATTACATGATTTAGAAGTTGCATTAAACTTTACTTTATATAGTGAAAGATATTTATTAAATGAAGCAATGTATGATGCTGCAATGAGTTTAAAAGTTAAATTACATGATTTATCAATGCATGGAAATGGTTCTTTCTTCTCTGCTGATGGATATATAACACCTGAAGAATATATTAAGAAAATCCAAATGAATGGAAACCAGAAGAGTCAAATAGTTAACTTTAATCTTGAAGATGTAGATGATAGATTTGCAAGAAGTATAGTTAAAATATTTGGACGTATGTTTATGAAATATACAAAATCACTTCAGAATAGAGCTTCTTTCCCAATACATATGATACTTGAAGAGGCACATAGATATGTTATGGAAGGTGATGATAAAGAATTACTTGGATATAATATATTTGAACGTATTGCTAAAGAAGGACGTAAATATGGATTGTTATTGGATTTAATAACTCAAAGACCAACCGATTTAAATGAAAATGTTATTAGTCAATGTGCAAATTTCTTAATATTTAAAATAAATCATCCTGCTGATTTGGAATATATTGCTAAATCAGTTCCAAATATGAGCGAGGATGTTGTTGAAAAACAAAAAACATTACAATCAGGAACATGTGTGGCATTTGGTACAATTTTTAAAATACCAATGATTGTAAAAATGGAAAAAGCAGATCCACCACCAACTAGTGCAAACTGCGAAATATATAATAACTGGATGGTGCAATTAAAACAATAATCAATAGGAGGTTAACATGTTCGACTTTGGGCCCTACTTTCACATAGATTTAAACAAGGGCAAAACTGCCCCAGCTTATGTTTTTATGGGTAGAAAGTATAGAATTAGTATATTATCAGATGTGCTTATTAGGTTTGAATATAGCGAAACAGGATCATTTAATGATTATCCTACATTCTTCGCAACTAATAGGTCTTTTGCTATACCTAAAATTACATTTAAAGAAGATGATAATGTATTAATTATAAGTACTAGTTACTTCCAAATTCAATACATGAAAGATAAACCTTTTATTGGTAGTAAATTTGCTCCAGATCAATATTTAAAAGTATTATTAAATGGCACTGATAAAGTATGGTATATTAATCATCCAGAAGTTCGTAATTTAAAAGGAACATTCTATAGTTTAGATAATGTTAAAGGAGAAGCTAATTTAGATAAAGGATTATTCTCATTAGATGGTTTTGTATCATTTGATGATTCTAGAACTCCAGTATTAGATGAAAATGGAAATATAGTTGCTCCTAATTATAAAAATGTTGATACATACTTATTTGTTTATAATAATGATTTTGGAACTGCTCTTAGAGATTACTTTAGATTAACTGGTTTACCACCACTAATTCCTAGATATGCATTAGGAGTATGGTGGAATAAAAATGAAGCATATAATATAACTGATATAGAAACAATAGTAAATGATTTTAAAAGAAGTGAAATACCTTTATCAGTATTCCTTTTAGGAGAATATGAAAGAACTAGAAATAAATATTCTAATTTAAGTTTTAGTTTAAATAAAGTAGGTATTCCTTCAGTACAAGCATTAAGTCAGTATTTGAAAAAGAATCATATATTCTTAGGATGTAATATTAAGACAGATGGTATATTAAGTAATGAAGAGGTAAATTTTAGTGAATTTGCAAAATTATATGAAAACAATCAAAGTTTACCAGTAAATGTATATGATAGCAAATTTGTTGATACATTCTTAAAAACAATTATTAATCCATTTATGAATCAGGGTATTGATTTCTTTTGGATAGATGATGCTAATCCTAAAAATTATTTAAGAGATTATATTATGAACTATTATTTATATAATAATATGTCATCAAATAAAACAAAAAGAAATTTATTAATGAGCCGTAATTTTGGATATGTAGGACATAGATTTGGAATTTTATATTCTGGTAAATTAACTGTTAGTTGGAAAACACTTAGAACATTACCTTTCTATAATGCCAATTCATCAAATATTGGAATATCTTGGTGGAGTCATGATATAGGTGGCTTTGAAGGTGGAACTGAAGATGGTGAACTATACATGAGATGGGTTCAACTAGGAGTATATAGTCCAATCCTAAGATTATCTAGTACATTTGGAAAATATTATAAAAGAGAGCCATGGAAGTGGGATGCTGAAACATTTAAAGTTGTATCTGATTACTTAAGATTAAGGCATAGATTGATCCCATATTTATATAGTGAAGCTTATAAATATTCTAGTTATGGTGCTACATTAATTCAACCATTATATTATAAATATCCAGAAACATATGACGAAAAGAATTATAGAAATGAATATTATTTTGGAACTGAATTATTTGTAAGCCCAATCGTTGAATTAAAGGATTCTGTCATGAATAGGGTTGTTCACCAAGTATTCCTACCTAATGGAATATGGTATGATTTTAAAACAGGTAAAAAATTCCCTGGTGGACGTAGATATGTAACCTTCTATAAAGATGAAGATTATCCAGTATATGCTAGAACTGGTGCTATAATACCAATGGCTATATTAGATAATGAAAATTTAAATGACACATCTAATCCTAAGAGATTAGAAATACAAATCTTCCCTGGTAGAAGTAATACTTATAAATTATACGAAGATGATGGATCAACTTCTATGTATAAAGAAGGATATGGATGGACAACAGAAATTAATTATTATTATAAAGAAAATGATTTCTCTGTATCTATTGAACCAATGGAAGGTGGAAATGCTTCAGTGGTACCTGAAAAAAGAAGTTATAGAATTAGATTTAGAAACACTAAATATACAAAAGGTGTTCAGGTATTTGCAGATGAAGTTAATGTTCCATTTGAAAGTTACGTTGATGGTACAGACTTTGTAGTTGATTTTAAAGATGTTAAAACAGCTAGTAAGATATATGTTCATTGTAAAGGTAGTGACATTGAAATAGATGCAGTACGTGTTATCAATGAAGATTTGGAAGCAATCATAAGTGACTTAAAAATACCAACAAGTCTAAAAGAAGAAATAGATAAAACATTATTTAGTGATTTACCAATAAATAAAAAGCGTATTGCGATAAGAAGATTAAGTAGAAAAGGTCTAGATAGTGTATTTATTAAAATGTTCTTAAAGTTACTTGAATATATAGCTGAATTATAGTATAATTTAGACATATTTCGCTGATGAAAAAAGTAGTAAATTAAAGTTTATTAAAGAGATTTAGTGGTTGGTGTAAACTAAAATAAATAATAATTGAACTTGTTTTTCTAGAAATAACGCAGTTCTGCGATAAAGATTAAAAGTTAAAAAAAGGATGGTACCGTCTATATGACTCCTTGTACTATTCTTTTTTATTTTAAGGAGGAATTATGTTGAATATAATATTAAAAAGTTTATTAGATTTTGTTTGTACATTTTTAATAGTATATCTTATATATTCAGTATTTATTAATAGAAATAAAAAAGAATATAATTCTTTAAAAGAAAAAGATCCTATAAGAGGTTATATTATTAAATATGGGTTAGATTTAAAGAAAACAAAGTATAAAACTATATTAAGAACAATTACTTTTATAAATACACTTATAATATCTATATGTGTAGTAGTATTTATGAATATAGAAAATATGTTATGGGGAATGTTAATATGTTTTGCCCTGATAATTGGACTTATATATTTATTATATGATATTACAGGAAAATTTTTAAAGAGAAAGGAAAAATAATATGTATAATTTTAAACAAATAGAAAAGAAATGGCAAGATTATTGGGAAAAGAATAAAACATTTAAAGTAGAGAATAAAGGTAAAAACCCATATTATATTTTAGTAGAATTTCCATATCCTAGTGGTTCTGGATTACATGTAGGTCATGTAAGAAGTTATACTGCTCAAGATGCTATAGCAAGAATGAAAAGAATGCAAGGATATAATGTATTATATCCAATGGGATATGATGCTTTCGGAGCTCCTGCTGAAGAATATGCAATTAAAACTCATCAGCATCCTAAAAATGTTGTTAAAAAGAATGTAGAAGTATTTGGTAATCAAATGAGAACTATAGGTTTTTCATTTGACTGGGATAGATCTTTTTCAACAACTGATCCTGATTATGATAAATGGACTCAATGGCAATTCATACAATTCTTTAAGCATGATATGGCTTATAAAGCAGTTACTAAAGTTAATTGGTGTCCTAAATGTAAAATGGTATTATCAAATGAAGATGCTGCTGGTGGAGAATGTGAAAGATGTGGAACTCAGGTAGAACAAAGAGAAAAAAGTCAATGGATGCTTAGAATGGCTAAATATTCAGAAGACTTACTTAAAGGATTAGATGATACTAATTTTGCTGAAAAAATCAAATTAGGTCAAATAAACTGGATAGGAAAATCTACTGGTGTAGAAATGGATGTTGATATAGTAGGTGGAGGTAAATTTAGTATATTTACTACATGTATTGAAACTGTATTTGGTATTACATTCTTTGTAATAGCTCCAGATGGAAAATTAATACAAGAATTAATGCCTAGAGTAGAAAATAAAGAAGAAGTGGAAGAATATATTAAGGAAACATCATTAAAATCCGCTATGGACAGAACAGAATTAAATAAAGGTAAAAGTGGTGTACTTGTTAAAGGCATAGAAGCTATAAATCCAATTAATGGAAAACATGTTCCAATATATTTAGGTGATTTTGTTTTAGGAGATTATGGTACAGGTGCTGTTATGGCAGTTCCTGCCCATGATCAAAGAGATTATGAATATGCAAAAGAACATAATTTAAATATAGTACAAGTTATTGAAGGTGATATATCTGAAAAGGCATTTGAAAAACAAGATTATCTTGGTAAAGGTATTAAATTAATGAATTCTGAAGAATTCACTGGATTAACTGTAGAAGAAGCAAAAGAAAAAATAACTGATATGTTAGTTAATAAAGGCATAGCAAGAAGAGTTAATAACTATAAAATGAGAGACTGGGTTTTTGGAAGACAAAGATTCTGGGGAGAACCAATTCCAATGATATATTGTAATAAATGTGGATGGAATCCAGTAAAAGAAGAAGATCTTCCAGTAACATTACCAGATGTAACTGAGTATGAACCTACTGATAATGGAGAATCACCACTTGCTAAAATACCTGAATTTGTTAATTGTAAATGTCCAGTATGTGGGAAGGATGCTAAAAGAGAGACAGATACTATGCCTCAATGGGCTGGTTCATCATGGTATTTCTTAAGATTTATGGATCCACATAATACTAAAGAATTTGCAAGTATGGAAGCAATGAAATATTGGAATAAAGTAGATTGGTATAATGGTGGTATGGAACATACTGCTAGACACTTATTATATGCAAGATTCTGGGTACAATTCTTATATAATATCGGATTAGTTCCTAATAAAGAAATGATATGGACTCGTGTTAGTCATGGTATGGTTTTAGGGTCTGATAATCAAAAGATGAGTAAATCTAAAGGAAATGTTATTAATCCAGACGATATTATAAACGAATATGGAGCAGATACACTTCGTATGTATGAAATGTTTATGGGAGATTATCAAATGGATGCTCCATGGAATACTGACTCATTAAAAGGATGTTCTAGATTTATTGATAGAATTATTAAAATTGGTGAGAAATTAAATAATAAAAATGGATATACAGATGAAATACTTGCTAATAAAACAATATCAAAGATTGAATATGATTTAACTCATTTAAAATATAATACAGCAGTGTCATCATTAATGATAATGTTAAATGAATATGATAAATATGAAGATGGAATAACTAAAGATGATTATAGATTATTATTAATGTTATTAAATCCAATTATTCCTCATATAACAGAAGAATTAAATGAACAATATAACTTGGGTAAACCAATATGTGAATCATCTTGGCCAATATATGATGAATCTAAAGTACAAGATGAGGTAATTACATTAGCTATTCAAGTAAATGGTAAATTAAGAGGAACTATTAATGTAACTAAAGATACATCTAATGATGAAGTTTTAAAACTTGCTAAAGAAGAAGAAAATGTATCTAAACATTTAGAAGGAAAAGAAATAATTAAAGAAATAGTTATACCAAATAAAATAGTTAATTTAGTTGTAAAATAATAAAAAGCAATTCAAATGAATTGCTTTTTATGTTACAATCATAGTAGGTGATAATATGAAAAAGAAAATAACTATAGTGGTTATTGTTCTTGCAGTAGTTGGAATAGTACTAGGATATCTATTCTTATATGATAAAGTTGCTACTATTACAATGAATATAAATTCAAGCATTAAGATGAAACTTGATAATAATAAAAGTGTTACTAGCGCTAAAGCATTATTAAATACTCTTAGTACTTCTGGTAGCATTACTACTCAGATTGTTAATATTGCAAGAAAAAATTTATTCATAAATGAAGTAGATACGCCTAAACTAAGTGTTGGGTCTACTAATGAATATTTATTTGAATATGAAATAATAGATAATGAAGTCAAAATAACAAAATATAGTGAACCTTCTGCTGATGTTGAATATGATATAGATATCACACAATGTAAGAGTTACGTAACTAATGAATTTGATATTTCAGAAGAAGAGGCAATCAGTTATTGCAATAGTGATATAGAATATGATTTAAGCAATGGAGGTATAAATAAAGAAGATTATGACCTATTTGGTTTAAGCAATATTATTGTTTCTTCAACTATAGAAATACCATCTATGATAGAAGGAAAGCCAGTAACAACTATAGGAAAGTACGCATTTAATAATGGTCAATTAACTTCAGTAGTTATTCCATCAAGTGTGAAAACAATAGAGTATGGTGCATTTACGTATAATCAATTAACTTCAGTAACAATACCAAATAGTGTAACCTCAATAGGAGAGTATGCATTTGATAAGAATCAATTAGCTACAGTAAGAATTGAGGGTAAAACAAGTCCAAGTGATTTTACAACTTATTCTTCTCCAATTTGGGGATGGGCAGATGTAACATGTATTAAAGATAATACTAGTAATGTAGAAAATGGATGTATTACTTGGGAAGCATAGTAATTATAAAAAGCAAACATTATAGTTTGCTTTTTTATTGAAACAATCGATAAAAATTGCAATTTGTATTAAAAAACTGTATAATTATTTTGAGGTGTATAATATATATGATAGGGTTTTATGATTATACAGTTATATTAACATATTTAGGATTTGCATCAGGAATGGTCGGTATATATCTTTCTATATTAGGTCATCCTTTTGGAGCAATAATATGTTTAATGTTTTCTGGTCTTTGTGATATGTTTGATGGTAAAGTAGCTAGAACTAAACAAAGAAGAACATTAGAAGAAAGACAATTTGGTATTCAATTAGATTCATTATCAGATTTAGTATGCTTTGGCGTATTACCATCTTTAATTGGATATTCTTTAGGAATTAAACATACTTATTTAGTACCACTTGTTATATTCTTTCCTTTAGCAGCCCTTATAAGACTCGCATATTTTAATGTACTTGAAATATTAAGAAATAGTTCTAAACCAGTTAAAGAATATACTGGTTTACCAGTAACATCATCTGCATTAATATTTCCTTTCATATATATATTTAAAAGATTTTTAAATAGTTATTTCCCATTAGTATATGGTTTAACATTATTACTAGTTGGTATACTATTTATAAGTAGAATCAAAATAAAAAAACCAAATATAAAAATAATGATATTATTTATAATAATCGGAGTAATTGAATTGTTATTAATATTAACAGTTAGAAATATAATGTTGCCATGAAATATGTAGTAAGAAAAAGAAATTCAAGAGAAAATATTATTATAGAGTCTAATAATACTCTTAATTTTTTTTATGGTACCTTAATAGGAAGATTATTTATAAAAATACTTGTTAGTTCTTTTGTAACTAATATTATAGGTAAATATATGAATAGTTCTTTTTCTATAAAAAGAATAGACAAATTTATTAAAGAAAATAATATTAATATAAATGATTATGTAGATAAGAATTATAAATCATATAATGATTTCTTTATTAGAAAGATAAAGGATTCTAAAAGACCAATATCTGCTAATAAGGAGTTTTTAATATCTCCATGTGATTCTAAATTAATAGTATATACAATAAATAAAGATTTAACGTTAAAAATAAAAGATTCATATTATAGTATAGATACTTTAATAG
>JAEEGL012679735.1_pt1 | contig 11005 bp, 6 predicted proteins | sample 9134231 | NCBI WGS metagenome assembly JAEEGL01 (sample SAMN16246548, study PRJNA631951) | gut metagenome | biome: gut microbiome; feature: rumen; material: fiber-attached | host: Bos | place: Iran: Karaj | collected 2018-10 | reverse complement strand
TGCAATGTGCATTTGGCTGTCGAATAAGTGACTTCCTGGACTTGAGTCTGGATTCGATCGCAGTTAGCGAAGACGGGATTCCGTATATACACTATCTTCCTAAGAAGACGGCTGATGCTCAAGAAGGGAATGTCGAGGTTCAAACTCCCATAGTCCGATATGCCTTCGACATTATCAAGAAGACCGGATTCGAGTTCCCTATCTTAAGGAACATCTACGGCACGTATGGCTATAATGCGCGAATCCGCTCTCTTCTCCAACACTGCAAGATTGACCGCCAGGTGGCCCAGTATAACGAGGAAACAAAGAAGAACGATTACCTTCCATTGTATAAGGTAGGGAGTAGTAAGTTGGCCCGTAAGACTCACGTTGATATCATGAACAAGGTCCAGGTTGATATGTACGCAGCCGGCCTGCACAAGGTAGGGAGTTCAGCAGTGAGCAGGTACACCAGCCTGGAGATAAAGGACCGGTTTAAGCTTATGAATGTCGCTTTCGAACAGAAGGCATATAAAGTTGATAATCAATTAACCATAATTGAATAAAGCCATGCCTCTTACCTTTCTCATACCGGTTATACTTCTTTTGGTCGCATATGGTTTCGCCCATTATGTTCAGGAGGTTCGTCCGTACACTCCGAAGGCATTCTTTAATAGGATAAAGGATGGGTATGGTGCAGTGAAAGCAGGGGAACTATCCTATATTGCATTCAAGGAAACTGTCAGGAATGAGTGCTCTCTTATCCATCAAAAGGATTCTGCTTATATGATCCGTTTTAAGCAGAATATGATGAGTATGTTGAATTACGACGACTTCATCCACGAAGCGTTTTCCGATACTGGATTAACTATGGAAATACTATTCGCGGCGTGGGGACAATATGAACCACCTGTTCAAATTGAAGAGAATGTGGAGAGTAAGCCGGATAGTCCTGAGCTGAAGGAGTCTTTACCAAAGGTGGAGGAGAAGGTCAGCATACCAAAGGTCTTCTTAACTGCTCAAGGGAAGGAAACGATGGAACTTATGGTCGAGCATGGGTATTGTGCCCCTACAACCTATGAGTGGATCTATGACGGAGAGAACTCTTCATACCTCCAGGTCCTGTTTGCCGATGCCATCGGCAAGCACCTGGACTTTGGGAGAAAGCGCTGGAGCGCCTTTACATCAATCTGGGGAGAGAAGAACTATTCCGATCTTCTATCTAGGGCAATCGAATGCGATAATGTCAAGAATTTAGGACAAAAGGTCAAGGGATTATTCCCCGAATATGAGGTCCCTAAACCTTATGCTATGATATAATTCAATTGAATACTATTGTTAAGGGCTGATGACTCATTTGGGTTATCAGCCCTTTATCTTATTGATAATAACTCAATTAAGGTCATAATTCCGAGCGTATATTCCTATAGAAATCGTATATCTATAGTTTTACTGGGTTGCAATTTACTCATCTTTGTCTCGCCAAACAGGCCGAGACCGGGTCGAGATTGGTGCTGTCGCTACACGCTGGTCACGTGTGGATGGTGACAGGAGGTTAATCTCTTAATCGTTTTTGTTATGAACGGCGATAGAATTATTTCGATGGTCGAGAGTGCGGTTGAAAAAGCGATTGCCGCATATTTCGCGCCTAACAAGCAGGTCCTGATTAGCCGTAAGGCGGCTGCTATACGTCTGGGTGTCGATGTCTCTACGCTTTGGCGTAGGGACAAGTCGGGCTACTTGCCCGTCACGGTACGACGTGGGAAGTTCGTATACTATTCAGAGGAGGCGATCCGCCGGCTTGAGTCCGGTGAAATCTTACAATAGGGGAGGATGCTATCGACGAAGACGTTTGCAGGCTTCTCGGCATCCTTTTGTGCGGGGAGCAGTAGGAAAAACGATACATCCTGGACAACGTGAAGCCTGAATTCCTTCGAATATGAAGCATTGGGTGAGATTCTCAATGCGGCTAAAAAGCTTGATTCTGCAAAGGATCCGATAGATATGCTTTCTGTCTATGAAACTTTGATAAGGGATAAAGATTCAGAAGCTCTGGGCCGACGTATCAGGGCATTCTGCACCTACTTTATGGCGATTTCGCGTTCCGAAACAAAATTGTGCGATGATGAGGTTAGATCTGGGATAGCTAGCCTCCTTGCAAAGATATGTAACGAGATAACATAATCTACGTCCGTTGAGCTCGTCACGAAAGCCTTTATCGGCGATTATGTCGGTCGCGCTAGGAAAGAAATCCTGACGGATTACTCGCGGAAACTCAGGGATTGCCCGAGGCCATAAACACAGTGAAACTGTAACCTTTTTTATAACTCATACCTTATCTTTCGAAAGTCCTCTTCACTCTTTTCCATCTCCAACAGCTTTCGTTCATCTTCAATACAAAGCTTTGCCCACTCCCTGACTTCCGACTTAGGGTGGCTTAACAGTTTCTCAAAACAACTTATGTTTCTTTCATAATAGGGCGATACATCACCAGACCAAGTAAAAGTGCCGATGTTGCCGGAGATACTGCTTCTAACATCTTTCTGCTCTCCGAATTCATCTAGCAACCAGATTATCCATTTACTAAAACAACCAGTCTCTCGGCCATTTTCATCGGTTTCGAAGCAAGGAACCATCGCTGCAATTCTTACTGGCGCAGACTTTGGATTATCAATACAGAGTTGCTTAATTAAATTCTCGTTGCCATTAAACAACGGTCCCCTACCAAATCCATAACCAGAGCCCAACTCGTCTTTAACTTGATAATAGAAAAGAAAAGTATCCTCACCTAAGAAAGCTGCAACGAAATCTGGCCAAACCACATCAAAGTACTCCTCCAATAATTCAGAAAAGATACCCTCTGTACTCAAATGTACCATTTTGGTATTATACACGCTAATCATCTTCTGATTCACTTGTTTGGCGAACTCTTCATCATGCCACAGTTGCAGAGCCTCAATCAGAATACGACTATAATCACCAAGTTGTCGCCCTAAATCATCATCAATATGATAATCAATCAACGCTTGTTTTATGATGGTGATGGCTTCTGGCTGTTCATCTTTTTGAATCAGAAAGCGCTCTGAAACAAAATATGCGATTAAATCATTAGGCCTGTCCGGGTAGTTGTCTCTAAGCGCCCTGAGCATCATCAAATATCGTTCATCGCCGTAAGCTCTAAAATACTGAAGATAAATAGGGAGGAAATCCCGTTTCAGGACACCATTCTGTTCTTCAGTGAATAAGTGTTTAAAATGCCCTAATTCCCTATTCTCCGTGCCACCCATAAGGGAAATATATAGATATTCTCTACCTGCGGTCTTCAGATTTTCCAAAAAAGACATCAGAGGGCTTCGTTCCCTTGCTTCATAAGCGAGATTACGCAAAAATGGGCTAGAGAAGTCATCCCGTTTTGTCATCATAACCATAAACACAGTATTAAAGAGCTCTTCCAGTTGCTCGTCACTAGCATCAGATATTACCCTGCGTAAAAACTGAAAAGGGATATAATCGGTATCTTCTAACAACGCTTCAACTTCATCATAATCTGCATATACACACTTTCTCAAAAAAACTTCTGCGAGTTGCCCAAACAGACTTTCAGTTAGATCAATCTGCTCTTTTTCCCCCATATGGTATTCCCCATTCAGCTTATATCTGGCGTCTTTCAGTTCGCATATAAATGAGTTGGCCCTAAGGCGCTCCATAAGTTCAGTAACGCCAAGCGCATTATCATTAATGCCAAATGAATATACCGTCTTCGCCAAAGCATCATAACCGCTATCCCACTGATATCCCTTAATCTCTGCAATCTTCTCCATTAGAGGCACAAGGATTCCCTTTTGTCCGCCTTTTGCCCAGTGATACACATTTCGCTCCACCATCCCGGCCAAATCATCTGCCACCGCGGGATTCTCTGTCATCCAATTCAACAGTATATCTCTGCATTCGTCCCAGTATTCATAAACTTCCATCCATGTATCTGGAATAAAGTCTTTCCTGTTTTCGAATCCGAATCTCTCGGCCCCTCCCATTTTAGAAAAACCGCCATTACGAAATGCAGAATCGAAGCAACGAATTACTACGGGGATGTACTCTCCACTTCCCTTGACCAATTGCTTAAGAGTTTCAAGTCTCGTATGTAAACTCACCTCTGTTCCTGCCAGAGCTATATGAAAGAGTTGTACTAATTGACCAGATGCATTATTACTGAAATCTTCATTCTCGGCTGCAGCTAATCGTGCTAATACCGATACGCCATCTTCATAACTCTCATGTGCAAAACAAAGCCGTTCTAATGCCCATACTACATTCCGTCGTCCATCTCCTCCGAACTTTTCCTTTAGCCATACCAAGTCCTTGTTTCCCAACACCATTTTCAGGCTCTTGGCAATAGCGGCAGGGTTCACCGTCGACATAGAGAGGAGGAACTTAGAACCCAAGCCAGAAGACAAGCTCTCCTCGTCGAAAAAAGGGTGACCAAGTTCGGCATTTGCCAGTTTCTCCACCATCTTGAAGGCCTCTTTATTGCCCGACATCTGCTGGATATGCTTGCAAAAACCTTCACTAATCGCATTTTGTACCCATTCTGGCTGTTGCTTAACACTATCAATCAATTCTTTAAAGTGAATAGAAGTGTTGCAAACATTCTTAAACCATTCAGCAGTAAGCCATACTGCTAAAGGGAATGGCCTTACATATAGCCACATTCCTTGTTTTTCTATAAGAGTCGGAGAATACTTATCTACGAGCCGCGCAGCTATACTCCTTCGATCTTCAAACTCCATCCCGTTTAGCGGAGTAAAATGATTCTCTTTTATCATATACTCAAATCCTTGATGAGTCGCATCTTTATACGGGAAAGGCATGCAAAGAGAAAGTGTCTGCCAGATTGTTTTCTCTTCTTTTTCTTGCCCTAAAGTAAGGCTAAGTAATTTCGGCATAAGATGAGAGACAGCCTCCGGACCAACAGTGTCATTCTCCTTATACTTTTTAACCAATTCAATGGCCATCTGCGGGTATCCACCAGCTAGCTTTTTAATTTCTGTGACATCATTCCTGTTCGCATCGTTTTCACTTAATTCCATGCTTATGAACAGATTAACTCGATCCTCCATCTCTTTGGGACTGAGTTTGATAACTTTGAATCCCGAATTAGTCAATGTATCACTAAAATAGTCATGATTAACCAATATCAAGCGAAAATGCTTATTTAAAGAATCACGTTTCCTTATAACATCAGAAACAACATCCATTGGACAGTCATCAATGATGATAATCCCATCGCTGTCGTAGTTCTGACGTAGTATCTCAGTCATCTCGCTCAGCAGTTGATAACTATCATCTCCGTACTTGGCATAATAACGATTTGGCATCCGTTCCGTCCCCTTGAAAGCTTCATATAAAAGCTTAGTTTTACCCATTCCAGATAAAGCGGTCAACAGAATTGTCGGTTCATCGTCATCAAGCAGTCGAGATATAATTGCTTGTGTCTTTTCATTATCCAGAAAGATTCCTCTCTGATTAAAATCGTATCCAGATTTGTCAAGAGGATTAATCATTTGTTTCCCATCTACACTCGACGCAACACCACTATCTGCAATATAATTATAGTTGCGTTTATCAGCTATCGCGTCCAACATACCACTTTCTAAAAACAGTGAAGAAGGAGGGCATCGAAATTCATTATTATTGCCGTCATATCGCCCTAATTCTGACATAAAAGCCGCCAGATAAAGATTCTTTGACGAATCAGCATAAAAAATACCACCGCCTGAAGTCCCTTCAAAGTTCGCAACAGGTCTTATGCTTTGTACTCTCAATTGAATATTAACAATAGCCCAACTTGAATCGCTTCGATTCTCAAAGGCATAGTGCTTAGGCGCATTCTCTCCTTTATGAAAGCAACATAATTCTCCTGGTCCATGAACACTGGTTGTCAAAATTCTCACTTTATCCAATCCAGTAAGTGGCATGTTCGTCGGGGCCAATACACGCATAATCGCCACATCATTTTCGCGCTTATAGAAAACAATGCGATCAACTGTCAAATCGAATTGCTGGCTATTCCTTGTAAGAAATACAGACACTTGCCTTTCATCTTTTGGCCCGTTTTTCGTCGCGTTTTCAATAACATGAGCTGCAGTCAGCACATATAACGAACCATTCTCTGAAACAATTGTCCCCGATCCTTCCACACCATCCTTGCATAAGATTTTTACTGTGACCTTTTTTAGGTCGCCAAAATTTGCTTGTGTCAGAACCATAATTCAGTAGTATTATCGTGTATCACAAAGTTCCACTCTTTATCTTCATCTTCGTTAAAAAACGGAGTTCCATTACTCTCTATCACATCCAATTTGTGATTAAAAAATAGGTGAACGGTCTCTGTCCTATCCCTCTTAGAATGGCAGAGGATATGAGCCAGTGCAATCCGATCGGGATGATTCGATGAGCCATTTCCCCCATCCGTAGAGATAATGTAATTATTACACTTAACAATGTTTAGTAGTTCGTTGCTAGTATTATTCTTACTTCCATGGTGTGATACCTTTACATAATCAACAATCAATGGATAATCCTCAGAGAATCCTTTATTTCTCAAGTAGGCTTCGACGTTCTGTGGATAGCTATCACCAAGTAACAAGAATGTCAATCCGTCACAACTCAAAATGAGTGATATACTAGAAGCATTAGCGAGTTCATTCTGCTTACAAAGATTAGGTTTATCTGGTTTATGTGCCGCAAGTTTATCAAGTGGCATTTCTAAGTCATCATTACTCTTCGGCTCAGCCTTTAACATCTTTCTACCTTCTTGTTCTTGCTTCTCAATTACAAAATGACGAACATCATTAGTCGGTGAAACAACTTCAATACAAGCAAAAGGATAATTACATATAAAACCTTCTTCAATATCATCTCTCCAAATCATTGCTCTGGTCCGAGCCATTTCATCCAGCAATACAGAAAGTCGTACTCCCTGTTTGGCGCTTGTAGTTTTTTGAGCAGCCAACTCTACATAACCAGCACAGTTTGCCCATATCTCCTTTGCTGGGACTCTGCTTTCATCCCTGCATGAGTCTAAATATTGCAAGAGACCTCCAATATGATCGTCGTCATAGTGTGTAAGCACCATCAGATCTGGAGTCCCAATCTCATTAATAATCTCAAGCAATTCATAGCCGCAGCCTGTTGGGCCTCCATCAATTACTACGATTCCTCGATTTCCTTCCTTATTGCACTCAATTACAAAGGAATCACCATATTTAACTGGAAGAATATGAATCCTACTCATTGTTTGAAATGCTTTTATTGCTTCTATCCTCTTGAAGAAAGGCATTCTGCGATACGAATGATTCCTTCACCAAAAAACTCAATTACTATTCACTCCCTCTTCACCGGCAGAGACATACCTAACAACCCAATGATCAATATCGGGACAAATTGTAACAAAGGATTTGCCTTCTTTCTGGCAGATCTTTTCTATATGTGATTTCATAAGTTCTTTGACACGTGAAATCCGACCGAAATTAACTTCGTTAAGAACCAAATCGTTCTCTGTAGTCTGGATCATCCTAACCTCCTCACAGTTCATCAAATCCCTCAACTCTAAATTGTCCAAATCAATATTGGGATCTATTTCAACTTCAATCCGTCCAGCTGTATTAAGCTTTTCTTCAAAGGTGTCTTTTAAGAGGAGATGTCTGATCATGGTTGCCATTTCTCCATATTCATCATCATATTTTTGATGGACAGCGAATGTCTTTTTCCTCTGAAGCTCAATCTCATGGACATCTTCATAATACTGAAGAGACTTCTGAAACAATATTGAGAGCCCCTTGTAGTTTTCAGGGTTAAATCTTCCGACCAAACGGTCACCAATGCGGATTTCGCTGCCTCTGAAGATAGCAACAAAAGCTCTAGTCCACTCAACGGCCTCCCAATAGGAGTAGTACTCATCTTTGTAAAATGTTCGGAAGTTGCATTCCTTTACCTTATCACCAATAACAGACCAAGATACTTCCAACTCGCATATGGGCGTATCAATTGTCATTACAAAGCGATTCTCAACTAGATACAATCTATATGGTGCATTCTCTAAGAAACGGATTTCTTCAACTATCACATCTATTTTCCCTTCTTCTATCGTTCCTGGAGCCATTTCAAATCTGCCAATATCATCCATTCCCATAATCCGAAGTCCATTTATCCTGAACTCGAACGAACTAATCATATCCTTAGTAAAAGCAACTGTCGGCCCCATCAAGTACTTACTCTGTTCGGGATTATCAGAAACAAACTCGAAGGGATTCTTCGTGGAGCCCTTTTCTGCCGGAACGGTGATATTAATCGTTTGTGGTATAGACTGGTCAGTTGCATGGAATCCCTTAACTACAATTTCCCCGCCGATAAACTCAATGTCCGCAGAAACCTGATAATTGTTCAGAAAACGACCAGCAACATCCACAGGGACCAACCCTTCTGTCATATCCTTGCAAATGCAGTCTTTTAATGCATTGGTTACTGACGTCAAGAATTCATCGGCGTATGCGTCGATATAAACCACATCATAACGGCGCAGTTCGTCAACTTTGACATCTGTAAGCCCTGGAGCGATTAGGAAAACCTTCCTCCTTTTATCCCCTACAGCATTGGAAACAGCATCCAATACCCTCTGGACATTGGTGTCATCCAGGCTATATCCTATGAAAACAACATCTGAGCCGGTGAAGGCATCATAGACCTTGTTCCAAACAAACCAGTTCTTATTTGTTGCCAACAAATCATCATAATCCTGCCGCGAGATGACCAACTGGTCCGGTTGGGTCAGATCTCCATGAATCTTATAAAGATTGACTTCTCCCAAATCTTTGGCGCAATCCTCATTGCACCGAACTACGTTCAACTGATTCTCATATGCTTCCTCCAGCAAAGAGTCATAATTTGTCGTAAAAATACGACCGAAATGAGGAATCCGTGCAAGTGCCTGATGGTCAGACATATCCACTCTCCGGAACGCCATTTGATTCTCCAAGACCTTTATGAGAAGGCTCCTGTCACCATGACTGTGTCTGATAAGATCTTGTGCAACATCATCCAACGGCCTTCCAGCAATTATCCGCTCATCAAATCCTGATATGGCTCTAGCAATTGCTCTCTTCAACATATCGGAAGACGGTGCTCCCGCTTTCAAAGAGAAGCCTGATCCGATGAACAGTGAAACGGAGCAACGACGTACCAGTGGTATTATTTCATCAAATTTGGACACTGAATAGTGATTTATTATAATAAGGATTGTTGTTGGATTTATATCGTCATTTCTTATCTCGCTCTTCCAGAAACCAAAAATGAGAGCGAACTAAACTATTAATCATATCCTCTCCAATAGCTTGAGAAGACGCCGATTCAGCAACAGCAAAATCACTCTTTTTAGATGCAATCTCTTCAATACTCATTCCCAGATAATTACGAAGAAACGCTTCTTCCTCTTCTAATTCCATAGAATCATATGTAGCAACGGGCCGAAGTACAACGTCATGTGCCACGATCAAATCATTAAGATCCTTAGGGGTCGGTGCAACTATCAAGATTTGTTCTCTCGGGAAAGAAGAGAAATTAAATACACTTTCGTGTATACGCCATTCACGAAGATACTCAAAATCGTACCGACCTACATCCAGTCTAAGACTTCTCCATCTCAAGTCCGGAGGAAGTGAGGAGAGTTCTTCCTCTGAACAATATAAAACATTTCGAGCGGCATAATCTCTAATAAGCAAATTTCTAGAAAAGCCAATTCCAAATGGTTGATACATGGGCAACCCCGTCGTACTGACTTTTGTTTTAAAGAAATCTAATATGGCTGTTATTGGGGATGCAGTAAAACAAATAACACCATACTCAGAGATAATCTTCTTTGAATCAAGTATGTTATACATCTTGGCCTTTGCCTCATCAAACGTCCCACTTGTAAAATGGAAAAGATAGGGCGACTGGTCAATTCTTACCTTTCGAAACTTCTCATCTTTATCACTCATACTACAGTACTATAATAATAGAGAATCAATGACAAAAAACAAGTTATCTTAATAAATTACCCCTCGCAATATAACAATTCCGCTTGGCAAATACTAATGAAGTTTTCAATACCGGGCAGTTGATTGATTACAGGGACAAGGTTCAATATGTTAAAATCGGGCTATAATTGAACTACTTCCGCCAACAGGGCTAGAGCTCACTGTCTGAGATTCGCCTCCAAAAAACACCTCCGCAAAAACCACCCCCGCAGTGGGCCTCGGAAGTCCATTCCCCTTTACGAAAAATAAACCAATCATCTTTACCCAACGGGTTCAACTATTCTCCAAAGTACCCCAGATACAGACAACCATCAAGGATGTTGTCCGATGTCGTTTGCATCAGGACACTAATAGAATTCCCAAATAGAGTAAAATCCCTCATTCCTAGCCCAAAACCCATTTAAGCAAAGAACTATCCGCCTTTCCGGATTCCAATTCAAGAGACTTGTGCGGGGCGAATTGCGTACGGTATTGACGTACGTAATTCTGTTTCACAAATATAACCAAAAGATATTAGAAATAACTCGTTAACCATGAGATTTACAATGGGATACATCACATTCGTGGGACAGTGGCTTGTTTATATATGACAAATCCTACCGCCAATTTACCGCAAATCTTACCGCCAAAATGCCGCAAATCTTACCGCCAATTACCTCGAAAAGATTGGCAGAATCCTATAAAATGCCTAAATTGCACCATTAAATAATGACGAGATTATGGACTATCTGAAAAGAGTAATAGATGACCAACTGCAGGATTATTTGGATGCCTTTGGAGCAGTCAACATTGAGGGTCCAAAATGGTGCGGAAAAACGACTACCGCCAAGCAGAAAGCGGCCAGCATCATTGAACTGCAGGATACTGATAAGAGAGAGGAGTACCTTGCTACTGCTCTCACAAAAGCATCCCTCCTGCTGGAAGGTGAGACGCCCCGCTTGATTGATGAATGG
>JAEEGL012223039.1_pt1 | contig 11005 bp, 9 predicted proteins | sample 9134231 | NCBI WGS metagenome assembly JAEEGL01 (sample SAMN16246548, study PRJNA631951) | gut metagenome | biome: gut microbiome; feature: rumen; material: fiber-attached | host: Bos | place: Iran: Karaj | collected 2018-10 | reverse complement strand
TAGTGGTTGGAAGTGAAGATATATCAAGTGAAGCATGTGGGGTATTTGATGGTACAGAAGTTTGTATAAAACCAAACGATTGGGGTAATGTTTTAACATATAAAAGTCAAATGGAAGCAGCAGGTGCAACTTGCAATCTAACAGATTCAGAATTAAATTGTAGTGCTTCTGACGGTTCTGTATTGTGTGGTATGTCTTCTATGTCTTCTTATGGTACTAGATGTGAGATAGCTAATTCAAGATGCGGAATCGATAATAGCGGTAGTGCGCGTTGTGATAATGGAAAATAATAACATATTCCTAAAAAAACATATTAATATCTATACAAATTAATTATTAAAATATTATGAAAATAATCATAATATTTTTTTTTATAGATAATTATGTATTAAAAGAAAGATATAATTAATATAAAAAAATATAAAAATGTGATAAAATATATTGCATAAGGAAGTGTTTTTATGAGGACAAGAACTAGATTTGCTCCATCTCCAACTGGATTTATGCATATAGGTAATTTAAGAACCGCTATATTTGAATATTTAGTTGCTAAACATGATGGTGGGGATTTTATATTAAGAGTAGAAGATACAGATCAAAATAGAAAAGTAGAAGGTGCTATTGATTTTATTTATGATACTTTAAAATTATGTAATATTGAAATAGATGAAGGACCTAATAATGAAGGTGAATGTGGACCTTATATCCAAAGTGAAAGATTAGACATATATAAAGAGTATGCTGAAAAATTAGTTAGTGAAGGAAAAGCTTACAGATGTTTTTGCTCAGAAGAAACACTTGAGGAAATGCGTGCCATAGCGGATAAAAAGAAAGTTCCTTTCATGTATGATGGTCGATGTAGCCACTTAACTGAAGAAGAAATAAATGAAAAGATAAAGAATGGTGAAAAATATGTTATTAGGCAAAAAATGCCTAAGTATGGTACTAGCATTGTTAAAGATATAGTATATGGCGATGTTAAAGTTGATAATAATGTATTAGAAGATCAAATACTATTAAAAAGTGATGGATATCCAACATATAATTTTGCTAATGTTATTGATGATCATTTAATGGGTATTAGTCATGTTATAAGAGGTAATGAATATTTAGCTCAAACACCAAAATATAATTTGTTATATGAAGCATTTGGTTGGGATGCTCCAACATATATGCATGTTCCTATGGTATTAGGAGAAGATGGTAATAAGTTATCTAAAAGAAATGGTGATGCTTCATTTATGGATTTATATAATGAAGGATATTTACCACATGCTATTGTTAATTATTTAGTATTATTAGGATGGAGTCCATCAGATACACAAGAAGTATATAGTATGGATGAATTAATTAAGAATTTTGATATGCATAGAGTATCTAAATCTCCATCTAATTATGATATTAAGAAATTAAGATGGTTTAATGCTAAATATATTAAAATGTTAAGTGATGAAGAATATCTTAAGTTTATAAGACCATTCTTAACATTTGATGTTTCTAATAAAAAAGAAGAATGGATAAATAAGTTATTATTAATATATAAAGATCATTTATCATATGGTAAAGAAATTAATGATCTTGTAAGTATATTCTTTAATGATGAAATAAATATTAGTAAAGAAAATAAAGAATTTTTAAATAGTGATGAAAATATTCCAATAGTAATAAAATGTTACAAAGAAGAATTAAGTAAATTAGATGATTGGAATATAGATAATATTGGTAATGTAATAAATATGGTTAAAGAAAAAACTGGAGTAAAAGGGAAATTATTGTATATGCCAATTAGAATTAGAATAAGTGGTATAGAGCATGGTCCTGAGTTACCAGATGAATTATATTTAATTGGAAAAGAAAAAGTATTAAAAAGATTAGATTAAGGAGGGTATTATGAAATTATATAATACTAAAGGTCATAAAGTTGAAGAATTTATTCCTTGGAATAAAGATGAGATAAAAATGTATACGTGTGGTCCTACTGTATACCATTATGCTCATATAGGTAATTTACGTACCTATGTTATGGAAGATATATTAGAGAAAACATTAAGATATATTGGTTATAATGTAACTAGATGTATGAATATTACTGATGTAGGACATTTAACTAGTGATTCTGATACTGGTGATGATAAGATGGTTAAAAGTGCTAAAGAAGCACATAAAACAGTATTAGAAATAGCTAAATTTTATACTGATGCATTCTTTGATGATTTTAAGAAATTAAATATTAAAATGCCAGATATAGTTAGCCCAGCTACTGAAAATATAGAAGAATACATTAAAATTATTAATAAATTGTTAGAAAAAGGATATGCATATCCTGCTGGTGGAAATATTTATTTTGACACATCTAAGTTAGATAAATATTATGTTCTTACTAACCAAGAAAGCGATGATTTAATTGGAGGAGTAAGAGATACAGTAGAAGTAGATGAAAACAAAAAGAATAAAACAGATTTTGTATTATGGTTTACTAAATCAAAATTTGATAGTCAAGATTTAAAATGGGATAGTCCTTTTGGTGTAGGTTATCCTGGATGGCATATTGAATGTTCTGGTATTAGTTTAAAATACTTAGGTGAATATTTAGATATTCACTGTGGTGGAGTAGATAATATATTCCCACATCACACTAATGAAATAGCTCAATCAGAAGGATACTTAGGCCATCCATGGTGTAAGTATTGGGTTCATGGAGAACATTTAAATGATGAATCTGGTAAGATGAGTAAGAGTAAAGGTAAAACTCTTACAGTAAGTGTTCTAGAAGAAAACGGTTATAATCCATTATCTTATAGATTTATGTGTTTACAAAGCCATTATAGAAAACAATTAACGTTTAGTTATGATTCATTAAAAGTAGCAGAAAATGCTTATAAAAAGTTAAAAAATAAAGTTCAATCACTAAATAGTGATGGAGATATAGATGAATCAATATATGAAGAATATAATAATCTATTTAAGGAAGCATTAGAAGATGATTTAAATACTGCTAATGCATTAAAAGTATTATATGATGTATTAAAACTAGATTGTAATGATGCAACTAAACATAAATTAGTTAGTGATTTTGATAAAGTATTAAGTTTATCTTTATTTGAAAAAGAAAAATCAAATGTAGATGATGCATATATAAATGAAAAAATAGAAGAAAGAAATAAAGCTAAACAAGAAAAAAATTATGAACTTGCTGATAAAATAAGAAGTGAATTATTAGAACAAGGAATAGTATTAAAAGATACTAGAGAAGGTACTATTTACGAGGTGAAATAATGTATTTGGATTATTTATTATATGCAGTAATGGTTATTATTCCATTACTTGCTCAAATAAAAATAATGTCTGCTTATAATAAATATAAAGAAGAAGAAATAGATAATAAATTATCTGGACAAGAAGTAGCTAGAAAAATACTAGATGCTAATGGCTTAAGCAATATATATGTAGTAGAAGTTCAAGGGGAATTAACTGATCATTATGATCCAACTAGAAAAACAGTAAGATTATCTACGGATATATTTCATGGAGAAACAATAGCATCAACTTCAGTTGCTGCACATGAATGTGGACATGCTATTCAAGATAAAATTGGTTATACCCCAATGCGTATAAGAAGTATGTTAGTATTACCAGTAAACTTAGCTAGCAAAGCTGCATGGATAATAATAATACTTGGATTATTTATGCAATACTTTAAATTATTCTTAATAGGAGTAGCATTATTTAGTCTAACTTTAGTATTTCAATTAGTAACTTTACCAGTTGAATTTGATGCTAGTAGAAGAGCTAAAATTGAATTAGAAAAGCTAAATTTAGTAAATGGTAATGAAGCAGAAGGAGTAAGAAAAATGCTTTTTGCTGCTGCACTTACTTATGTTGCAGGAGTATTAACTTCAATAGTCCAAATACTTAGATTCTTATTAATGTTTAGAAGAAGTGATTAGTTGAAAACTAAATAGTTTTCAACTTTTTTGTGTTATAATAAAAATATATATGAAAGGATTTTATTATGGGATTAATTTTAAAAAATGTATCAAAATCATATGGCAAAAAATTAGTAGTAGATAATATTAATTTTGAATTAAATAAGCCAGGAGTATTTGGACTTCTTGGTACTAATGGCGCTGGTAAAACTACTACTATAAGAATGATTTTAGGAATACTTAATAAAGATAGTGGAGAAATCACTTGGAATGGTAAAGAAGTAACTAGAAAAAATGTTAATTTCGGATATTTACCAGAAGAAAGAGGAATATATCCAAAAACAATAATAATAGAACAATTAATATATTTTGCTAAATTAAAAGGTATTAATAGAGAAGAAGCAATAAAAAAGATTAATTATTGGTCAAAAGTATTAGAAGTAGAAGAATATTTAAATATGACAGCAGACAAGTTATCAAAAGGGAATCAACAAAAAATACAATTCATGATTTCTTTAATACATGATCCAGATTTACTTGTATTAGATGAACCTTTTAGTGGATTGGATCCTGTGAATACAGAAATATTAAAGAAGACTATTATTGATTTAGTTAAAAAAGGTAAATATATTATAATGTCTGCGCATGGTATGTCTACCATAGAAGAGTTTTGTAGTGATATATTAATCCTTGATAAAGGAAAAACAAAAATACAAGGTAATTTAAATGAAATAAAAAATAGTTATCCTGCTAATAGAGTTATTATTAATTCTAAAGAAGATATAAGTAAATATATTAAAAAGTTAAAATTAGAAATTGAAAATAATGTTGATAACAATTATGTTATTAAAATTAATGATGAAAAAGATGCTGAAGAACTATTAAAATTATTAGTTAGTGATAATATAAGCATTGAAAAATTTTCAATAGAAAAACCAACTTTAAATGATATATTTATTGAGAAAGTAGGTAAATAATATGAAAGAAATATTAACAGTAATGGAATTTACTATGAAAGATATGATTAGAAGAAAATCTTTTATAGTATCAACAATAATTATATTATTAATGATTATTATAGGATTTAATATTCCAAGAATAGTTAAATCATTTAGTAGTAGTGATGTTAAATCAAAAGTATTAATTGTTGATAAAGATAATATTTTTGATAATAATTTAGAGTTATTAAATGAAAACAATACTAATTATGAATTTATATTAGAAGATAAATCAATTGAAGAAGTCAAAGAAGATGTTAAGAATAATAAGTATAATACAGCTATTATAATAACTAAAGAAGAAAATAGTATTAATTTATTAAATATAGTTGAAAACATGTTTTTATCAGATGGCATGGATTCTTATCTAGTAGATAGTATTAATGAATTGTATAAAAATATTCAAATAAAGAAACTAAATTTAAGTAATGAAGTACTAAAAACTATTAACATTCCATTTACAGTTTCTTATGATGAGATAGATTCAGTTGATGGAAATCCATTTGCATTAATGGCACTTTCTATATTATTATTTTATGCTATATATTTTTGTGCATATCAAGTATCAAGCTCTATAACTACCGAGAAAACCTCAAAAATAATAGAAACACTTGTTACCTCTACTAGTCCAAATAATATAGTAATTGGTAAAACTTTAGGAATAGGATTAGTAGGATTGTTACAAATAATACTATATATGTTAACTGCATTTATATCTGCAAAATTATTTATGGATAAAGAATTAATTACTGCATTAATGAGTTCAACAAATATATCATTTGGACTTGCTTTAATAACATTATTATATTTTATATTAGGATATTTTGCGTTTGCATTCTTATATGCTCTTACTGGATCAACTGTTGCAAAACCAGAAGATATTCAATCTGCTAATAGCCCGGTAGCAATTCTATCTGTATTCGGATTTTACCTAGCATATTTTACAATGATGAATCCAACATCTAATTTAAATTATTTCGCATCATTATTTCCATTATCATCACCATTTTGTGTTCCGTTTAGAATAATGATGGGAATATCTACTTTTAAAGATGTAATATTATCTTTATTAATATTAGTTATTACAATTATAATAGTAGCAAGAATAACAATACGTATTTATAAAAATGCAATATTAAATTATGGCTCTAAAATGAACTTTAAAGATATAATAAATATGTATAAACAAAAATAAGAATCATAAATGATTCTTTTTTTAATTTTATGGTATACTTAAGATGTGATAATATGAAAGAAGATGTTAAAAGTCACAAAAAATTCTTAATCGTCGGAATAGTAGTTATGCTATTAATAATAATAGGAGCATCATATGCTTATTTTACAGTGGGTACAACAAATAGTTTTGGAACACATACAATATCAGGAACAATGGAAGATATAGGAAGTGTAGCGTTAACTAGCACAGGTAATAATATATCACTTAATTTAAGCGCAGCAGATATGATGCAAGGAAATAATGATGTTTATTATTATGGTTCCATTGATGGAACACCATCTAAAAATTTTAAGGTAATAAAACTAGCAGATGCAACAGTAACAGGACCGGGTATATATAATTGTGATTATACGATGAGTATAACTGCAACAGGAACAAATAATATGTATACTGCATTTCAAGGAATGAACGGAAAGTCTACTGATCAAATAATTCTTGGTATATTTTCTGGTTATAATAGTACTGCACATTTTGATTTTAATACAGCCAATTTGTTTCCTATAACATATAATGGTCATATAAATAATGTAAGTAATGATATGCCTGGAGAATTATATGCTGCTTTTGAAGTTGTAAATTTGAGTAGTATAGATCAAACAGCGCTTGCAGGTACAGATATTACGATGAATATAACTATAACTGGTTTTACTTGTTCAGTTACAACGACATATTTAAGAGAAGTTGCTGATGATCAGGATATTTCATATTGGAATTCAAATTACAATTCTTCACAATATGAAAATAATATTACATTAGTTAATAATAATTATAATTATTATATAAAGGAGACAACTACTCAATCAAAACAAATATTAGCAAATAAACATTTTTACTATTATGTTCAAGAAGTAGATCAAACTTACCCGTCATTTACTGAATGTTTAAATGAAATAGATGAATATTATACATGCATAAAATATAATAATAATTATATTGCTGTAGATAATGAATTAGAAAACATGATACTATATGATTATTTTACAGATTGTAATAATATTGATATAGATGGTACAGGAACTTGTATTGAATATAATAAAGATGATGTTTTTAGCGAAATAATTAGTAATGTACCGAGTTATGAAGTGTGTGGAGTATTTAATGGTGTTGAAGTATGTTTAAATCCAAACAATTATGCTGATGCATCAACATATAAATCTCAAATGGAAGCGGCAGGAGCGACGTGTACTATGGATGATTATAGTGAAATATCAAATGATAGCAATAATTATAAATTAGATAATCTTATGGGTGATGTTAATTATTCAATATCAAAATTAGGAAAAAGTATTGGATTAAATTGTTCATTAAATAATCTTGAGTGTCATATTGAAAATGGTTTTGCTTATTGTGGTGAAGGCTTTGATTCAGATTATTGTGGAGCCTATTCCTATGGTAATCCGCATTGCGAAAATCCGCAATAGTAACGATAGTAAGTTGTAGATTTATCTAAATTACAGCTATTAATATAATTAGAAAACCATATAGGTTTTCTTTTTTTATTTATTTTTGTTATAATTTTTATGGTGATTATTATGAAAGTGTTTGTTATTGGTGGTGGATCATCTGGATTAGTAGCAGCTATTAGTGCTAAAAGATGTGGTAATGAAGTAACAATTATAGAAAAGAATAATAATGTTGGAAAAAAACTACTTTTAACTGGTAATGGAAGATGTAATTATTACAATAATGATATGTCTATATCAAATTTTAATAGTAGTAGTAATCCATCTAAAATAATAAATGATAATAATCTTAATAAATTAAATGAATTTTATTTAAGTATTGGAATAGTACCAAGAATAAAAGATGGATACTACTACCCATATTCAAATAATTCAAATGCATTTTTAAATGCATTAAAAGTAGAAATAAGAAACCTAAATATAAATATTATTAATGAAGAAGTAATTGATATTAAAAAAGATAATCAGTTTTTAATATATACAAATAATAATAAATATACTTGTGATAAAGTTATATTATCTACTGGTGGTATAACTTATCCAAAAACAGGTAGTAATGGTTTTGGATATACTTTATTAAAGAAACTTGGACATAATATAATTACTCCAAAAGTAGCATTAGTGCCACTAAAAACAGATGAAAATGTATCTGATTGGAAAGGCATAAGAGCGAACGCTAAAGTTAGTTATTATTTAGATAATTCTTATATAAAATCATATACTGGTGAAGTACAATTAACTTCATATGGTATAAGTGGTATATGTGTTATGAATTTATCTAGATATTTTGATAACACTAAAAAGAATACTTTAATTATTGATTTTTTAGATAATATAGATAATTTAGATGATTATTTAGATAAAAGAAATAAAGAATTAAAAGGAAGAACAATTATTGAATTATTAGAAAGCTTAATTAATTATAAATTATTATATTATATATTAAAAAAGATAAAAATAGATGTTAATAGTAGTTGGAATGATTTAGATAATAATAAAAAAGAATTATTAATAAAATCAATAAAAGAATATAAATTAAATATTATTGATACTTTAGATGAAAATTATGGCGAAGTCACTAAAGGTGGAGTTAATTTGGATGAAATAACTGATAATTGTGAATCAGTTATAATAAAAGGATTATTTATAACTGGAGAACTTTTGGATATAGATGGTATATGTGGGGGATATAATTTAACTAATGCATTTATAAGTGGACTATTAGCAGGTGAATCAAATGATTAGAGTTAGACAAGTTAGAATATCTATTTATAAAGATAATTTAAAAGAAAAAATAGCAAAAAAATTAAAAACAAGTATTAATAATATTATTGATTATAAAATTATAAAAGAATCTATTGATTCTAGAGATAAAAATAATATTTTATTTGTATATGAATTAGATGTTAATTTAAAAGATGATAGTAATATTAAATATAATAATGATATATTTTTATCTCCAAAAGAAATATATGAATATACACCAACTGGTAATGAAAAACTAAATGAAAGACCAGTAATAGTAGGATCTGGTCCAGCTGGTTTATTTTGTGCATATGAGTTGGCAATTAATGGATATAAGCCAATAATAATTGAAAGAGGAAAACAAATTGAAGAAAGGGTTAAAGATGTTGAATTGTTTTTAACAACAAATAAATTAAATAGTGAATCTAATGTTCAATTTGGTGAAGGTGGAGCAGGAACTTTTTCAGATGGTAAATTAAATACCATGATTAAAGATAAAAGATTTATTGGTAAAAAAGTATTTGAAGTATTTATTGAGTGCGGAGCACCTAAAGAAATACTATATAAAAATAAACCACATATAGGTACTGATTTATTAAGAAAAATAATAATAAATTTAAGAAATAAAATAATCAGTTTAGGGGGAGAATTTAAATATAATACTAAATTAACTGATTTAGTTATCGATAATAAAAAAATAACTGGAATAATAGTAAATAATAAAGAAAGAATTAATACTGATGTATTAATTCTGGCAATTGGGCATTCTGCTAGAGATACATTTTATATGTTAAAAAGTTATTTAACAATGGAATCTAAACCATTTGCAATAGGAGTAAGAATAGAGCACTTACAAAAAGATATAGATAAATCTTTATATGGAAAAAGTATAGATATATTAGGGCCAGCATCATATAAACTAACATATAAAACAAATAGTGGTAGAGGCGTATATTCTTTTTGTATGTGCCCAGGTGGTTATGTTATAAATAGTTCATCAGAAGAAAATAGATTAGTAATAAATGGTATGTCTAATAATAAAAGAGATAGCAAGAATGCTAATTCAGCAATAGTGGTTACTGTAGATAGTAATGATTTTGGTGAAGGTTTATTTGCTGGTATGGAATTTCAAAAAGTATTAGAGGAAAAAGCATATATACTAGGGGAAGGTAAAATACCTGTATCTTTATATAAAGATTTTAAAGAAAACAAAGAGAGTAAGCATTTTGGCAATGTTAAACCAGAAATAATGGGAGAGTTTACATTTAAGAATTTAAATGAAATATTACCAATGTATATTAAAGATTCTTTAATTGAAGGAATAGAATATTTTAATAAAATAATTGATGGATTTAATAGGGATGATGCAATAATAAGTGGATTAGAAACAAGAACATCATCTCCGATTAGAATAATTAGAAATGACGTATTAGAAAGTAATATAGAAGGAATATATCCATGTGGTGAAGGAGCAGGATATGCTGGTGGTATAACATCATCAGCAATTGATGGAATAAAAGTTAGTGAGTCTATTATGAATAAATATAGCGCTTAAATATTTAAGCGCTATTTTTTTAATATTCTTGTAAATTCTTTTTCTCCAAAATAATCTTCCATTATTTTAATACCTTCATCTTTAATATCATCTTTAGTTAATAAATAATTATCTAAATCATTATTAATAAAATCTTGTAATCCTAACATATCAAATATGAATTTTCTTTTAACATTTTCTATAGCATTCTTTTTATTTGAAAGAATGCCTATATCATATTCCTTAAATGATTCAATCGCATATTCTAAATCTTCATCATCTTTATATTTAGGATAAATTATATCTATAATACTTAATAGTTTATTCATATTATTATATATCATTCTTCTATCTTCTATATCTAATATATCAGTATCTATAAATGTTTTTCTAGATATAAAAAAAGTTGGTATTTTAACTATTTTTTCAATTAAGTCTAAATAATTAAATTTTATATTATTTATTTTTTCATAATTTTTTTTTAATATAACATATTGGGATCAAGCATAATAATTAGTTAATATTGATTCATTAGTAAGAGTTAATAATTGTAATTTACCTAAGTATGTTTTATATTCAATATTAAACATTCTAATCATATT
>JAEEGL010557199.1_pt1 | contig 11005 bp, 13 predicted proteins | sample 9134231 | NCBI WGS metagenome assembly JAEEGL01 (sample SAMN16246548, study PRJNA631951) | gut metagenome | biome: gut microbiome; feature: rumen; material: fiber-attached | host: Bos | place: Iran: Karaj | collected 2018-10 | reverse complement strand
GTTGGTAATGAATAATTATTATATGTTGGTAATGGTCTTGTTTTTACAGTAATTACACCATTAGCATCTTGAGTGATAGAATGTACAAATCTAGTAGCAGTAGTTGTTTCATCAGTAGCTGAATTTACAGCAGTTTGAACTATTTTAAAACTGTCATCTTGTCCTAATAATTCCCATTTATTATTTGCAGTATATACATATTCATTATTACCATAAATAACGACATCGCCAGCGGTTTTAGTTGAATATCCATTAATAGTTGGATTTTCATTACCCCCGTCGGTAACTGCTGTTGTAGAGGTTCCAATATAATGCATAGCATTAGATAAACCTAAATTAGCGGCAGTAACGCTAATAACACCATTACTTACAGAAATACCATCACCAATTTTTACAATACCCTTTGCAGAAGTAGATGCATCCGCTATAGAACCACTAATGGCAATACTCTTATTTGAAATAGAACCAGCTGTTAATGTTAATGGAGCTGTTCCACTGGCAGTTACGCTTTCAAGCAAATTAACTTGTGCTCCGGTGGCAATTCCATCTAATTTTTTCTTATCAGCAGCACTCATTAAACCTGCGGTTGACTGGGTAGCTGCACCAGGAGCATTGTCCACATTACTCCAATCAACACCTCCTGCATAATCTGCATTTTGTGCATTTAATGGAATACGAGTTAATACCTCATTTTTAAAAGCATCAATATAAAATTTTCCATCTTCTGGAGTAAACCAGCAATAACCCTCTGTTAAGGTTTGATTGTTTAAATTAGCTTTTGTTCCTTTTGATATCTTAAACAGAGCCATATTTCAAGCCCTCCTTATAAAAATTTCATAAAATAAAAAATCGGGATAATCCCGCAAAAGAGCAGAATTATCCCTATATATATAAAAAGTGCTATTTTAAAAAAACTGCACGAAAGGTATCTTACTCTTTCAATATTTTTGAAAAATTAATAAATTTGATTTAAATAAAATGACCAATTATTTGATTTATTAAAAAATATTTGTTATAATATATATAGAAAATGAAAATCCTCTTGTTCCAAGAGGAGTCAAATAAATCAAGGAAAGGAAAAATACTATGAATAAGTTTGTTGCTGGTCTTAATGCTGAATATGACCATGTATATACAGAGAATGGCGGCAAGGCATATCGCTCTGCTGGCGATGCTCTGATGGACCTTTTTGCGCATGGCGGTGCTTATCGCTCTCGTTCTGATGCAGATTGTATCAACCTTTTCAAGAACGCATATGCGGAGAACCCTGAATATGCGTTGAAGTGCTTGTTCTATATTCGAGATATCCTCGAAGGAACTGGCGAACGTCGGTTTTTCCGTGTATGTATTCACTGGCTTGCCCAGAATGATGCGGATGCGGTAATCCGCAATATTCAGTTCATCCCTGAGCTTGGTCGTTGGGATGATCTTTATGAACTCATTGATACCCCCGCAGAAATAGCAACTTTTGCTTTCATTAAGCGTCAGCTTGCTCTCGATGTACAGTCTAAGACGCCGTCCCTTCTCGCGAAGTGGCTTAAGTCTGAAAATGCATCGTCCAAGCATACTCGTTATCTGGGTGTAAAAACGCGTAATGCCCTTGGTCTTTCCGCGCGTGTATATCGTAAAACCCTGTCTATGCTGCGTAAGCGTATCAATATTGTTGAGCGGCTTATGTCTGCTGGTCAGTGGGACCTTATCGAGTTTGATAAGATTCCGTCTCAGGCAGGCTTCCGTTATCGCAATGCATTTGCGCGTCGTGATATCCTGAAGCAGAAGTATGAAAACTTTGTAAAGGATGAAAAGACCACAGTTAACGCTAAGGCCCTCGCCCCTTATGAGGTTGTCTATCAGGCTCGTAATATCGGTTGGCGTGCTTCACTACAGGATGTAAATCGTCTTGCGGTAAATAAGTACTGGGACAATCTGCATGACTACTTTGATGGTTGTGAACTCAATGCTCTGTGTGTTGTAGATACTTCTGGTTCTATGACTTGGAACTATGGTTCTAACTCTAAGGTTATGCCAATTGACGTAGCTATCTCGTTAGGTCTGTATGCGGCAGAGCGTGCCAAGGGACCGTTTGCAAATACCTATGTGTCTTTCGCATCGCGTCCGCAGATTATCAAAACTGAAGGCATAGATTTTGTTGACAAGGTTAAGAGAATCTATGAAACTAACCTCTGTGATAATACAAATCTTGAAGCCGCATTTGATTTGCTGCTTAATGTAGCAATTCAGAACCGTTGTACGCAGGATGAACTTCCGAAAAGTATTGTCGTAATCACCGATGGTGAATTCGATGAAATGACTACGGATAGGAGTAGTTATGGTTCCTACAACCGGCGCTATGGTTTAGATGCTTGGAAGAGTGTTGGGGACCAAATCGCAGCTCGCTGGATTTCCCATGGTTACCAGATGCCGAACCTTGTGTTCTGGAATGTCAACAGCCGCAATGACCAAGTCCCGATGAAGATGCAGGCAGGTGTGACACTTGTTTCTGGTTTCTCTCCGTCCGTCTTTAAGATGGTTATGAGCGGTAAGACCGGTGTAGATGCCATGTATGATGTGCTCGACCGTGAGCGCTATGCTGGTATTCACTAACAACTTTATATATTAAAAGAACTGCGGTTCCAGGTGCTCCCGATCGGATTGAGCTGGGAACCGCAGTTTTTATTTGAAAATATTAAAAAAATATGATATAATAAATTATAAGAAAATGAAAGAGGTGTTGAACTATGAGTGTATATGCCATGAGCGATATTCATGGGCGTCTTGACCTTTATAAGCAAGTCAAGGCATTTATTAAACCAGATGATATAGTATATTTTCTTGGCGATGCCGGAGACCGCGGACCTCAACCCTGGGAAACTATTAAAGCAATTTATAATGACCCTCAATTTATTTATCTTAAAGGCAATCATGAAGATATGCTTGTAGAAAGTTTCTATGGACATATGGATGAAATTTATCTTTGCTGCATGAATGGCGGTACAGATACTCGAAAGGGTCTTATGGCAGAGCCAGACGCAGAAGATTGGGTAGCAAAACTTAATAATCTTCCATTAGAAAAAGAATATACTAATGAATGGAATGAAACTATTATTCTTTGTCATGCTGGTTATACTCCAATAGAAGATAATTCTGCTTGGCCAACTCGGCATGAACTTCTTTGGAGTAGAGAACATTTTCATGACCGCTGGCCAATAGGTTATGAAGATACTCGCGTCGTCCATGGACATACACCAATTCCATACTTAATTAATGCTCTTAATGAGTTTGCCGAATGGAATAATCAAGAAGCTCCATATGAAAGCTGGGATGGTGGTGCACTTTGGTATGCAGATGGACATAAAATTTGTATTGATTGCGCTTCTGCCTATTATGATTGTTGTATTCTCTTGAACCTTGACGACTATACCGAGTATATCTTCCGCGGTAAAAATTTCAAAGAGAAATTTTTAAATGAATTGGAGAAATGGTAATATGCCAAAAGGAAATGGTAAACGAGGCGCAATGACTCCACACAGATTTTTCTGTATCAATTGCGGAGCTGAAGGAATTCCAATTTATAGAAGGGTTAGTCGACAATATGCGGCTGGACATCGCAAGAAGCTTTTCTGCCCCTGGTGTAGAGAAATGGTAAATCATATTGAATGTGTTACTGATGAAGATGTAAAACAATTTAAAGAAGATTTTGAAGAAGGGATTTATAAAGATGAAGCAGAAGAATCTTTACTTGCTTGTAGGAGCACCTGGCAGCGGTAAAAGTACTTGGTTATGTAAGCACGCTGATGGTCCGGTAGTTTCGCGTGATGCTATTCGTTTTGCTCTTGTAAGAGAAGATGAAAAATATTTTAGCAAAGAAACTGAAGTATTTGATACCTATATCAAACATATTCAAATGTTTCTTGATGACGACTATTCGGAAAATATTTATTGTGATGCCACTCAACTTACTGAATCAGCGCGCAACAAGGTACTTGACAGGCTCTTCATTCCTGATGGTACTAATATCTTCGCAGTAATTATTCGCCCTGATATTAAAACTGTTTTAAGTCGCAATGCGCAACGCACTGGTCGACAGTTCGTTCCGGAAAGTGCCGTTCGTCGTATGTATAATTCTTATACTGACCCGGCAAACGATAAGAAATATCACATTACCCCCATTTATGCAGAGGTTGCAGCATAGGAGGAGCCAATAGTGGAAAAGAAAATTTTTATAACTTCAGATCTTCATCTTGGACATGATCGTGAATTCGTTTATAGGCCTCGCGGCTTTAATTCAGTTGAAGAAATGAATGAAGCTATCGTAGAGCGCTGGAATGCGGTAGTTGGCCCCAATGATGAAGTATATGTCCTTGGAGACCTTACCCTTGGTGATGCGACAATCGGTATGGAGTATATCAAGCGACTTAATGGCGCTCTTCATATTGTACTTGGTAATCATGATACCGATAATCGTGAAAAAATGTATTATAGTCTACCAAATGTTGTAGAAGTGGTGCTTGCTGCAAAACTTAATTATAAAAAATATCATTTTTTTATGACGCATTATCCTTGCCTTACTGGTAATTTAGAAAAGGAAAGTCTTAAGCAGTGTACACTTAATCTTTATGGGCATACACACCAAAAAACGAATTTTTATATGGATATGCCATATATGTATCATGTTGGTGTAGACTCACATGATTGCACCCCCGTGCTACTAGATGATATTATCGTAGAAATGAACGATAAAGTAAGAGAATGTAAGGAGTATCTATAATGACAGTAGAACCTAAATATACCTGGAGTGAAGACCTTGGCATTGCTACTGCCGAGCTTTACGTAGATAATAAACATTGTGTTGGTAAAGCATATGTCGCAGAAGAGGATGAAGAACTTGCGAATGAATTTGTTGGTTGTCAAATCGCAGAGATGCGTATGAGCATTGATTATGCTAAACAGCATATCGAATATGACCTAAAACCGCAACTCTTTATTCTTAACCATCTTCTTGGCACAATGCGCCTTAGTCCTCGTTTTAATAACGAAAGTTATGAGGCAAAGCGTATCTATGCTGAACGTCAAAATATCCTTGATGATATTGAGCAGTTCAAAAATTATATTAAAGCTACAAAAGAATGTTTAAAGGAGTATATTGCTGAAAAAGATAAGTTTTATCGTGAGATTGAGCGTTATCGTCAGCAAGCTAAAAAGGCCGAAAATAATTAAAATCTCCCTTACTTTTTTCATCTATATTTGTAGAAGAAGGGAGTGATTATCATAACAATTCTTTTATATATGCTCTTAGGAGTGGTATTTTATGTTATCATAGGTCCTGCCTTAGAGTCGCTTGGTTCTTATATCTGCCAATGGTTGGAGGTACAGCGAAGCAAACTTGTTGTAAAGCTTACTGAAAACAAGAAAAAAGTGGAAGATATGGAGGATGATGGAACACCGCAATATAATACAAACCTAATAGGATTTTAGACACCCTCATCCTCTGACTATGAAGACGATGAAGAGGAGGAAGAAGAGGATGACTAAATTTTATGACACTTGTTCGCTACTAAAGAAAGCAAATACGCTTTTTGATGATAGCGAACTTTTTGCTATATCTTCTATCACATTAGAAGAATTGGAAAATATTAAAACTTCTACAAATCGAGATAATGATGTAAAATACTCAGCCCGAGTTCTTCTACGTGCCCTTGATGCACATATGGGTGAATATAAATTAGTAATTTTTACAAACACAATGCTCGAACCAATTATAGCAAAAGACTTACCAATTACAAATGATACAAAAATTCTTTCCTGCGCTCTCGCATATGAAGATGATATAACATTTGTAACCAATGACCTTTCTTTAAAGGCTCTTGCTCAACTTTTCTTTGAAAACATAGAATCAGTTCCAGAAGAAATTGATGATGCGTATACTGGCTTTAAAGAACTTGTGCTAGATGACGAATAGATGGCGCACTTTTATGAAAACCAATAGACAACAGATTTTGGACTATTGGAAAATGAATATTTACTAATATATAATAATGATTTACAATTAGTAGATAGAAAAGTGCGGCAGGCCGATGGCTATCGCAATCTTTCTTTCCATGAATTTGATAGTGATTAGTTCGGCCAAATCAAGCCTATCGACCCACAACAATAGTGTGTTGCTGATAGTTTTTTACATAATCAAATAACTCTCGTTAAAGGCCCCGCCGGCTCAGGAAAAACCCTGTTGTCGTTGGGTTTTTTATTTTATCAATTAGAAAGACATAAGATTGATAAAATAATTGTATTTTGTAACACGGTTGCAGCTAAAAATGCAGCCAAATTGGGTTACCTACCAGGAACTAGAAATGAAAAACTTTTAGATTCACAAATTGGTAATCTTTTAATCAGTAAGCTCGGTAGTCGAGCTGAAGTAGAAATGTTAATAGATGAAGAAAAACTCTTGCTTTTACCGATGTCAGATATACGCGGATATGATACAAGTGGTATGCGCGCTGGAATTTATATTTCAGAAGCACAAAATCTTGATATTCCATTAATGAAACTTGCCCTACAACGTATTGGAGAAGATAGCATTTGTATTATTGATGGTGACGCAAAAGCGCAAGTTGATGATATAAACTTTGCAGGAAGCAACAATGGTTTACGCCGCGTTTCAAAAGTGTTCCGTGGACATGACTTTTATGGTGAAGTAGAGTTACAACAAATTCACAGGTCTAAAATAGGCTTAGTGGCAGAACAAATGTAATAGGAGGGAAAAGTCGTGACTAGAGTCTTAAAAAAAGGTGACCGCGGCGATGATGTAAGAGAACTTCAAACCGCATTACTTAACCTTGGTTACTCGCTCGGTAATAGCGGTGTTGATGGCATTTTTGGCAATTTAACCCGTGCGGCGGTGCGCGATTTTCAATCAGCGCATAACTTAAAAGTAGACGGCCAAGTGGGAGAAGATACCTGGAATGCTATACAAATAGCTCTTGGTAATACTCCGCCAACAACCACTCCTCCCAGCACATCAACTCCAGTAAAACCCGCCAAAACGTATTCTGATGTAATGATTGGTGGTGCTTCTGGTGATGAAAATCATAGTGCCAGTGGAGGCGAAGCAGGAAACCAAACTGGAAAAGAATTAAAAATTCAAAAATGGTACAATAATAAAAACAACCCTTGGCATACAGTAATTCGTCCTAAATATGCAACACTTGCAGAGAAACTTGCTGTTCAATGTGAAGGTGCATGTGCAAACATGAATATCGGTTATGACCAAAAAGAACGTAATACAATATTAAAAGCGGCTGAAAAAGCAGATTGGGATTTAGCAAAAATTGATACTCCTTGTGAATGTGATTGTAGTTCATTAATGAGTATGTGTTGTATTTGTTGTGGATTACCTTTAAAATATTTCTATACAAGTAGAAATTTGCGTACAACAAAAACAATCGTTTCAGCTTGTGAAAAGACTGGAGATTTCTTTATTTTAACCGCAACAAAATATATTGGTGAAAAACAATATTTAAAACGCGGTGATATTTTAGTTTCCAATTCGCATACTTGTATGGTATTACAAAATGGTAAAAATGCAAATACTGGTGTAGCGTATGAACCAGAACCTGGCTCTGAGCCAATTACTCCAGTAGAACCGACAGAGCCAGACGAACCAGCAGAAGAACCAACCTATTGGGTTGGTCGTGTTACTGGTGGTTCAGTATATGTACGTTCTGGTCCAGGCAAGGAATACAAAGCGCTTTATACTGTTCATCGTAATCGTAAACTCAATTTTATTGGAGAACAAGATGGATGGGGACATATTGATGCCGATACACCTCGTTGGATTAGCTTAAAATATATTGAAAGGTTGTCTTAAACTATGGAAAAGAAGAATAGAAAGAGGAAGAATACTTATAAGAAGAAGCTCGAATTCTCAAAAGCTCTTCTTATCCAAGAGTCAATCTTAATTTGGCTTACAACGATTGCTATGGTTGTTCTTGCATTCTTCTGCGTAGTTAGAGATTATATGTATGAACTTCCCTGGATTGCAGTTCTTGCAGGACTTATTTGGGGAGCATATGGTGTAAGTCAGCATGCATATTATAAGAAAGCACAAGCAGAAAATACTAAAAATGGTATTAAATATGAAACTGTAATGAACAATTATATAGAAGAAGAAGAACAACAACAACAAGATGAAGCCGATGAAAATGGCGTTCTTGGTTAATTAATTAAACCCTCATTAAGATATTTAATTATCTTGATGAGGGTTTTTCTTTTTATATTGACATTTTTAATAATTTATATTATAATAAATATATATAAGAAATATAATAATATTATTTATAATATAATTATATAATAATTATTTGCGATTGTCAAGTACAGGAGGCTATTGGATGAAACTGGTTTGGTATACGGATGGTGCGTGCAGTAAAAATGGACAAGATGATGCGAAGGGTGGTTTCGGCGTTGTTTGTATCGACGAAGACACCGATACTATTATTTATCAGCATGCTGAATTCCACGAAAATACAACAAATAACCGCATGGAAATGATGGCTATTATTCATGCGCTAAAAACAGCCTATGATAATATGTTTATTTCATCTGCTCCAATAATTCGTTCAGATTCCGCATATGCTATAAATACGTTTACCTCTTGGATGTATAATTGGCAACGCAATAATTGGAAACGAGCTGGTAATAAACCAGTTGAAAATTTAGATTTGGTTCAAGAGTTTTATATGCTTCAGATGCGAGGTTATACTTGTCTATTGGAAAAAGTAACTGGTCATTCTGGTAATAAATGGAATGAGTATTGTGATGAACTCGCAACCAATAAACGAAAAACTTGAGATTTTTCAAAAAATATGTTATAATATATATGTAAAAGAAAAAATAAACGAGGTATTTACAAATGTTGAATGAACTATTTGGTAGATATAAATGTCCCGTTTGTGGAAGAACTTTTAGCTATCCTATGACTGGATGGTGGTGTCCTCTTTGCGGAGAGGAATTTAGTGACAATGTTGATAAGGGCACAAACCCACCAAGACTTACAATGCGCGATACAGAGGGCGCAGTTATGTATATTGGTGAACATGGTTTTCAGCCTAAAAGTTATTTAATGGAACTATCAACCGCTGCAATTATGGAAATGATGGAAAGACTTTGTCGCTGGGAAGAGGGTTATTACACAAATCAAGAGGACGAGGATGAAGAGACAGATGACAGATAAAACATTATATACAGAAGAATCAATTGAATCACTTAGCCCACTTGAATTTACAAGATTACGTCCTGGCGTATATGCCGGTGATACAACATATGCGACTCAACTTGCGGTAGAAATTTTTTCTAATGCGGTTGATGAGTTTAGATTGGGGCATGGTGATAAAATTGAGGTTTGGATTAAAGGGCCAAGAGTAAGAATACGAGATTATGGTCAAGGTTTTATTCCGAATAGTTATAGAGACGATGGAAAAACAATCCTTGAAGCTGCTTTTAGTGTTTTAAACACCTCAGGTAAATATAGAGAAGATGGTACCTATGAAGGAACTTCATTAGGTTCTTTTGGTATTGGCTCAAAAATTACAACATATCTTTCACATTGGCTCGATGCCATTACATTTAGAGATGGGCATAGTGAACATATACATTTTACCGAAGGCGTATTTGAATGCAGAGAAATTGATGTATATAAAGATATTAAAAATGGAACTATTGTAGAATGGGAGCCAAGTGAAAAATTCTTTACACATCCAGAAGTTAATTCTAGTGATTTAAAAACACTTTTCAAAACAGTTGCAGCACTTTGTCCAGGACTTACTGTTGAATTTGATGATAATGGGACAAAAACCATATTCTTTTCAAAAAATGGTATTCAAGATTTAGTAGATGAAGCTGTTGCTGGAAAAGAACTTATCAAAAACCGTTTTCTTATAAACTATACAAATGAAAAAAATAAATTAGACTTAGTAATGACCTACACGGGTAATTATTCTTTAACAATTGTCCCATATGTCAATACTGGTCTTACTGCGTCCGGACCGCATATTACACAAGTTAAAGCAATTTTAACCAGAGAATTTAATAAATTTTTCCGTGAGAAAAAATGGCTTAAAGAAAAAGATGAAAATCTTACTGGTGAAGATTTACAAGAAGGTCTTTATATAGTTTTTAATCTTACAGCACCAAATGTTGCTTATGATGCTCAGGTAAAAACTCGTATCACTAAGATTGATATGACACCATTTACTAGTATAATTAGTGATAGTTTACGAGCTTGGATGGCAATTAATGAGAAAGAAATTAAGATGATTGCCGATAAAGCTATTAATGCGAAAAAAGCTCGTATGGCAGCTCAAAAGGCTAGAGATACTGTTCGTAGCGTCCAGAAGAAAAAAGAGAAAGCTCTTAAATTTGATAGTAAACTTGCGGATTGTTATAGTAAAAATCGTTCTAAATGTGAAATTTACATCACAGAGGGCGACTCGGCATCGGGCAACTTAAAAACAGCTCGTAATAATGAGTTCCAGGCAGTTATGCCGGTGCGCGGTAAAATTCTTAACACTCAAAAAGCTACTTTGGAACAAATCCAAAAGAATGCTGAAATTATGACAATGATTGATGCTTTTGGATTAACAATTGACCCAAAAACATTAAAAATTACATATCGTCCAGAAGATTTACGTTATGGTAAGATTATTATTATGAGCGATGCTGACGTTGACGGCGCGCACATCAAGAACTTGTTTTATACTTTTATTTGGAATTTCTGCCCAGAGCTTATTAAAGACGGTTATATTTATGCTGGAGTGCCGCCACTTTATAAGGTGACTATTGGTAAAGAATATAAATATCTTAAAAATGATGAAGCTCTGGAAGAATTTAGAAAAAAGAATGTAAATAAAAAATATCAGGTTAATCGTATGAAAGGTCTAGGTGAAATGGACGTTGAAGAGACTGAAGAAACGCTTACAGACCCTGATAACAGAATTATTAAGCAAATTAC